>Ga0209472_1000365_pt1 | contig 27580 bp, 25 predicted proteins | sample GraSoiAngelo_130_FD_185887 | JGI IMG/M metagenome (GOLD analysis project Ga0209472, IMG submission 185887) | Grasslands soil microbial communities from the Angelo Coastal Reserve, California, USA - 14_0929_02_20cm (SPAdes) (version 2) | ecosystem: Environmental > Terrestrial > Soil > Grasslands ...
GAGATCTGGTACCTGGGGAACCGCTACACGTACCAGCGCAAGGTTCCGACTGAAGTCGTGAAGGTCGAGATCGATCCGAAGCAGAATTTTCCGGATGTGCGGCGGGGGAATAATACGTGGATGAAACCATAGAGGCGTTACACGACGCTACGACGCCACGACGCTCAGGGCCGCGATCCCCTATCCGTCGTGGCCCCGTGGCGTCGGGCAACGCCGTTCAAGAGCACCAGGAACACACCCCCCCACACCAGGCCGGGTAGCTCCCGCAGATCCCGCCCGTACTGCATCCACAACCAGCGCGCGATGACCGCGCACCACAGCCCACCGGCGAACCACCCGACGACGCGCACGACCGGTCCCGCACCGGTGCGGATCCCGGGGAGGGCGAGCAACACTCGATCGACGTAATGGCCCAGGAACGTGAAGCAAAACGCCACCGTGAACGCGTCCACGAAGTCGGAGGCGAGCGTGGTGTGTCGCGGGAAGGCGAGCAGAAAGATGATGCCCAACATCCCGGCCACGACGGTGGTCCGCGTCAGCGTCTTGAGGAACGGTTCGCCCATCAGCGAGCCCCCGCCCCGGTTGGTGCGGGCTTCAAGTACTGATCGATCCAGTCGAGCACCGTTCCCCACCACAGGCGGCGGTTGCGCGGTCGCAGCACCCAGTGGCCCTCGTCGGGGAAGTAGAGGAACTTGGCGGGCACGCCGTGCAGCTTGGCGGCGGTAAACGCCTGGTAGCCCTCCGACAGGTCCACGCGAAAATCGAGCTGGGAATGGACGATCAGGATCGGCGTCTTCCAGTTCTGCACGAAATTCAGCGGCGACCACTTTTCGTACAGCGCGCGGTTCGCGTACGGCGTGCCGCCGAATTCCCAGTCCATGAACCACAGCTCTTCCGTGGTCCCCGCCATGCCCGTCGGATTGAAGACGCCGTCGTGCGCTATCAGCGTCTTGAAGCGGCCGGTGTGCCCGGCGATCCAGTAGATCATGTAGCCACCGTAGGACGCACCCGCCGCGCCCATCCGCGTCGAATCGACGTAGGGGAGGCGGGCCACGAAGTCCAGGCCTTTCATCAGGTCCTGGTAGGGATAGTCCCCCCAGTGCTGCGAAATGGCGTCCGTGAACTTCTGACCGTAGCCGGTCGAGCCATGGAAGTTGACCGCGGCCACCACGTATCCGCGCGACGCGAACAGCGCGTAGTTCCAGCGCGCCCCCCAGTAATCGGTCCACGCGCCCTGCGGCCCGCCGTGGATCAGGTAGATGAGCGGATACCGCTTCGCGGGGTCGAAGCCGGGTGGCTTGAGCAGCCACCCGAAGACCGAGTCTCCGAGCGCGCCCACGAAGCCGAGCTCGTCGAGCGGCCGCAGATCGAGGGTTGCTACCGCTGAATCGGTATGATGCGTGAGCTGGCGCGCGGAAACCCAGATCTCGGTGGGCTGGGTGTTGCTCTGATGGACGTACACGAGGGTCTTGCCGTCGGGAGCGACACTGACGGCGCTGTTGACACCGGAAGCTCCAACGGCGAGGGACCGACGGAATGACGGAACCTCGATCCGGTAAATGTTGTCACGCCCCCGCTCCTCGACCACCGCGAAAATGCATTTCGAATCCGGGCACCACGTGTAGGACCCCACGGAGAGCGTCCAGCCCTTCGTCGCGTCGAGGCTCGGTCCGCCCGTCCGACCGTCCGCCCGACCGACCAGCATCAGTCGCTGTCGATCCGCCTCAAACCCGGCCCGCTCCATCGAGAGATAGGCGAGCCACTTGCCGTCGGGCGAGAAGCGCGGCGTGTTGTCGGCGCCGCGTCCCGCAGTCAGGGCGCGCATCGCGGAACCGTCGGGCCCCATGATGAAGACGTCCACGTTCGTGTTGTCGGCGACCGTCGAATCGCCGTGCATGGCGACCGCGATCTCTTTCCCGTCGGGCGAGACGCTCACGTCCCCGTCGCCGCCGGTCGCGATCGTCGGGACGTCGTGGTCGATAGGAGTCACGTCCCGGGTGCTGCCATCCGAGAGCGTCACGGCAAACAGGTGCTGGCGCTTGCCGGCGCGCCAGTCGTCCCAGTGCCGCCACAGGAGACCGGTCCAGAGGCGGGCGTCGGTGGGCAAGTCGCCGTTGCGCCGGTCGATCTCCTGTTGGGCGGGCCACTTGATGTCGCTCGTGACGATCAGTCCCGCGCCATCGGGCAGCCACAGCGGATCGGACACGCCGTCGGGAAGACCCGTCACGCGTCGCGCTTCGCCCCCCCCTCCGACGACCGGCAGCACCCACAGCTGCGCGCCGTTCTCCCGCGTGGAGACGAAGGCGAGCGTGCGGCCGTCGGGCGACCAGCGGGGCTGTCGATCCGAGCCCGGACCCGCCGTGAGCTGACGCGTCGACCCGGTCGCCACCTCCGCGAGCCAGATACGCGTGATGCCGCGGTTGTCCTTGAGGGATTGCTCGGTGACGGTATACGCAACCCATTTCCCGTCGGGCGAGAGCTGCGGGTTACCCACCGCCTTGAGGGCGAGATAGTCGTCGATCGTGATCGCGCGCTTCTGAGCGGAAAGACCGGGAAACCCTAAAGGACTCCCTGTCGGTCGCGGGAAAGGGGAAACGGGAAACGTGAGACATCCTAGCGCGACCAGTAGCCGTTTCATGAGTGGCAGCCTCTGTGCGTCTGTGCGCCTGTGCGTCTAGTACTCAGGGTGCGTGAGAATCGCCTTGACGAGGTCGTCGAACACCTTGGATTCCGGCGTCACCGTCCCGCTCGGGTCGGTGTGCACGTTCCAGGAGCACAGCTCGTTCAGCGCCGTGGCTTCCTCGTACGTGAGGTGCAGGACATAACCGTCGGGCGCCCCCGCCCCCGCCCCCGCCCCCGAGCGCTTGGCGCCGTCCAAGACCTTTTTGAGGACGTCGGGTAGGTGTCGCGCACTGCGAACCGCGTCGTATTGCGCCCGCGTGACCGTGAGGTCCATGTACTCCCTTGCCAATGGCCGGCCGGGGGCGAAATCTTCTCCCGGCGCCCTTTTCCCGCAAGGAACACCGATGCCACGCACCGAGTTCATCGCCACCGGGTTCCACGTTCCCGAGCGCGTCGTCACCAACGACGACCTCGCGCACATCATGGACACTTCCGACGAGTGGATCACCCAGCGCTCGGGGATCAAGGCGCGGCACTGGGTGTCGGACGGCGAAACGGGCGCGACGCTGGCGCGTCGGGCCACGCTGCAGGCACTCGCCAAAGCCGGCATGAGGGCGTCGGACCTGGACTGCATCGTCTACTGCACCTGCACGCCCGACCACTTCGAGCCCGGCAACGGAGTGTTCTTGCAGCGCGAGCTCGGGATCAGCGACATCCCGGCGATCGACGTGCGCAACCAGTGCGCCGGATTCGTGTACGGGCTGTCGGTGGCCGACGCGTGGATCCGGGCCGGCCAGTACGCCCGCGTGCTGCTGGTGGGCGCCGAAGTGCATTCCCGCGGGCTCGACCGGACCACGCGCGGTCGCGACACGGCCGTGCTGTTCGGTGATGGCGCCGGCGTCGCGATCCTCGGCCCGACCGACGCCCCGGGGCGCGGCGTGCTCTCGACCCACCTCTACGCCGACGGCCGCCACGCCGAGAAACTGTGGGTCGACGCCCCCGGCCTGGCGCACGACCCTTTCATCAGCGCGGAGCTGATAGAGCAGGGGAAGCACCGCGCGGTAATGGAAGGCCGCGAGGTCTTCAAGTTCGCCTCGGTCTTGATGCCGCAGTCGGTGGCCACCGCGCTCCAGGCGAACGGCCTCACGCCTGCGGACGTGACGCTCCTGGTCCCGCACCAGGCGAACCTGCGGATTCTCGAGATGGTGCAGAAAGCCGTCGGCCTGCGCGACGACCAGGTTTACGTGAACATCCAGAAGTACGGCAACACCACCGCGGCCTCGATTCCCATCGCGCTGCACGAAGCCTTGTGCGAGGGACGGCTCGAGCGCGGCGACCTGTTGGTCCTGACCGCGTTCGGCTCGGGATTCACCTGGGCGAGCGCGGCGATCCGGTGGTGACTACCTGATCTCCTGCCCCCAGAGATCGCGGTACACGATCGGCCCCTCGTTCAAGGCCTTGATCCCCGCCTCGATCTGACTCTTGTCACCCACCACGACGATGTCGAAATGGTCCGGGTCGATGTATTCTCGCGCCACGCGCTGCACGTCGGCGCCGGTGATGGCGTTGATCCGGTCCACGTAGTGGTCGTAGTAGTCGAGCGGCAAACCGAAGGCGAGGAGCTCGCGGAACCGCGCCGCGGCGCCGCCCGTGGTCTCGAAGTCCCCCGGGAGGCCGAGCGTGAGATACGCCTTGGCCTTGGCGAGCTCGGGCGGCGCCACCGCCTCGTCGCGGATCCGGCGCAGCTCCTTCAGAAACTCGACGAGGGAGCTGTCGGTCTTGGCCGTCACGACCGACGCGAGCGCCACAAATGCGCCGTTGAGCCGGCGTGGCGCGAACTGCGAGAAGGCGCCGTAGGTGTAGCCATGGGTCTCCCGCAGGTTCTGATTCAAGCGCGAGGTGAAGGCGCCGCCCACGATGGTGTTCAAGACCTCGAGCGCGAACCAATCGGGGGTCGTGCGCGCCGGCCCCGCATGCCCGATCCGCACCACCGACTGCGCCGCCCCCGGCTTGTCGATCAGGTACACGGTGCGGGCCGCGGCCCGTGGTGGCGGGGGCGGGTTCGGGAACGCGGGCACGTCGCCCCGCTCCCAGCCGCCGAACCGCGCGGCCGCGAGCCGGCGCGCCTCGGCGAGCGTGACATCGCCCACGATCAGCAACCATGCGCCGTTGGGCCGGTAGTACGTCCGATAGAACTCCGCGACGCCGTCGCGCGCGAGCCGGGCGGTCGCGCTGTCGGTGCCGTTCAGCGGGTGCCCGTACGGATGCCCGCGACCGTACACGATCGCGGGGAAGGCGATGCTCGCCACCGTGACCGGCTCGTCGCGCTGCTGCACGAGCTGTGCGGCGCGGAGCTCCCGCTGCCGGGCGATCTCCGAATCGGCGAAGCTGGGCCGCAGCACCACGTCCGCGAGCAGATCGAGCGCGGCCTCGAGCCGCCGCCGGGGCACGTGGATCGACGCGCTCGCGCCGTCGAAGGTCGCCCCCGTGCCGAGCTGGGCGCCGAGGAACGCGGCCTCGTCCGCGACGTCGAGGGCGCTGCGCGCGCCCGCTCCCTGCTGCAGCATCGTCGCGGTGAACGTCGCGAGTCCGGGAGCGGTCGACGGGTCTCGCGCCGCACCCGCGTCGACGAGCAGCTGCACGTCGACGACGGGCACCTTGTGCATCTCGACCACGGCGAGCGTGAGACCGTTGGGGAGCGTCGTGGTCTGGACGGCCGGGAGCCTGAGCGCGGGGGGAGGCGGCAGTACGGGTGGCTTGGTGCGATCGACGGCCTGGGCGGACAGGCGGACGGGCGGACTGGCTGTCACTACCGCCGCTGCCACCGCAAGCACCAAGATCGCGTGTCCCCCGACCGCCGCCGTCATGGACTCACCGCCAGCTCCGGCTTGCCCCGTGGCACCACGCTCAGCACCACGCGGTGGGCGCCCGTGAGGTAGGTCTGCACCGCGCGCTGCACGGCCGCGGGCGTCACGCGGGCGTACCGCTCCAGGTCCTTCTGGAAGTAGTCCGGGGTCCCGACGAAGTAATTGTAAAAATTCAATTGATCGGCCTTACCTCCGAACCCGCCCACACGCTCCATTCGTGACAGGAACTGTGCCTCGACGGTGTTCTGGGCCCGCTCCACTTCGCGCGGCGTCGGCGCCTGGTCGGCGAGCTTCCGCAGCTCTGCATCGATGGCTCGCTGCAGCTCGCCTAGGTCGTGGCCGGGGCGGGCGGTGGCATAGACCTCGAATTTGCCGTCGATGCGGCTGCCGTCTTGGAACGCCACCACGTCGGTCGCGATCTGCAGCTCGTACACCAGCCGTCGATACAGGCGCGACGACCGGCCGCCGGCCAGCACGTTGGCCAGGACGTCGAGCGTCGCATCGTCGGCGCTGAATGCCTTCACCGTGTGCCAGGCGTCGTACACGCGGGGCAGCTGGACGCGGTCCTCCAGTACCGCGCCGACCACGCCCGCGACCTGTACCGGAGGCGGCGGCGTGCGCGTCACCGCGGGCCCGCGCGGAATGTCGCCGAAGTAGCGCTCCACGAGCTGGCGGGCGTCCCGGGCGGTGATGTCGCCCGCGATCGCGAGCGTCGCGTTGGTCGGCGTGTAGTACTTCTGGAAGAATTGTCGCACGTCTTCCAGGGACGCCGCCTGGAGATCGGCCATCGAGCCGATCACCGGCCAGTGGTATGGATGGTTCGCAGGATACAGGCGCTCCAGGATATTCTCTTCGGCGAGCCCGTAGGGACGGTTCTCGTAGCTCTGGCGCCGCTCGTTCTGCACCACACCGCGCTGCAGGTCGACCTTCTCCGCGGTCATCTCGGGGAGGAGGAATCCCATGCGGTCCGCGTCGAGGTACAGCATGAGCGGCAGGGCGTTCGCGGGCCCGTCCTCGTAGTAGTTGGTGCGATCTTCGGAGGTCGAGCCGTTGTTGTCCGCGCCCGCGGCCTCGAGCAGGCGGTCGAACTCACCCGTCGGCACGTGCTGGGAGCCCATGAACATGATATGCTCGAACAGATGCGCGAACCCGGTGCGGCCCGGCTTCTCGTCCGACGAGCCGACGTGGTACCACATGTTCACCGCCACCACCGGCACGGAGTGATCCTCGTGCACGATCACCTGGAGGCCGTTGGGGAGGGTGAACGTTTGGTAGGGGACACGGAGACCTTGGGCGGGCAGGCGGACGGGCGGACTGACGGACAGGAGGAACGCCACGGCTACAGCCAGCCGGTGTGTGAGCCGCGGCATCTCTCTGTCCGACCGTCCTACCGTCCGACCGTCCGTCATCCTTGTGATTTGCCGTGGAAACAACCTTCCCGCAAGTTGCGTAGGGCGCGCGACAAGGAGACCGGCATGCTGGGCTTGTTGATCGGAGCGGCGGCGTTGGGCGGAGGGTTCGTGGTCACGCGGAACTTCGTGCGCCGCCGGCTGCGCTTCGTCGATGCGGTGCGGAAGCCCGCAGCGCCGCTCGTCGCGGGACTCGCCGCCACCGTGGTGGCGCTCCCCGTCGCCGCGCTCCCGCTCGTGACCGTGTGGACGGCGGCGGCGTTCGGGGTGGGCGTGGCGGGGGGCGTGGCGAGCGGGCGGCGCACGCCCGAGCTGCCGCCCCCCTCCTAGACGACCCTCAGGCCCGCCTCGGGCGCCGCGGCCTCCGGCCGGCCCGCGACGCTGCGCAACGCCCGCACGGCATCCTTCGCGAACGTCTTGCCGGCCCCTTTCTCCACTTCCTCGAGCGCGGTCCATTTCGGAAACGCCGGGCGTACCGGCGTTGCCATCTGCAGCGTCTCGAACGCGTCCGCCACGGCCAGGATCTTCACCGTCAGCGGCAGCGGGAGCGCTTCGATGTCCCAGTCCTCGCCCACGATCTCGTAGTAGTGCCCGTACTCCCCGATGATCTCGGCGGCGCCGCGCATCGCGCGCGCCACGCCCACCGACGAATCCGACACCGAGCGGGAGAGGAGCCGCAGCAACCGCTGGTCGCGCGTCCCCACCTCATGCAGCAGCGCCGCCACGCGTAGGTTCTCGATGTCCACCTCGGTGAGCGAGAGCTCCCGTCCGATCGCCGCCGCCACTTCCGCCACCCGGTTCGAGTGCCCCTGCTGATTGCGCTCGGCGGATTCGATGTGATACGTCAGCAGCTCGAGCGTCGCGAGGTAGGCGTTCTTGACTTCGGCGAGCCGCACCGCCCGCTGCTCCGCGAGCCCGCCCACGACGTAGCCGGTGAGGATGAGGAAGCCCGCCCACGGGCCGAGCGCGAGCAGCGCGTCGGCGTAGAAGCCGGGCAGCATATCGAGGCCCTGCACATACTGATAGAAGAAGATCAGCGAGACTACGAACACGCCCGCCATCACCGCGAACCGGCGGCCGCCGTAAAAGCCGGCGAGGATCATGGGCAGATAGTAGAAGCTCAGAAACGCGAACTTCTGCTCCACCAACGCATGAATCGCGACCATCGCGAGCACCAGCAGCAGCACGAAAACCCGCTCGAAATGGCGGAAGAAGAAGAGCTTGGCGCGCTCCAGGGGACGCGGTTGAGCCACGAAAAGCAAACTGGGGAACGCTGCCCGCAGGCGCAATAGGCGCGCCCTGATTCGTGCTTAGGAAACCTCTCCCCTCTCCCCCCTCCCCGGGTCGTGATCCGGACGACCTGGCTCGTAGCCGATGCATTGCAGCACCGGGAGCGGGGGGTAGCGGGGGAAGCGCGCGTCCGTGTCGGCGCGGCCGCAGCGGAAGAACGTCGATCCGCGTCGATTGGTCACGGCTCGCATCCAGCGGCAGGTGAGGCAGAGTCCAACGTCGTCCGTCATCCGTCATCCGTCGTCCGTTATCCGTTATCCGTCGACGCCGCCGTCTTCTACGGAGGACGGATAACGGATGACGTCACACATGCACCTGGACCTCCTCGTGCAGCCTCCGTCGCAGCAGCGGGTGCGTCGCCCAGACGTACCAACCCATCGCGCACACCGCCAGCACGTTCGCGCCCAGCACCGACCAGACGCCGAGCGTGCCCAGCACCCACTGGGCGCCGAGGGCGAGCGCCGCGACCACGACCGCGTCCAGCACGATCATGGCCATGACGGCGAGCAGGAGGAGCGCCGGGGTTCGCTCGAGCTGCTCGGCGATCGCCACGAACAGCGCGCCTGCCACGACGAAGGCCGCGACGTGCACTACGCTGTAGGCCGCCACCAGTCCGAAGCTCAGGTCGATCGCAGCGACGTTCGAGGCGCCGAACAGGAGCGCCGCGCCCAGTGCGGCCGGCGTGCGGAACGGATGCCCGGCGGCGACGTCGAGCGCGAAGAACCACAGCGCGACCACGCCGGCCCCGACCAGCCCGGTCACGAGACCCTGCGTGAGCAGCGGGTGACCCTTGAGAGCGCCCAGCCCGAACGGATGCTGATCTCGCGCGGCACGGTGGAGATACCACGTGAGGACGAATCCCGAGAGGACGTTCGCGGCGACCACCTGTGGCCACGGAACCACCGCGACACGGGAGGCGTCGCCCGACAGCAGACCGGCATAGAAGGCGAGCTCCTGTGCCACCAGGCCGAACAGCACGCCGAACAGCAACCGCGGCGGGGTTCGCAGGGCGGCGATCGCCCCGGCCATGGCAATGCCAAGGACCGCAAACACTCCGAAGTGCACGACGGAATAGGCCGCGACGAGTCGGAACGTCGGGGGACCGATCGCCTGGCGGGTGAGCGCGCTCGCGAGGGCGGCCGGTGTGTGAAAGGGCCGGCCCGCGAGGGAGTCGACCGCGAGGAACCAGAGCGCTACGACCAGCCCGGCGAGGATTCCGCCGACCACGCCGTCGGCGATCAGCGCGTGCAGTGACCGTTTCATGGGATCGTCCCTCCCCCGGTGCTCTCACGCCAATATCGCGCCCGGCCCGGCCCGCGCAACCACACGGGACCCGCCCACTCTGGCATTTTGACGGGGCGGTTCCCCATGTTGATAGGCGATGCCCGGTGACGCCACGCCGCCCCCCGAGCTGCCCCCTGGCCTGCTCGCGGAGTACCTCGAGAGTGCGCGCTCCCAGCTCGCTGTCCTCGCGGGGCTCGCCGAACGGCTCGCCGCCGCCGGCGGAGACCGCGAGGCGCTCGAAGCACTCCGGCACGAGACGCACAAGGTCCACGGCTCCGCCGGCTCGTACGGGTTCATGGAGGCGTCGCGCCTCGCGGCGGGGATGGAGGCGACGGTAAAGGATTGGGTCGCCCGACCGGACGACGCGGACGTGGAACGCGGCTCGCTCGCCCGCTGGTTCGTCAAGCGGCTCGGCGAGCTGCTCGGAGTGGAAGTGCCGGAGGCGAGCGTCCCGCCGCCTCGCCCGCCACCGCGACCTCCCACCAAGGCTCCGCGGCGGCCGGTGTACCGACGCCCCCCTTCCCCGTTGCCCCAGAAGCCGGCGGAGCGCTCGTCGAACGGGCCTCCCGTCGTCGCGTCGGGCGCCGCCCTCGGCGTGCCGGAGGTGATCTACGTCGAGGACGACGCGGCGCTCGCCGAGCTGCTCGAGTACGGGCTGCGCGCGCACGGATATCGGTTCCTGGCGTATCGTAACGGGCGGGACGCGCTGCGCGAGCTGCTGGCGCTCGACGTGCGGGGCACGCATCCGTTGCTCCTCCTGGACGTCGATCTTCCCGCCCTGGACGGGTACTCGATCTTCGCCGCGCTGGAGCGGGATCGTCCGGGGGCCTACCGCGTCGTCTTCACTACGGTGCACGGCACCGAGGAGGAGCAGCTGCGCGGACTCGAAGCGGGCGCCCTCGACTATCTCGTGAAGCCGATCAGCCTGCGCGTGGCGCTCGAGAAGATCAAGCGCTGGGTGGGCCGGTGACGAGCCTGCAATTCCTCTGGGTCGTCGCTGTCGCGCAGGGAGTCTTACTCGTCGCGCTGATCATCCTCATCATCTTGAATCGCTGGTTTCGCGTGCGGCGGAGCGCCCGGCTGCAGCCCCGGCGGCAGGAGCTGAACGCCGTGATGCAGCGTTGGGCGATGGGACAGGCGTCCGCCGCCGAGGTGGAGCGGGCCCTGGCGCGCCTGCCCGTGCCGCTGGCCATCGACGCGCTCGTTACGTCGTCCGCCCGCGTGCCGGGGGAGCGGTGGCAGGACCTGTCGCGGGTGCTGGCCAACCAGTGGTGGACACGCGTGGTGCGCACCAACAACCGGTCGGCGCGCTGGTGGAAGCGGCTCGAGTGCGCGCGCTTTCTCTCGGTGGCGGCGACGCCGCACGACATCGGCCGGGTGCTCCGGTTGTTGCGCGATCACCATCCCGCCGTGCAGATCGCCGCCGCCACGACGCTCGAGCGCCTGACCAGTCCGGTCCTCGTGACCGCGGCGCTCGATCGGCTGCCGCTCCTCGGGCCCACGGTGCAGGCGTACTACGCCAGCGCGCTCAAGCGGGCGCGCCCCGCGGTGGTGCGCCACCTGCAGCAGCTGCTCCGGCGGCCCGAGGATCCCCGGCTCCCTCGCCTGATCGAGTTCGCAGGGCGCCTTGAGCATGCGGACCTGCGCGAGCCGTTCACCGCTCTCGCTACGCATCGGGACCCCGAAGTCAGGAGTCAGGTGGCGCGCGCGTTGGGGAAGTACCCCCACGCGGAGTCGATTGCCGCGCTGCGACTGCTCGCGCAGGACCGCGTCTGGGCCGTGCGGGCTCAGGTCGTCCGGTCGCTCGGCATGATCGCCGATCCCGCCACCGTGCCCCTGGTGCGGGACGCGCTGCGCGACGGCGAGTGGTGGGTACGGTTGCGGGCCGGGCTCGCCCTCACGCGCTTCGGCGCGGCGGGGCGCAACGTCCTGCTCGCCGTGGAAGTCGGCGCGCACCCGCCCAGCCGCGACATGGCCCGGCTCGTGCTCGGCCTCACCCCGCAGGCGCTGGCGGAGTACGCGGCGTGAGCTCCGTCATTCACGGCGGCGACCTCGCGATCCTGCTCTACTTCCTGGTGTTGAATTCCTTTTACGCGCTGCTGCTCGTGCTCTCGATCCCCGAGATCTGGGAGCAGACCCGGCTCGCGGAGGACGAAGACTTCCAGCGGCTGATGCAGAGCGACGCCTTGCCGCCGATCACCATCCTCGTCCCCGCTCACAACGAGAGCGCGACTATCGAGGCGAGCGTCACCGCCATCCTGACGCTCGAGTACCGCAGCTTCGAGATCATCGTGGTGAACGACGGCTCCAAGGACGACACGCTGGAGCGGCTGCGGCACGCGTTCGACCTGTACGAGGTGCCGCGCACCTATCCCGAGACGATCGCCACCAAGGCGCTCCAGGCCCTGTACCGCTCGCGCACCCGCACGCGCCTGCTGGTCATCGACAAGGAGAACGGCGGCAAGGCGGATTCCCTCAACGCCGCGATCAATGCCAGCCGGTTCCCTCTGGTGATCGCGGTGGACGCGGACACGCTGATCGAGCCCGACGCCCTGCTGCGCCTCACGCGGCCGTTCCTGCTCGGCCACCAGATCGCGGCCGTGGGGGGGACGGTCCGCGTCGCCAACGGCTGCACCGTCAAGGACGGCCGGGTGATCGACGCCCGGGTGCCGCGGCGCTTCCTCCCCGGGGTGCAGGTGGTCGAGTATCTGCGGGCCTTCCTGTTCGGCCGCCTCGGCTGGAACCGGCTTGGGGGAAGCCTGGTCATCTCCGGCGCATTCGGGCTGTTCCGCAAGGAGTACCTGCACGCGATCGGTGGCTATCGCAGGACCAGCATCGTGGAGGACTTGGACCTCGTCGTGCGGCTGCACCGCTATCTGCGGCAGCGGAAGATCCGCTACGAGATCCCCTTCATTCCGGACCCGGTTGCGTGGACCGAGGTGCCCGAGTCGGGGCGGATCCTGTCGCGCCAGCGGGAGCGGTGGCACCGCGGCCTGGTTGCGGCGATGTGGCAGTACAAAGGCATGCTCTTCAACCCCCGATACGGCCGCGTAGGCTTGATCGCCATGCCGTTTTTCACCTTCGGTGAAATGCTCGCGCCGCTCATCGAAGTCGTGGGATACGTGATCACCGCGGGCGGTCTGCTGCTCGGCGCCGTGAACGCCAACTTCGCGCTGCTGTTCGTGCTGGTGGCGTGGGGCTACGGGATGCTCTTGTCGCTGTGGGCGGTGGTGCTCGAAGAGGTGAGCTTCCGCCGCTACCGGCGGTTCGGGGATCTGTTGCGGCTGATCATCTACGCGACGCTCGAGAACTTCGGATACCGCCAGCGCACGGTGTGGTGGCGCCTGAAGGCCTTCTGGTCGGTGTTCCGGCAGAAGCATGCATGGGGGGAGATGGTGAGGAAGGGCTTTGAGACGGCGGGGAAGCAGGTAGTGGAACCGGCAAAGGCTAGGCGCACAGACGCGCAGCGGTGAACGGGAAGCGGATGTTCACCACTGCGCGTCTGCGCGGAGCTACCAATCGTCAGTTCTTCCAGCGCTCGCGACGGTCGCTATCGAATTTGTCGTCGTCGGCGTCGTGATCGTGGTCGTGGTCTTTGTCGCCATCGACCTCGCGGTCGCCATCATCAGGCCTGCCGCAACCCATAGCGAAACCTCGGCCAGCGATGTCGAACTGGTCTTCCCACGTGGCCCGGCCGGCGGAAAAGAGATCATAGAATGCAGTTCCATCTGCGGGCGGGAACCATCCCGAGTCGTCGATCAAGGCCCCGCTGCAAACCTTATGCAGCGGGAAGAGCGTACTGAGGACCGTCTTGAACACGTTCCACGGTATGTACCCGCTGTGCGTCTGGAAGGGACAGATAGCCGGGTCTGTCGAGAAGGGTGGAGTAGAGCAAATGGCCCCGGTCGGCGGGAACCCGTTGACCACAAACTGCGAGAGATCCCATCGGGGCAGCGCGTCGGTTACGTCATCGTACTGCCAATTGTTTGGAGGGCACCCCGCGAAGGGCGGGCCGGTATAGCCAAATGCATTGCCGTCGGGCACCCCATCTCCGTTCAGATCGATGGCCAGCTGGACGCGCGGCGACCCGCCGCCGCAGCTTCGATTCTGAAAGAAGGACTTGAACTCGAGCATGTTGTCGAGCAGTGCGATCTGGACATTCAGCGTCCTGGACACGGTCCCGTAGAACGGTGAGACGTCGGTCCTAATCACGATCACATCATTCGCCGGGTTCTCGGGGTCCTGCGCCAGCTGCGCGGTGCCACCGAGCAAGAATCCGGATGCGGGGGCACCGCTGGAGAGGAGCATCGCTCCCGGTCGGGGTGGTGCCTTGGTAGGTGGATCCGCACGCTCGCAGGCGACCCCCGTACACAGGATCGCGGGATAGATGAGAGCCGCCGTCGCCCTTTGGAGTGTTCGCATCGTCCTCCTCCTGAGAAGAGAACTGCACGTGGGTATGCGACAGACACGCGAGAGGTGCCAAGGTGAGATGTGGCGGCGCTGCAGCGGTACACATCTTCGGGTGAGGTCCGTTGACCCAGAGAGCTGTTGCCCGAGCGCAGCGTGCAAACGCGGTGCCGTGGATTGTCTGCAATAGTGCGGCGAACTGCTGCCGCAACTACGCAACACTGCTGGGAGAGGAGTTACGGTCTACCTGGTGCGCTGGCGCAGCGAACTACGGCACGGATCTCCCCGCCGCGACCTGCTCGGCGGTCCGGAGCACACGCAGCGCGTTGAGCCCAGCGACCTTCTTCACGTCCTGCTCACTCCATCCGCGTCGCAACAGCTCCGCGATGAGATCGCGGAACTTCGACACGTCCTCGAGCCCCACCGGCACTTCGGTGATGCCGTCGAAGTCGGAGCCGAGCCCGACGGCATCGACGCCGGCCACGTCGCGGATGTGCTCGATGTGGTCTGCTACCTGTGCGAGCGTCGCTTTCGGGGCGCGCGCCGCCCACGCCTTCGTCGAATCGGCCACGGTCGAAGGCTCGACTCCCGTAGCGCGGAGCGAGCGGATCCGAGCTTCCATGCTGTCGTCGTACAGGCGCACCGCCTCGGAGACGAAGCCGGGGTTGAAATTCACCATGACGATCCCGCCGTTCTTCGGCACGAGCTTGAGGATCGAATCCGGCACATCCCGCGCGTGGCCGGTGAGCGCGCGGGCCGAGGAGTGCGAGAACATGACGGGAGCCCGCGTGGTGCGCAGCGCGTCCGACATCGTCGCGTCGTTGACGTGGGAGAGATCCACTAGAATCCCGAGCCGATTCATCTCGTGCACCACGTCCCGTCCGAACGCCGAGAGGCCGCGCCGCGCCGTGTCGGTGGAGGCCGTGGCCCACGAGAGACTGCGCCAGTGGGTGAGCGTGATGTAGCGGACGCCGAGCGCCGCGAACATTCGCAGCGCGCCCAGCGAATTCTCGATCGCATGCCCACCCTCGATGCCGATCAGGCAGGAGATCTTTCCCGCTTTGAAGTTCCGCTCGACGTCGGCCGCGGTGCGGGCCATGGCGAGGTCGCGCGGATACTTGGCGCACAGCCGCTTGATCAGGTCGATCTGCTCGAGCGCGTACACCGCCGGGTGCGGCCCGGAATCGATCGTCGTGACGGGAACGTAGGCCGCCCAGAACTGCGCCCCGACCCCGCCCGCGCGCAGTTTCGGGATGTCGCTCATGAGCTTCGGCTGCAGTACGGCGACGTCCACAGAGTCGAGCCCGCCGCGTGCCCGGATGGCATCGGCCAGGTCGTTGTGGCCGTCGATCAAGGGGACGGTCTTGAGAATGCGGAGAGCCTGGGCGCGGTAATCCTGGGCCGACAGGCGGACCGGCGGACTGGCGGACAGAAATGCCAGGAGCAGGAGAGCTGCTTTTGTGGCCGTCATAGTACGCCTGTCGCTCTTGGGAGGCGGAAAGCTGGCGCCGCACCACGCTGTTATCAAGATTACGTTTCGGAACCATGGCCGACGCCAAAGCGAAGATCGCGCTCGAGCTCAACGGTGAGCCCGTCGAGGTCGCGTTCGCGCCCCACAAGACGCTGCTCGAAGTGCTGCGCGAGGACCTGGGGCTCACGGGCACCAAGCACGGCTGCGAGCTGGGGGAATGCGGCACCTGTACCGTGCTCGTGGACGGCACGCCCGTGCTGTCCTGTCTGGTCCTCGGCCTCGCCTGCGCGGGCCACCGGGTCAAAACCGTCGAAGGCATGGCAGAGCGCGGGACGCTCCATCCCCTCCAGGAGGCGTTCGCGGAGCTCGGCGCGGCACAGTGCGGCTACTGCACCCCCGCGTTCCTCCTCGCCGCTGAAGCGCTGCTCGCCACCGACCCGAGTCCTACCCGAGACGACATCAAGCTGGCACTGTCCGGCAACCTCTGCCGCTGCACCGGCTACATCAAGATCTACGAAGCCGTCGAGCTGGCGGCCGCTCGGATGCGGGGCGAGGACGCGAAGCCCGCACCGGAGACCCTGTATGGCGTCCAGTAAGAAGCCGACAAGGTTCCGGGTAGTGGGGAAGGCCCACCGCAAGGTGGACGCGACCGCGAAAGTCACGGGCGTCACCCGGTTCGCCGATGACCTGTTCCTGCCCCGGATGCTCTTCGCCAAGCTGCTCCGCAGCCCCCACCCCCACGCTCGCATCATCTCGATCGACACGTCCAAAGCCGCCGCTCTCCCCGGCGTCAAAGCGGTGCTCGTCGGGAAGGACCTGCCGATCCCGTTCGGCATCCTCCCCGTGAGCCAGGACGAGCACGCCCTGGCGCTCGACAAGGTGCGCTTCGTGGGCGACCCCGTGGCGGCGGTCGCGGCCACCAGCGAAGAAGCGGCCACCGAGGCGCTCGACCTGATCGCCGTCGAGTACGAGGTGCTGCGGGCCTTCCCCGACGCGCTCGACGCCGTCGAGCATCCCGAGCCGGCGATCCACGACTATGCGGATGCCGGGAACATCCACAAGCTCATCCATCTCGAATTCGGCGACGTCGACCGAGGCCTGGCGGAGGCCGATCTCGTACGCGAGGACCTGTTCTTCTTCGAGGGGAACACCCACCTGCCCATGGAGCAGCACGCGGCGGTGGCCGACTGGTCCCCTCCTCCCGATGGAAAGCTCACGCTGTGGAGCGCCACCCAGACACCGCACTATGTGCATCGGGCGCTCGCCAAGGTGCTGGAGCTCCCGGCGGCGCGCATCCGGGTGATCGCCTGCCCGAACGGTGGCGCGTTCGGGGGGAAGAGCGATCCCTTCAGCCATGAGATCGTCGTCGCGAAGCTCGCCATGATCACCGGCCGCCCGGTCAAGATCACCCTCACCCGCGAGGAGGTGTTCTACTGCCACCGCGGGCGCCATCCGACGCTCATGTGGGTGAAGACCGGGGTGAAAAAGGACGGCGCCATCACCGGCATGCACTTCAAGTCGCTGCTCGACGGCGGCGGCTACGGGTCCTACGGAGTCGCGAGCACCTACTACACAGGGGCGCTGCAGACCGTCACCTATCACGTTCCACGTTACAAGTTTCAAGGCGCACGGGCGTTCACCAACAAACCGCCTTGCGGGCCGAAGCGCGGGCACGGCACGCCCCAGCCGCGCTTCGCGCTCGAGGTGCACCTCGACAAGATCGCCGAGCAGCTCGGCATGGATCCGGCCGAGCTCCGCCTCAAGCATCTCGTCCCCCCCAACTCGCTGACCGCCAACTGGCTGCGCATCGGCACGATGGGCCTCGGCCCCTGCATCGAGAAAGTGGTTCGCGGCTCGGGCTGGAAGCAGAAGTTCAAACAGCTTCCCTACGGGAAGGGGATCGGGCTGGCGTGCTCGTCCTACATCACCGGCGCGGGCCTGCCAATCTACTGGAACGCGATGCCGCACTCGGGCGTGCAGCTCAAGTGCGATCGCGGCGGGGGAGTCACGGTGTTCTGCGGCTCGACCGAGATCGGGCAGGGCTCGGACTCAATCCTCGCCACCATCGTCGCGGAGGTGCTCGGCCTCCACCCGTTCGACGTCGCCGTGGTCACTGGCGACACCGATCTCACGCCGGTGGACCTGGGCAGCTACTCGAGCCGGGTCACCCTGATGACCGGTAACGCGGCGATCCAGGCGGCCGAGCGCGCCCGTGACGTCATTGCCCGGCACGCGGCGAAGAAGCTCGAGACCCCGATCGAGCGGATCACGTTCGCCGAGGGCCGTGTGTTCGACGTCCAGGAGCCCGAGCGCGGGCTCACGTTCGCTGAGGCGGTGCAGCTCGCCGAGGCCGCCGAGGGGACCGTCGGCACGGTGGGCTCCTACACACCGGCTCCCTCCGCCGCCAAGTACCGCGGCGCGGGCGTGGGCCCGTCTCCCGCCTACTCCTACAGCGCCTGCGTGGCGGAAGTGGACGTGGATCCCGCGACCGGGATCGTGCGCGTGCCGAAGATCTGGATCGCGCATGACGTGGGGCGCGCGATCAACGCCGCCACCGTGATGGGCCAGATCGAAGGCTCCGTGTACATGGGCCTGGGCGAAGCGCTCATGGAGGAGATGGCCTACCGCGGCAACCGCAACGTCGTCCACAAGATTCCCAGCCTGCTCGAGTACAAGAGCCCGACCACACTCGAGATGTGCGACGTCGTGACCTACGTGGTGGAGGACCCCGATCCGAACGGCCCGTTCGGCGCGAAGGAATGCGGGCAGGGACCGCTCCTCCCCGTCCCACCCGCGGTCGCGAACGCCGTGTACGACGCCGTCGGCGTGCGGATCGACGAGGTGCCGATCACCCCCGAGAAGGTGTTCAAGGCACTGCGCCGCAAGGAGAAGGGTGAAGCGGCGAGATTCGGGCCGGCTCGGTTCCCCGACATAGCCTGGCCCGAGCCCACCCGGGTGGCGCCCCCATGGGACGGTGGTGACGGACGGGCGGCAGAAGGCGGCAGAGGGCGGAAAAAGGCGGCAGAGGGGGCAAGGCGCTGATGCTGCGGCTCCCTTCCTTCACCTACCTGCAGCCCAAGACGCTGAAGGAGGCGCTCGCGATGAAGGCGGACGCCGGCCCGGATGGGATGTACGTGGCCGGGGGCACGGATCTCTATCCGAACATGAAGCGACGGCATCAGGAGCCGCGCACCGTGATCTCGCTGATCGGAGTTCGAGAGCTGACGGGATGCGAGATGCGGGATGGGGGATGCGCTGTCGGGCCCTGCATGACGCTCTCGGACCTGTGCTCGCGTCCGACGATCCGACAGCACTATGACACTGTCGCGCTCGCCGCCGGGCTCGTCTCCACCCCGCTGCTCCGGAACATGGGCACCCTGGGCGGAAATCTCTGCCTCGACACGCGCTGCAACTACTACAATCAGACGTACGAGTGGCGCAAGGCGATCGACTTCTGCATGAAGAAGGACGGGCACATCTGCTGGGTGGCGCCCTCGTCCCCCCGCTGCTGGGCCGTCAGCTCTTCCGACGTGGCACCGGTGATGGTGGCGCTGGGTGCGGAGTATCTCCTGGTCGGCCCGGGCGGCGAGCGCGTCGTGCCGGCGGCGCGATTCTATCACAACGACGGGATCAATTACCTTACGAAGCAGCCGGACGAGATCCTCACGACCGTGCGGCTCCCCGCCGCTGACGGCTGGGACGCGGTGTACCACAAGCTGCGCCGTCGCGGATCGTTCGACTTCCCCGTGCTCGGCGTGGCGGCGTGGGTCAAGTGGGAGCAGGGAGCAGGGAGCAGGGAGCGGGGACGGGTGATGGAGGCGCGCATTGTGCTCGGCGGCGTAGCAAGCTGGCCGCAGGAGGTCCCCGAGGCAGGCGCGGTGCTCGTGGGGACCGACCTATCGGACGAGGGCGTAGCGGCCGCCGCGGACGCCGCCTACCGTCCCGCGAAGCCGCTGGACAACACCGACTTCGATCTTTCGTGGCGGAAGCAGATGACGCGCGTGTACGTCACGCGGGCACTCACGGAGCTGCGGCAGCGCCGGCGCCCTGCGAGGAAGTGAATCCCATAGCACGATGCCCACAAACCCCGGAGAGCCGATGGAAGAGTTGACTCCGCTCGAGCCGTCTGTCGCGCCGCCGTACAACCTCATCGCGGAGCGGCTGTTTCGCGCGCGGACCGTGATCATCAGCGGCGAGATCACCCAGCGCATCGCGGCGGGGGTGACGGCCCAGCTGCTCGCCCTGGCCGGCGAGTCGAGCGAGGAGATCACGGTGTTCATCAACTCCCAGGGCGGACATGTGGAAGCGGGGGACACGATTCACGACCTCGTGCGCTTCCTGAGCCCCCGGGTGCGCATGGTCGGCACGGGGTGGGTGGCGAGCATCGCGGCGCTGATCTACGTCGCGGTGCCGCGCGAAGACCGCTATTGCCTCCCCAACACGCGTTTCCTGCTGCACCAGCCCGCGGGCGGCTCCGGCGGCTCCGCGAGCGACATCGAGATCGAGGCGCGCGAAATCCTCAAGATGCGCGACCGGCTGAACCGCGTGTTCGCCCAGCAGACCGGGCAGCCGCTCGAGCGCATCGAAGAGGACACCCGGCGCAACTTCTGGCTGACCGCCGAAGAAGCTCGGCGCTACGGACTCGTCGGGCGCGTCATCGAGCATCAAGCGGAGCTGGGCACGTCCGGATAGCGAAGACGCCCGGGAAACTCTTCGCGTCGTGTCAGCCCTCGCGCGCCACTAATCCATCAGGCGGCGGGCGAGGACTTGGCGGGCGCCAGCGCTTCCACCTCGCTCAGCACGCGGTCGAGGATCGTCACCAGGCGCTGCCGCGTGGCCTCGTCGCGTGCCCGCCACCCCGTGCGGTACACGGCCTTCAGGAGCCGGCCCAGGGAGCGGTTCACGTCCGCCATCCCGCCACCGAGCGTGCGGTCGACCGCGTCGCGCACCCGATCGAAAATGTCGTCCACCACGTCGCGATGCTCGTCCAGAAACCGGCGCCCCACGTCCGTGATCTCGTATACCTTCTTGCCCTCCACGTCTTTCGCGACCACGAGTCCCTCGTCTTCGAGCCACTGCAGTGTGGGATACACCGTGCCCGGGGACGGCGAATAGCAGCCATGCAGCTGCTCTTCCAGCTCTTTCATCACCTCGTAGCCGTGGCGGGGTTTATCCTTGAGTAGTTTGAGAATGACGTACTTCATGTCCCCCGACTCGAACCAGCGACGCCGGCGGCCCCGCGGGCCGGCCCAGAAGAAGCCCCGAGGCCCGAAGCCGAAGGCGAACCGGTCCCATGCGAATGATCTGGCCATGCATTCTCCAGGTTGGCGATGTAACGCCAAGATATTGCTGCACGATATATCGTGTCAATGGGCGAGAGGCGTGGTACGGTAATGACGCTCACAGCCGCCCCGGCCTCGACCGCACAAGTTGTAAGGCCGCATAAACTTGTGCAGAGGAACCGCGGCGCTACATTTGCGCGAGAATCCTTTTTCCCAAAGCTCGAGCGCCCTGGGAGGAGACCCGATGTCAGTACAGGTGACACCCCATCCAAAATGGGTGGCCGACCTGGATGCAGCTTTGGATCCGAGCCGCGAAGCCATCCTCGACACGCGGGTGATCGTGGATGCCTCGGAGAACCAGCTGGCCGACGGCCGAATCCAGAATTTCCTCGTGGCTTTTTATCCGATCATCCGCGACTTCCCGCAGTGGCTGCAGCTGCTGCTGGACCGTTCGCCGGAGGACGGCAAGGTCTTCTTTCGCGACAACATTCGCGTGGAAAAGCGTCACGACGCCATGTGGCGCGCGATGGGCGACGGGTTTAACGTCCCCAAAGAGCGCTTCCAGATTCCGGAGCCGATGATCCCCGAGGTGAAGGAGTTCCACGCCTACCTGACCGAGATGTGCCGTGGCGCCACGTTCGGCGCGGCGGTGTCGGCCACGAACTACGCGGTGGAGGGTGTGGCGCAGAAGATCTCGGAGAAGGCGCTGCGCGGGCTCGCGAAGAACGAGAAGATCGGGCCGCGGGGGCGCTGGTGGCTCGAGGAGCATGCGAAGTACGACGACGAGCATCCGATCCACGCGCTCGAGATCATCAAGAGCTGCGTCAAGCGCGGGGAAGCGCCGCAGGGTGTTACCGAGTCGGCGCTGAAGAGTCTCGGCCTGATGAAGGAAGCCATGGCGGCCTCGTACGACTCATGAGTAAGGGCAGGCGCGCTTCGCCGACGCGGGGCATGCCTCCGCCGCCCCCGAACGCGGCACTCAGGCGCCGGGCCTTCGACCCGCTGCGGGTGGCAGCGGAGATCGTCGCCGCCCTCGCGGACGCGGTGGTCGTCACCGGCGTGGATCGGCAGGTCATGAGCGTCAACCGCGCGGCGGCCGAGCTGTTCGGCCGGCCGCTCGACGACCTCCCGGGGACGCCGATCGATGACCTCGTGGCCCCTGCCGAGCGCCAGCACGTGGCGGAGCGCGAGCACCTGGCGGTCGAGGGCGAAGAGCAGCGGTACGAGACCAAGGTCGTAACCGCGACCGGGGACGAGCGCGTGGTCGCCGTCTCCACCACCCCGCTGGTGGTCGAGGGCGAGCTGCTCGGTACGGTGGCGACGCTGCGCGACGTGACCGATGAGAAGCGGGCGCAGGATACCCTCGCCCGGTCGGAGGCGCGCTACCGCAACCTGTTCGAGTCCGCGTCGGACGCGATCGCGACGTTCGACGCGAACGGCCGCTTCACCACCTTCAACCACGCCGCCGAGATCATCTCCGGCTACCGGCGCGAAGAGCTGGTGGGTCAATGGTTCGCCCCGATGCTGCCCGACGACGAGCTCCCCAAGGCGCTCGCGCACTTCCAGAAGGCGCTCGCCGGCGAGACCGGCCTGTTCGAGACGAGTTTCTACCGCAAGGACGGCGACGTCCGCACGATTCAGGTGACCTACTCGACGCCCCGACTCGACGAGGAAGTGCTGTGCGTGATCCGTGACGTCACCGACCAGAAGATGCTGCAGGAGCAGTTGATCCAGTCGGAGAAGATGTCCGCGATCGGGCAGCTGGTGTCGGGCGTGGCCCACGAGCTGAACAACCCGCTCGCCGGGATCTCGGCCTTCGCCCAGCTGCTCCTCTCCGAGAAGCGGTTCCCGCCCGACCAGCGTACGGCCGCCGAGATGATCTATGCGGAGGCCCGGCGTGCGTCGCGCATCGTGCAGAACCTCCTGACGTTCGCCCGCCAGCACAAGCCGGAGCGCACGCCCACCTCCGTCAACCAGGTGCTCGACGACACGCTCGAGCTGCGCGGCTACGAGCTGCGAGTGCGCGGCATCGACGTGCAACGGGACTACGACGAGCAGTCACCCGAGACGATGGCGGACGCGCACCAGCTGCAGCAGGTGTTCCTGAACCTCATCACGAACGCCGAGCAGGCGATGGAGCGCGCGGAGCGGGACCAGCAGCGCCTCGTCATCCGCACGCGCCGCAACGGCGACCTGATCCGCATCGATGTGGAAGACACGGGTCCCGGCATCCCGCCCAATCTGCTCGAGCGCATCTTCAACCCGTTCTTCACCACCAAGCCCACGGGCTCCGGCACCGGGCTCGGGCTCTCCATTTCGCTGGGGATCGTGCGCGAGCACGAGGGGCGCATCTGGGCGGAGAACGCCACCCAGGGCGGCGCCCGGTTCGTCATCGAGCTGCCGATCGTAGCCCCACGCCCCACGGGCGAATTCCAGAGCACCGCGGCCACGCAGGCCGTCGCCGACCGGCTGCACGTGCTCGTGGTGGACGACGAGGCCTCGGTCCGGGTCGCGCTCCAGCGCTATCTCTCGAGCCGGGGCCACGAGGTGGAGACGACCGCCAGCGGCCGGGAGGCACTCGCCCGGATGCGCGAGGACGCCTTCGATGCGGTCATCGTCGACATGCGGATGCCGGATGTGTCGGGGGAGCAGCTGTTCGGCGAGCTCAAGGCCCGCGACCCGTCCTACGTGGACCGCGTGATCTTCACGACGGGACAGCTGGTGGACGACAGCGTACGCACCTTCCTCGCGTCCACCGGCCGCCCCTGCGTGCCGAAACCCTTCGAATTCGCCGCCTTCGACCAAGTGCTGCCGGCGCGGCGCTCGGCCTGAGACGTTAGACCCGCTGCACCTGGAGTCGGCGCCGCAGCTCGAGGCGCGGCAGGCCGCTCCGCTCTTCGTGCTCGTCGTGCTCCTCGTGCTCCTCGTGCTCCTCGTGCCGGCGGAACATGCGGTCCTCTCGTGACGGAACCTTCCACGCGACGGTCAGGCGCTTCTGCTTGCGGAGGATCTCGATCGATACCGTTTCGCCCTTCTCGTACGATCGCAAGATCCGCATCGCGTGCGACGGATTCGCCGGCTTCCGCCCGCCGATGGATGTGATCACGTCGCCGCCCTTCAAGGGCAGGCTCGAGTCCGCGGGTGCCTTCACCACGAGGACGCCCTCCTTCGTGCCGAAGTACTCGCCCAGGTCGGGGTTGAGACTCACGAGCTCAAGGTCGCCCCACGGCATGCCGAACGAGAACTCGAAGTGACGCATGTCGGGCATGTCGGGCATGCTGGGCATCCCGGGCATCACTCTGACGTTCGGCATCCAACCCAAGTCTTCGGCGACGAGCGTGGCCTTCTTGGTGTCGCTCCCGCGGCGGTACTCGATCTGCACCGTGTCGCCCGGCTCGAGCTTGCGGGCCAGTTGCACGAGGTTGGTGCCGGGCCCCGATTCGTCCTCGTCCTCCGCCTTGAGCCCGGCGAGCGCCGTGCCGTTGAACTTGGTGATGATGTCACCGACCTTGAGCCCGGCCTTCGCCGCCGGCCCCCCCGGCGTGACGCCCTCGATCTTCGCGCCGAGCTTGTCCGCCTGGGAGTCGGGCTGGGTCTTCACGACGACTCCGATCCGGCCGCGGTTGTCGTCATGCAAGACGAAGACGCCCGGCGGGCGCGGCGGGCGCCGAGGACGCTGTGCGGCGAGACTCGCCGGCCAGGCGGCGAGCATGGCCGCCGCGATCACGATCCAGGTGCGCTGCATGATCAGATGCTCCTTCGGGGCTTCACAGCCCCATGTAAGCCGCGCGCGTGACGTGCACGCTCACGAGCTGCTCCATGAGCTCCACGCGCTGCTGCCATAGTGTGACGAGGTCGGCAGGACGCGCCGGGGCCTCAGGAGGGCCCAGCTGTGCCAGCTCGCCGTCGATAACGGCAATGCGGTCTTCCAGCGCGGCCGCGAGCGCGGCCGTCCGCCCGCTCATGACGCGGGCGTCGGGATCGTACCGCTCGAGCTGCTGCTCCAGGGTCGCCGACTCCTGTTTCACTCGCGCCAGCTCGGCGGCGTCGACCGGCTTGGTCCAGAACGGCCGGAACACGAGGACCCCCGCCAGCGCCGCGGCCGCGGCGAGGCCCGAGACGCCCCACCGCTCGCGGCGCCGGCGCCGCTCGGCCAACACGGCGTCCCGCACCGCGGGCCAGCGGTCCCGCGCCGGTCGGCGCGCCGGCAGCGCCTTCAGCTGCGCGACGCGCTGGTACAGTGCCTCGAGCTCGGCCCGGCACGCCGCGCATCCCACCGCGTGCTGCCGCGCCCACGCGGACCCTTCCCGGGCCGCGAGCGCCAACAGGTCGTCCATCGTGCAGTGCATCATCGTGCGACTCCTTCATCATCCAGCATGCCGCGCAGGCGTGCGTGCGCCCGCGCCAGCTGCGACTTGGAAAAACTCACCGTCTTGCCCATCTGCTCCGCGATCTCCTCGTGCGTATACCCCTCGACGTCGTGCAGCCACACGACCGCGCGCGAGGTCTCGCTCAACCGCTCGAACGCTCGCTCCAGGTCGATGCGGGCCGGGATCCCCGCGCCTCCCGGTCCGGCCGCCGCTTCCTCATGCAACTCCTCCGTTGCGCGCACCTGGTTGCGCCGGATCCGCATCAGGGCCTTGGAAGACGCGATCTGCCGGATCCAGCCCCACAGGTGCCCTTCCCCACGGAACTGCTTGATGCTCCGAACCACCTCGAGAAACGTCTCCTGCAGCACGTCCTCGGCGTCCTCGGGCCGCCGCAGCACGCGGAGCGCGAGATTGTACACCGGCGTCTCGAACGCCCGGTAGAGCGCCTCGAGCGCTTCCAGGTCGCCTGACTTCGCCCGGGCAACGAGAAGGTCGGGAACGGCGAGTGAGATGGTCATCTCCTGAACAACATAGATGCGTCAAGTACGAGAGACGTCGCGCAGAGGCGTCACGCAAACACGTCGGGCCACGTCGTTGTGCTACGTCGTCGTGCTACGTCGTCGCGTGACGCCGTTGCGTGACGCCGTCTAACCAATTGCTATCCTGTAAGTTGCGGCTATTTTGATAGCCATGCCCCTCGACCGCGAAACCCTCCACACCTGGCTCGACCACTGGCAGGACGAATACGACGCTGCCTACCTCTACCTGGTGCTGGCCGGCCAGGAGCCGGACCCGAAGCGCAAGGATGTCTACATCAAGCTGGCCGGGGTGGAAGAGCGCCACGTCCAGATGTGGGAACAGCTCCTCGCCGAGCACGGCAACCGCGTCGGCCGGCCGCGCCCTTCCGTGAACGCGCGTCTCCGAGCGTGGATCGGCCGGCGCTTCGGGCCCAACTACCTGCTGCCGCTGCTGCTGCGCGAAGAGGGGCAGGAGGTGAAGGGGTACATGGACCTCCACAAGCAGGCCAGCTTCGACGACGCGCGGGAGGTCTCGCTCAAGCTCGCCAAGGAGTCGGCCGCGCATGCGGAGACGCTGGCAGCTCTCGCCGGCCGGGCCGCGGAGCCCTGGCACAAGACGGAGTCGGGGGGCTTCCTGCGCAACGTGGTCTACGGGTTCAACGATGGACTCACGGCGAATTTCGGGCTGGTGGCGGGGGTGATCGGCGCCGCCGTCGCGCCGCACATGGTGCTGCTCTCGGGAATCGCCGGGATGATCGCGGATGCGCTCTCGATGGGGTCATCGGGCTACCTGGCCGCGAAGAGCGAGCAGGAGGTGTACGACCACGAGATCGCCATGGAGAAAGAAGAGATCCGGATCATGCCCGAGGTGGAAGAGGAAGAGATCGCGCTCGTGTACCAGACGAAGGGCATCGAGGCGGGCATCGCGCGCAAGATGGCGGCCGAAGTGATGCGCGACTCGCAGCGGGCGCTCGACGAGCAGGTGCGCGAAGAGCTGAAGATCGGCGAGGCGCACGCGACGCCGTTCAAGGAGGGGTGGTTGACCGGCGTGTCGACGGCGGTCGGCGCGTTCATCCCCGTGGCGCCATTCCTCCTGTTCAGCGGACGCACGGCCGCGTGGATTGCGTTCACGATCGCGATGCTCTCGCACTTCGCGGTCGGCGCGGCGCGCAGCGTGTTCACGGGGCGCGGCGTGATCCGCAGCGGCATCGACATGTTCGTGGTGGGGCTGGGCGTCGCGGGCGTGGGATATCTCGTCGGCGACTTGGTGGCGAAGATCCTATGACGGCGTGGTGAGTGGTGCGGGGTTGCATCCGGTGCCAACCACTCACCACTCACCACGCCTTTTTCATCACACGACCAGATTCAGGAGCCGATCCTGCACATACACCGTCTTTCTCACCGGCTTGCCGTCCACGAACTTCCTCACCGATTCGTCCTTCAGGGCCAGCGCGACCACTTGGGCTTCCGTGGCGCCCCGCGAGACCGTCACCCGCCCGCGGACCTTCCCATTCACCTGCACCACGACCTCAACGTCGCCGGCGGCCGCGAGCGTCGCATCGTAGCTGGGCCAGCTCGCGCGAAAGATCGAGCGGTCGTGCCCCAGGGCGGCCCAGAGCTCCTCGGTGAGATGCGGAGCGTAGGGAGCCAGCATGATGAGCAGGGGCTCCACTGCCTGCCTGCTCCCGGCTCCCTGCTCCCGCAGGAGGTTCACGTACTCCATCATCGCCGCGATCGCCGTGTTGTAGTCGAGGCTCTCGGTGTCCGCCGTGACTTTCGCGATCGTCTGGTGCAGCTTGCGCGCGACCGCCGGGGGCAGTGCTGACCCCGGGGTCAGTTGAGCAGCCGCTTCGTGCGCGGTCGCCCACACCTTGTCGAGGAAGCGCCGGATCCCCACGATCCCGGTCTCCCGGAAGTCGCCGCCTTCCTGGAACGGCCCGAGGAACATGAGGTACATCCGGAAGGTATCGGCACCCCACTGCTGGATGTAGGAGTCGGGGATCACCACGTTGCCGCGCGACTTGGACATCTTCGCGCCGTCCTTGATGATGAGCCCGTGC
>Ga0209472_1000367_pt1 | contig 27466 bp, 28 predicted proteins | sample GraSoiAngelo_130_FD_185887 | JGI IMG/M metagenome (GOLD analysis project Ga0209472, IMG submission 185887) | Grasslands soil microbial communities from the Angelo Coastal Reserve, California, USA - 14_0929_02_20cm (SPAdes) (version 2) | ecosystem: Environmental > Terrestrial > Soil > Grasslands ...
AGAGTTCGGGCTCTGCGTATTGCGTTCCGGTATGCGGCAGTTGCGGCGTCGGCGGAAAAAGATCACGATCCTCATGATAAGGCCCGCCCAAATCGCCGTGACAGCCCTGGCAACCTGCCACGTAGAGTTTTCCCCCGGCCACCAAATCGTCGTCGTTTGCCGGCGGCGGGTTCGGAACACTGGCGGCGGCTCGCCGCACAGAGGCACGTACCGCCGATTGCAGAATTGAGGTTTCTAATGCGGAGGGCTTCGTGTCGGCCCGCGTTTGTGAAAAACCAAGCGCGAAGTACGCCAAACATCCAATGAGGAGGATTAGGATGGCAACAATAAATCCGAGTGCAAACTTTTTCACGCTGCAGACTCTCCTCAACGCTTGCTACTTGGTCGCGTTTTGTTGAATCCCTTCCAATACATGTGGCGGCAGATTCGGGAGCCGGCCGACGAATGTTGCCAGCGACCACAGTTGCAGGTCGGAATAGTACGGCCCCTGCGCTCCCATGCCCGTTCTGCGGATTCCATGCTTCGCGATCCAAAATACCTCCGCTTCCGAGTATTTTGTTCCCGCACGAGGAAATTGCGGGGCCGGCGGGTAGAAAGTCGCGCCAAAATCGCTCGGCGGTTTGCCTGGTTCTCCGTGGCAGCCGACGCAATCATTCAGATAGAGTTTCCCGCCGGCAATCAGCGTTTCGTCGTTACGCGGCAGTGGGTTTTGGGCTTTTGGCGCAGTGCGTCGAACAGAAGCATGGATACCGGCGTACAGCAAGCGCGCCATCATATCAGGCATGGGAGCATCTGACCGGACGTCGAGTAAGCCCAGCCGCAGATAAACGAGGGTTCCAATAACCAGCACCATTGCTCCGGCAAAGAAACCGGCGGCGAATTTTTTCATTTGGGTGCCTTGTGGATGCTGCGCGGTTAGACGGCAGGCAAATACATTTCGTGAGAAGCTATTTTGCGGCGTTTCGCGTCTTCTGGTGCAGCGGCTCGTGCGAGATGAAGCCGAATCCGCCTCAGTGCTGGCGATCCGGCTTTAACGTGGATTTATTCCAGAGCCTTGGCGATCTCCATCACCGGAATGGCCCCTTCGCGGCCGATTCGCCATGTGTCGCCGTTCAGTTCCACGATGGTCGATGGGAGGGTGCCGCCGGTTTCGCCGGTGTCCAGTACCAGCGGCACGCGGGGCCCGAGCTGTTTCATCACCTGCTCAGCATTCGAACATGACGGAAACCCGGAAATGTTGGCGCTCGTTCCAGTGACCGGGCCATCGAATTCGTCGATCAAGCGGCGCACCACCGTGCTATTGGGCCAGCGCAACGCGATGCGGCCCGTGCCCGCAGTCACTTTCAGAGGAATACGCTGGGCAGCGTTCACTACCAGCGTCAAGCCGCCTGGCCAGAACGCCTGCGCGAGCCGCAAAAACTTACGCGGTGCCTCGCGCGCGAGCAGAACGGCTTGCTCAATTGAGTTCACGAGGATAGGTAGTGCCCTCGTCTCCGGGCGTCCCTTCACGCGATAAATCTCATCGACCGCAGCCAGATTGAAGGGATCGGCCGCCAGCCCGTAAAACGTATCCGTGGGAATGGCAATCACACTTCCGCGGGCAATAAAATCTGCTGCATATCGCAGCAGGTCCGGTTCTGGAGATTGTGCATTGACGCGCAGCAGTTCGGCTGGCAATTTTTTGGCCTTTGGCGAAGTCGTGACGCCACCGTGCAGCTCCCCGCCGGTGCTGCCCTTATTTGGGCGACGCTACCATACCCCCTCCACACGCGCAATAAGAGCTTATGTTGACCCAGTTTCCACGTGACATCTCTGAGGCAGACGCGCTGGGAATCGGGAATTGGCTTCCCACGCTGAAAATTTGCTACGCTCCACGGTAATGGCTGCGCCAGGAAAAGTCGCACGAAGCCCTCGCCCTGCAGGCGAGACGTCGCTCCTCACCAGCCGCGACAATCGCTGGCTCAAGGAGTTCCGCATGGCTCTGCGCGGCGGATTGCCCACGGAAAACGGATTCGTCGGCGTTGAGGGCGTCCGTCTCGTCGAAGAGGCCCTGCGTTCCGGCTGCCGCATTCAAGCCGTGCTCTTCAGCGAAGCGGGAGAACGCCATCACGAGCGCCTCGCCTCCATCATCGAGCGGCCCGAAATGGCTTTCCCCGTCCTCCGCACCACTGATCGCCTCTTTGAAGGTCTCGCCGACACCGAGCACCCGCAAGGAGTTGCCGCGCTGGTGCATCCTCGGCAAACATCATTCGATGACCTCGTGCGCGCCCCGGCTTCCGCCTGCGCTCCTCTGCTCGTGGTCCTCGCCGGCGTTCAGGATCCCGGCAATGTGGGAACGATTCTGCGCACCGCTGCGGCCTTTGGAGCAACGGGAGCCGCCACGGCCGCTTCCGGCATCAGCGGTACTGCGAATCCGTTCTCGCCGAAAGCTCTGCGCGCCTCCGCCGGTGCTGCCCTCCATCTCCCGATTCTTGCCGGCATCTCGCTTGCAATTCTCCTTACGCAACTTAAGGTCGCGGAAGTTCGCACGCTCGCTTCGAGCGTTCACGAACCGCGCGACGGTGAGCAGCCGCTGCATGCTCCGTGGGAAGTCGACTGGTGCCAGCCGGTGGCTCTCCTTGTCGGCAATGAAGGCGCTGGCCTTCCCGAGGAAGTCGAGCGCGGCGCCGATGCGCGCATTCGCATTCCCATGGCTGGCGGCATCGAATCGCTGAACGCCGCCGCTGCTGCCGCCGTCGTTTTTTACGAAGCCGCGCGGCAACGCGTCAAGGGATGGAAAGTTGAGGACGCTACTTTATGACAGCGCATAGCTCGGTCAGGAAAAAGCTCTTGCTCGCCATTTCTGGTATGACCATCATCGCGATGCATGGGTTGACGCCCGCAGCCACGACTAAGCAAGTGAAAAATAAATCCGCCCATGCTGAAGGAGACCGATTGCGGCAAGACCTTCGCCAAATTGGCGAGAAAGTTGCCAAAGCAGTCTTGGACAAAGACGTCCCAACACTGCTCAGTTATGATCGAGCTGATTTACGCTCTGCGGATGAACTTGCCCTGAAGAATACGAAAAGCAGTCTTTATTGTTTCCTCTTTGATTCGTCGTGTATTACGTGGGGCGGGGGCGCGTGGCGCTCGGTCTATGACAAACTCTCGCGTGCACGCCTGCTGCGAATTCAAGTCAAGACAGCTAACTCGCCATATGACCACAAGTTGTATGGAAGCTTGCTTTTCTATGACCGCTCCTCAGTTTCCGACCGAGACTTGCGTTCGTCGGAATTTCTATGCGACGAACAACCGACGAGTTTGGTGTCTTGGAACTTTAAGCTGGAAAATGATCAATGGAAAGCCGTCACCCCGCTATTTGACAGTGAGACGGAAGGTCTTTGCCCGGAACCGTGAGCCTCTTCTCCAAACTCCCGCTATCCGCGGAACCCGACGTGCCCGCCGCGAACCAGCCGCTTGCCGAGCGCATGCGCCCGCGCACGCTCGACGAATTCATCGGCCAGGAAAAACTGCTCGGCCCGGGCAAGCCGCTCCGCGTTCAAATCGAAAGCGACAACCTTGGCTCCATGCTCTTCTGGGGCCCGCCCGGCTGCGGGAAGACCACTCTGGCTCGCCTGATCGCCCGGCTGACTCGCTCCGAATTCGTTTCCTTCAGCGCGGTCCTGGCCGGCATCAAAGAAATTAAGGAAGTCATGTCCGTCGCCGAGCACAAATCTCGTTCCGGCCATCGCACCATCGTTTTCGTTGACGAGGTTCACCGCTTCAACAAAGCCCAGCAGGACGCTTTTCTCCCGCACGTCGAAGCCGGCCACATTATCTTCATCGGCGCGACCACCGAGAATCCTTCCTTTGAAGTCATCTCGCCGCTGCTTTCGCGCACCAAGGTCTATGTCCTCGAGCCGCTCACCACGCCGCAAATCGTCGAGCTACTTCGCCGCGCCCTCAAGGACAAAGAGCACGGCTTGGGCAACGAAGCCGCGGAAGCGTCTGACGACATCCTCTTCCGCAGCGCATCCTTCGCCAATGGCGACGCCCGCGCCGGCTACAACACACTCGAGCTCGCGGTCCGCGGCGCGCAGCCTAATGCGCAAGGCACGCGCGTCATCACCGCGGAGCTTCTCGAAGACGTGCTGCAACGAAAGCTGCTTCGCTACGACAAAGCCGGCGAAGAACATTACAACCTCATCTCCGCGTTGCACAAATCCGTGCGCAATTCCGATCCCGACGCCGCTCTCTACTGGCTCGCGCGCATGCTCGAGTCCGGAGAAGATCCGCTCTATCTCGCGCGCCGCATGGTGCGCATGGCCAGCGAAGACATCGGCCTCGCCGAGCCTGGCGCTCTCGCCATCACTCTTGCGGCGAAAGACGCTTTCGATTTTCTCGGCGCGCCCGAGGGCCATCTGGCGCTCGCGCAAGCCGCCGTCTATCTCTCGCTCGCGCCCAAATCCAACGCCGTCTACACTGCCTACGGAGAGGTCATCGACGACGTACACAAAACCGAAGCTGAACCTGTGCCCCTCCACATCCGCAATGCCGTCACCGGCCTGATGAAAAACATCGGTTACGGCAAGGGCTACAAGTACGCCCACAATTTCGATGATAAAGTCACGGATATGACTTGCCTTCCCGACAATCTCGCCGGCCGCACCTACTACCAGCCCACCGACCAGGGCTTCGAGGCCCGTCTCCGCCAGCGCCTCGACGAAATCCGCAAGCTAAGATCTCGTGGAACTCCTAATGCCTAATCGACCGCAAAGCGCTTTACCCTGTCATCCCGAGCCTGCCTGCCTCAGGCAGGCCGCGGGCGGGATCTGCTTTTCTCTGGCGGGTGCCGCACCCTTTGGGTTTAAGAGTGCGGGTTTTGTTTTACTTCTTACTCTCCTCTTTCTCCCCGCGGCACTTCAGGCCAAACAGAAGAGTGCTATCCGTCCTAGAATTTCCGGAATCGATAGCGTTGTTTTGTATTCCTCGGACCTAAAGTCGGCGAACGATTTTTACGGCACAAAGCTGGGGCTGAACATTGGAGGCAGCGGATGCCGAGAAGCCTCCCGAACTTGTTTCACAACCAATTGGGCAAGCCGCCAGCATATTGAATTGGAGCATTCGGATTCGTGTCCGCGCGGCGACTGCCTGAAAGAAATTGTCTTTCAAACTGGCGATGCCAAAAAACTGCGCAGCTATCTCATGGCGCAAGGTGCAAAGGCAAGTCCGATCTCAAAGGGTCGGGATCTTTCTCTGCGATTTGATTCACAAGACCCTGAAGGCAATCGGATCGCGTTTGTGCAATTCCCCATTCTTGCAATCGATGACTTGCCGCCTGGCGTGCATGTTGGGCCGCCTTTTCTCCACGCTGGCTTCATTGTCCGTGAGCGCGCTGCAACAGAGCACTTTTATAAAGACATTCTCGGTTTCCGCTCCTACTGGCACGGCGGCATGAAGGACGATCAAACCGATTGGGTCTCCATGCAAGTCCCTGACGGCACCGACTGGATCGAATTCATGGTCAACGTTTCGCCCAATGCGGACCATCACACCCTCGGCGTCATGAACCACATCGCCCTTGGTGTCCCGGACATTCACGTCGCGGAAGCGCAGCTTCGCAAAAATGGATGGACCGGCACCGAACAACCCAAAATCGGCCGCGACGGCAAATGGCAGCTCAATCTCTACGACCCGGACGACACCCGCGTCGAGTTCATGGAATTCACTCCTACACAAAAACCCTGCTGTTCGGAATATACCGGTCCGCACCCGAAACCATGACTTGCCCCAGCGCTCGCAGCCGCCTCCGGTGGCTTCGCCAATTCTGCTCTCTGTTCTGTCTCCTCGCCGGGTGCTGCTCTCTGCCCGCCGCCCGCGGCCAAAATCTCGATAAGCCGCTCCAATCCATCGACGAAGACATCACCGCCTTCGCTTACGCCCCCGACGGCCGCATCGCTTACTCCGTCTATCGCCGGGTGAAAACAAAAGTTTACGACGCGCTCGAGCACGACGACATCTGGATCCAGGACGCTGGCGGCAAGCGCCGCCGTCTCCTCGAAGGACAGAAATACACGCGCGGCACGCAGCCCTTCAGCTATCTCGTCGAGGGGTTCCGCTGGTCCCCCAACTGTCATTTTTTGCTCGCGGAGCTCTACACCACCACGGTTCTCGATGACAGCGGCAAGACAGAAGACTCCTTCCAGACCATGGTCTACGATGACTCCGGCCGGGAAATCCGTATCAACAAAGGCGACCACGTCATTCCCGACGCCGCCAATCCTTTTTTTCTTCCCGACAACGCCACCATCGTCGCTCTCTCCGAATCCGTGAAGCCCCGCCAGCTTTTCTCCTTGAAGTCCACGCGCATTGATATCGGCCCCGTCAAGTCTCCTCACGATGGCCGCACTTTCCGCGATGTCTCACCCATCCCAGGAACGGTTTCCATCGCGGCCATTGAGCAAGATCGTGCCATGAATGGTCCCAATCGCCTCCAGCGCCTCGATCTTTTCACCGATAACGACAAGGAGCTGGCCACCCTCGAGGGCTATGAAGGTGGGTTGAGCGTCTCCCCTAGCGGGAAAAAAGCAGCCTATTTTATCGATAAGGAAATTCTTGAAGTTCGCGATCTCGCTGCGCCCAATCGCGTCGCGCGCGTTCGCATTGGCCTCGGCGTGTTTCGGTGGGCGTCCGACGATTCGCGCATCGTCCTGAAGCGTGCTCTGGAAAGAAAATCCGGCGATCTCGTCTGGATCGACCTTCCGCCGCTTGCGCCAATCCCAGCAAATCATGAAATCCCCATCGCGCAGCCCACACCCATCCCCATTCTTCACGGCCTCAGCTTTCGCGATTTTGCCATCTCTCCGGATGGCCGCTCCATCGCCGTCATCATCCCTGGCAAGCACAACCTCCTCGTCTTCCCACTCCCACGCTGACGTTGGGGCATTCCGTCATTCCGAGCGAAGCGAGGAATCTCTCTTAGCCTCTCCTCTGTGCTCTCTATGTTAAATCTTTCTCTTCGTCGTTCTCTTTCCTCCCAAAAATAAAAACGCCGCGCAAAAATCCACGCGGGCCGGCCATAAACGCGAATTGTCACTTCCCTACCGTTTTAGTTCGCCAGCTCTCCTCCGATGCTCCACCAAAATGCACGCATCCTCAATCACCACCAGCCCCGCGGCTCGCGCCTTCTCCGCCGCCTGTTCGTTCTCAACCCCCAGTTGCATCCAAACCGCTTTGGCGCCGATGCGAATCGCACTCTCTACCACAGGAGGCACTTCCTCCGCACGCCGGAACACGTTCACGATGTCAATCTTCTCAGACACATCTTCCAGCCGCGCGTAACTCTTCTCTCCGAGCACTTCCGTCTCATTCGGGTTCACCGGAATAATCCGGTATCCCGCGCTCTGCATGTATTCCGTCACGCCATGGCTCGGCCGCATCGGATTCGAAGACAGCCCGACCACGGCAATCGTCTTGCTTTCTTCCAAGACTTTTGTGATTGCGTCGCCGTCGCGATGCCGGTTGATCTCCGCTCCATCAGGAATGAGTACCCTCATAGCGCGGCTGCCCGTTTTTCCTTTACTTCATTTACTTCCTCTATTTCCTTTACTTCCTGAAATATCACTCTCATCGCGCGGCGAGTTCACCTTTGCCCGCGCGTTTCAGAATGACCTGCGCCATGGCCAACAAGCACTTGTCGTTCTCTTCCGTAGTTCCAATCGATATGCGAATCGCTTCCGGAAAGCCCATCCACCCCAGCGGCCGCACGATCACGCCCATTTGCAGCAAGTCATCGCTCAGCGCCTTCGCATCCGGCCCCACAGTCATAAACACAAAATTCGCTTCGCTCGGTACCGGACGGAATCCCTGCTTCGCCAAGCCTTCGCTCAATCGCTTTCGCTCCGCGGCATTCGTCTCGATGCACCGCGTCACATGCTCTGTGTCATCCAGCGCCGCGAGCGCCGCCGCCTGCGCCACCCCCGACGTATTAAACGGCGTCCGCAATTTATTCATCGCCGAAAGGAGTTCGGGCCGGCCAATGGCATAGCCAATGCGCAATCCCGCCAATCCATAAACTTTCGAAAACGTTCGCAGGATCAGCAGATTTTTTCTCTGGCGATACGCTTCCACGGAATCCCGCAAAGCCATGCTCACCGCGTAGTGGATGTACGCCTCATCGAGCACCACCAGCACGCCGTCCGGAACCGCTGCGAGAAATTCATCAAACTCTTCGCTCCCAAACGCGCTGCCCGTCGGATTGTTCGGATTCGCCAGGTAAATCACGGCCGTTTTCGGCGTGATGGCCTTCGCCATGGCCTTCAAATCAAACGCAAACTCCCGCTGCGGCGCACGCACCAGCTCTGCGCCGCTCGCGCGAATCGCCACGGAAAACGGCGCGTACGTCCCTTCGGACGTCAGCCCCTGCAGTCCCGCCCGCAGCAGCACGCGCGCCGCCAGGTCAATCAGCTCGCTCGATCCCAGCCCGATGAAAAGTTCATCCGGCGAAACTCCGTGCCGTTCCGCCAGCGTTTGCCGCAGCGCGTGCGTGCCGCCATCCGGATACCGGTTCGAATCGGCCAGCACCGCCTTAGCGGCCGCAATCCCTTTCGGCGAAGGCCCCAGCGGGTTCTCATTCGAAGCGAGCTTCACCGCATGAATCTTCAGCTCGCGTTCCACTTCTTCAATCGGTTTTCCCGGAACGTAAACGGGCAGCCCGTGCAGATAATCCGGTATGAGGTCTTCAATCGTCCTCGTCATCTATTCCAGTTTACTTCCACAATCGTCTCCCCGCCAATGGCGACGCCCGAGCCGTACCTATTCTCTAAACTCGCATCCAGTAGCCATTCTCTACGTCGCCCTAGCAACGCGAGTTTCTCTTTTCCTCCTCTGCGTTCTCAGCGCGCTCTGTGTCCTCTGCGTTAAATCTTTGTCTTTTTCTCTTTGTAGTGGCCGGTCTTCAGACCGGTGCATTCGACTTTTTCCGCGCAAGCTGGGTGGATCTATCGTACTGCGCTTGCTATGTCCCGCTCTTCTCCTTTACTTCCTTTACCTCATGTACTTCCTTCCGCCACGCTCTTCAATTTCGCCACTTCTCGCACCGTTAGCGGACGAAACTTTCCCGGCGCCACGTCCAACGCCAGCGGCCCCAATTGCACTCGCTTGATTTTCTCCACCAAAAATCCCACGCGCTGAAACATCCGCCGGATCTGACGATTCCGCCCTTCAATTAGAATCACTTCGTACCAGGGGTTCGCGCCATCTTCCACTAGTCGAATTTTCGCCGGCGAAGTCTTGACGCGCGCTCCATCTTCCATCTCAATCGTGACTCCTGCTCGCAAACGCTCAATCGTCCGCTCGTCCGGCTTCCCGCTGATTTTCACCAGATATGTCTTCGGCACATGGGAGCCGGCTTTCATCAGCTTCTGCGCTAGCGCGCCGTCATTGGTCATCAGCAGCAAACCTTCGCTCGCGTAGTCCAGCCGCCCCACCGGATACACGCGCTCCGGGCAATTCTTTATCAACTCCATAACGGTGGGACGCCCCTCAGGATCGCTGACCGTCGTCACGTAACCCTTCGGCTTGTGTAGCAGGAAATACAGCAGCCGCTCCCGGTTTTTCAACGGCTTGCCATCCACGCAAATCACGTCGCGTTCCGGATCGGCCTTCGTGCCCTGCTCCGCCACTACTCTTCCATTGAGCGTCACCCGCCCTGCCGCAATGATCTCCTCCGCCTTGCGCCGCGACGCAATCCCGCTCGCCGCCATAATTTTCTGCAATCGTTCCGCAGTCATCGTACGAGGTCAACTGTAGCTCACCCCTTCAGGGGTGAGGCTTCTCTCTTTCCCTTCGTGCGTTTAGCTCGGTAGTTTTTTGAAGCCATGCCAGGAGCCAACGCTAACCGGCAGTCTGGGCCGCCTTAGCGATATCCTCACCCGCTACCAGAAAAAACTCATTTCTGGCGCCAGCGATGCGCTTTTGGCGATATGGCCGGTATTCTTCACTTTCATAAAAGCCCACCGCGCTTTCCTTGGAAGCCATTCGACGATCACAAAAATCCCCGCGGCCTTTCACTCGCCTTCGATTCTCTCCACTTTTGGAGTGCGAGCCAGGTACCGGCCGCCGTGCCGCCCCACCATCCCGGTCACATTCTTGATGTTAATCCGCGACCCAGCTTTGGTCCGTTATCTCAAGTTCTGCGATCAAGTAATACTTCATGCGCCCCCCTGCGCTCTTGTAGTGGCCGGTCTTCAGACCGGTGATGTTCTCTTTCTTCTTCGCATCTTCTCTGTGTCCTCTGCGTTAAATTTTTGTTTTTTCCTTTCCTTCTCGGCCCTTCTCAATCCTTCGCAACTTCTCCGCTTCTTTCTGCTCGATCAACCTGTATCTCCCCCGCGGTATTCCCTCCAGCGTCAGCGGCCCCAATCCAATGCGCTTCAATTTTTCCAGCGGGTGCTTTTCCTTGAACAGCACGCGCCGCAACTCTTCCTTCTTCGAATCCCGCATCCGCACTTGGTACCAATAATTCGCCGCTCGCCCGCGCGTAGCATCCGGCTGCCGCACCGTTTGCATCTTCACGCCAATTTCTTTTCCCAAACGCTCCAGGTCCACGAGTGTCAACATGCCTTTCACTTTCACCTGATAGACCTGCTCCAGTTGCGCCCACTTGTCCAGCATTTCCGCCGCCAGGTCGCCGTCATTCGTTAAAAACACCAGCCCCGACGCCGCATACTCCAAATTCCCCACCGGAAACACGCGCTCCGGCAAACCGCGCAAACAATTTCGCAGCGTCTTCCGCCCTTCCGGGTCGGCCATCGCAGACACCACTTCCGGCGGCTTGTTCAGCACCATGTAAACGCGCCGTCCTGCGTTCGCTTCGACAACTTTCCCCGCCGCCTCAATCCTGTCCTTTGACGCGTCCGCCTTCGTTCCCAGCTCCTTCACTACGCGTCCGTTCACGCGCACCTGTCCGCTGGCGATCAGCAATTCCGCATGCCGCCGCGAAGCAATTCCCGCCCGCGCGATTATCTTCTGCAACCTTTCTTGCATGTTCTCTTCTTGTCTTTTCTATGTAGGGGCGGACTTCAGTCCGTCCCTTTTTCCCTAGCGCTGCGCCTTAGCTCGCCGCAGGGCCCTCGCGCTTTTTCCGCAATCCAACGTAAACCGAACCGATGACTGCGTATAGCGCTGCGTTAACGAGCGCTACAACCATCCAGACGACATACAACCCACCAGTCCCGATCTCAGTGTCGACGAGTGGAAATGTCAGGAGGACAGGAGGACAAAGAATAATGAATATCACAGACAGAATGTTATTCAGGCGTGACCACGGCAAAGGGTCTGTTAGCATATTATAGACGATCCAAACTACAAAAATTCCCAGGCCCACCGCTGCAAATCGAAAGACCGTCCGCCGATCCCTGCTCATGAATTGCCAACTCCTCAGCGAATCCCTGCGCCCTCAGCGTCTCTGCGTTATCCTTTTCCTTCTTTTTTCACTCCCCTGCTATCGCCGACTTTGCTGATTCGTCCTTTTTCGCCTCTGGCATCCCCTCATTATTCGCCGCCGTCTCTTCCAGTAATTCTTCCCGCGCCTCCATCTCCGCGTGGGTCGCGTTCCCGCTCGCGGCGCTCGACCCCGGCTCTGCGGTTCCTCCGCTCGCCACTCGCCACTCGTCACTCGCCACTTCCCCCATATCACTCCCGAGCGCTTCCCGCGCCAGCGCCTCAAACTCCTTCAAGCTCGGCAACTCTTCCAGGTCGCTCAATCCAAATCGCATCAAAAATTCTTTCGACGTCTTATACAAAATCGGCCGCCCCATCACTTCCTTGCGACCCGCCGTCGTAATCAGGTGCTTGTCCAGCAGCGTGCTGATCACTCCCGAAGTATTCACACCGCGAATCTCCGAAATCTCCGGCGAAGTTACCGGCTGCTTGTACGCAATCACCGCCAGCGTCTCCAGCGCCGGCATCGACAGCCGTAGCGGCGGCCGCAAGCTCTTAATAAATCGCCGCACCACGTCATGTTGCTGCGGCTTGGTATACACTTTGTACCCACCCGCCACCGCGCGAATTTCGATCCCGCGTTCTTCGCTCGCGTAACTTGCCACCAGCTCATCCAGCGAAGCCTGCACCGCGAGCTTTTCTTCGCCCAGCGCCTTCGCCAGTTGCTCGATCGTCGCCGGCTCATCCGCCGCATAAATAACCGCTTCCAGCGCCGCTTTTCTCTCTTCATTCGTCATAGAAACCCTTTGAAGTCCGCGAAGTAAAGGACGTTAAGGAAGTAAAGGAGAACCCCGCTTCATGCGTCGCGCGCGCGCAATTTTCGCAGACTCACGCGAAGTGATTCCTCGTCCTTTACCTCTTCGCTTCCTGTATATCTTTTGCTTCTTGCATATTCTTTGCTTCCAACGCTCACTTACTTGTACTCTTCATCAATCAATTTGATCCCGCCGCTCTCATCAAAAACCAAATCAAACATCTTGTGCTTCCTCACCAAAATATCCCCAAACTGTTTCTCCTGCACCAGCGCCACTGCCTGCAGCTTCACCATTTCCAGGACCGCTAGGAACGCCACGATCATCGCGTGCCGCGACGGGCAGGCCTCAAAAAACTGAATCAGATTCACCGCATTTTCCGCGCTGGCGATAATCTGCGTTCGCAGCGCCGCGATCATTTGCGCCACGCTAAATTGCTCGTGCCGCAACTCGATCCGCGAAACTTCCTTGCGCCGCTCCAGGACTTGCTGGAAAACTTTCACCAAATCCACGAGCGAAACGACCAACTCGCCTTCGGTTCCTTCGTCGTTGTAGAGCGATTTGTCCGGCTTCGACCACACGTTTTCTTCAATCTGCTGCTTCTGGTACAAAAGCTGGGCGGCGTTCTTGAATTTTTCGTGTTCGACCAAACGTTGCACCAGTTCCACGCGCGGATCCGCGGCTTGCTCTTCTTCGCTCGAAAGCGGATCCGGCGGCAGCAGCATTTTGCTCTTGATGTAAATCAGCGTCGCCGCCATGTAAATAAATTCCGCGGACACATCCACGTCCAATTCTTCGAGTTTGTGCAAATAATCGAGGTATTGCGCGGTGATTTCCGAGATTCGAATGTCGTGGATATTCATCTTCTGTTGCTTGATCAAATCCAACAAAAGATCCAAAGGGCCTTCGTACATCGGGATCTGTATTTTGTAGGCCATCTTCTGCGCGGTCGTTTCCACTCTTTTCTCCTCGGGCTTTTCCGAGCCGCTACCCGTCATCTTGTTTCCCGGCGTCGCCATATGTTCACTGACTTTCCGCTGTCGCATCCATGTTCTTGTTCCAGCGTTCCAGATCCTCATCCGTGCATGCATCAGAGCTCTCTGATGGGAGTGTCCGACTCGGGTGTGCATCAAGCCAATTTATTTTGCACCGCGAACGAATGTGAAAAAATCTCCCGTTGAGATAGATTTTCGCCGAGTCCGGTCTGAAAGCGGACTGAGCCGATAACGTTACAGGAACGGGCTTACTCTGGCTCTTACCCCATTTCGCGCCGCACCAGAACGCCAAAGCTAAGAGAATCAAAACCGCTGCCATTTTTCTCATTGCTTTCCCTGCATAGTGCGTTTCACACGCTAGCCCTGTTTACCACACCAATTTCCACCTTCTTCTTTCCCCAACCAAACACGGCTTCGCGAACGCGCTCCATCGTCCCTTGCGCAACTACCCGCGCCTTCTTCGAACCGACATCCAGAATTTCCAGAACGCCCCTCGGGTCGTTCTCCCATTTCACGCGACGTTCTCGCACCGGCACGATCCACTTGATTAAATTCTCGGCCATCGCCGCTTTGCACTCGATGCACCCGATCCCCGCCGTCGTGCAACCTTGCCGCACCCACTCCAGCCGTCCGGGTTCTTCTGTCGAGAATAGTTTATGCCAGTCATACACCGGACACACGTCCGGATTTCCAGGATCGGAACGTCTCTTCCGCGCCGGATCGGTCACCATTACTTTCGTTTTCGCCCGAATGTCCGCGTCGCTCTCGCTCAACGTAATCGTGTTCCCATAACTCTTCGACATCTTCCGCCCATCGAGCCCCGGAATCCTTGGCGTCTTCGTCAGCATCACATCCGGCTCTCGTAGCAAATCTGAGAGTTCACCCAAACCATTCGCCAGGTAGTACCCCTTTTCCTGAAGTGATGATGCGCTAAACGCGGCTTTCAGCGCGCCCGCCTTGTTGGCATACGAACCGGGGGCATCCGGCAGGATTCGCGGCCCAACTTTAGAAAAGATTCCTGAGGAGGAGGCAATTCCCGACCAAGTGGCCTCATTAGTTACATTTGGAAGAATTAGATCTGCGTAAGCTAGCTTGAATCGCCTCACAATCTCCCGGCTGATCTCTACATGCGAAACCTGATCCTCACCAACCGGCACAAAGAGAGAAGTTTTGTTCTTGGGATCGTCGCTGTAAATCACAATGTCGGCGCACTGCAGGATCGGATAGCCCAGGAAGCCGTAATTGTGCAGGTCCTTGTCCTTGACGTTCTCCAGCGCCTCTTTGTACGTCGGCACTCGCTCGAGCCATCCTAGCGGCGTCACCATGGACAGCAACAAATGCAACTCCGCATGCTCCGGAATCACTGACTGTTGAAAAATCACGCTCTTCGCCGGGTCGAGTCCCGCTGCCAGATAATCAATCATGATCTGCAGCGTGTTCTCTGCGATTGCAGACGTGTCCGCGTAGTCGCTCGTCAGCGCGTGCCAATCAGCGATGAAGTAAAAGCAGTCGTACGCAGGGTCATTTTGTAGCCGCACCCAGTTTTGAAGCGCACCAAAGTAATGCCCGATGTGCAGACGGCCCGTCGGGCGCATGCCGCTTAGGACCCTGCTCTTCTTCCCCTTATCTCCCGTTGTCACCACGCGCTCCAGTCCCAAACGGCAAGAACCCTCAGGCCTAAAGGCCTGAGCTACAGTTCAGCCAAGCCCCAAGGCGATCGGATGCTTTGGCTGATACAGCCCAATCTCCCCTCCACCGGGCAGCTTCATCTTCGTAATCGAATCCCATCGCGCTTCCTAAACCTTTGTGCACTTCACCGGGACGACAACGAAAAGCGACAAACGCCGGGCTAAAGCCCCGGCCTCCTAAAAGCAAAACGCCGCCGCAGACCAAACACAGAACAGGCAGGAATGCCTGTTCTACTCAAATCCCGTCATCAGCTCGCCGCCACGTTTTGTTTGTCGGGCGTCCCTAGCAGTTCGCGGGCGATGATCATTCGCTGAACCTCGCTGGTGCCCTCGTAAATCGTAATCACGCGCGCGTCGCGGTACATGCGTTCCACTTCTGTCTCGCGCGAATATCCCACGGCCCCATGCGCTTGCACCGCCTTGTACACCACGCGGTTCACCATTTCGCTGGCGTAAAGCTTGGCCTTGGAAGCGCTTGCGCCCGTTTTCGTGGGATGCGCGTCTTTCAGCCAAGCCGCATAATGCGTCAAGCCACGCGCTGCCTCAATCTCCGTCTGCATATCCGCAATCATCCACTGAATGGCCTGAAACTCGCTAATGTTTTTCCCAAAGGCCTTGCGCTGCTTCGCGTGCTTGACGGTTTCTTCCAGCGCTCCCTGCGCCAGGCCGACGGCCTGCGCGGCGATCCCGATGCGCCCGCCGTCCAGCGCGCTCAACGCAATCTTCAGCCCCTGTCCTTCTTCCCCCAGCCGATTCCCCACCGGCACCATGCAATCGTTCAGCAAAATCTCCACCGATGGCGACGACCGCTGCCCCATTTTGTCCTCATGCCGCCCCACGCGAAACCCGGAAAAACTTGGTTCAACGAGAAACGCGCTGATGCCTTTGCCGCCCGCCGCCGGATCGGTTTTCGCAAACACAATCAGCACGCCCGCGGCGCTTCCGTTGGTCACCCAGGTTTTGGTGCCGTTGAGTTTGTAGCAATCGCCAACGCACACGGCACGCGCTTGAATTCCGGCAGCATCGGAACCCGCGGCCGGCTCCGTCAGGCAAAATGCGCCGAGCGTTTCTCCCGTGGCCATCCGCCGCAAGTATTTTTTCTTCTGCGCTTCCGTGCCAAACTGCAACAGCGGTGCCTGCACCGCCGAATTCGTTACGCCCAGCGCCGTGGACATGGCCGTGAACACGCGCGCGACTTCTTCCAGCATCAACGCATACGAGACAGTGTCGAGTCCCGGCCCGCCCCATTCTTCAGGTACCAGCATGCCGCAGCAGCCCATCTCGCCGAGTTTTTGGATGGCGTCCGCCGGAAATTTTTCAGCTTTCTCCCATTCCTTGACGAACGGGCGCACTTCCGCGTCCATGAATTGGCGGACGGTATCGCGAATCAGTTTTTGGTGATCGTTAAGCGAAAAATCCATCGTGTTGTCAACCGCCTTGCGGTTGCACATAAAAAGAGATTCACGATCCCCAGACGAGTGTACAAGCGATGCTAACACGGCCAGGCAACAAGCAGAAGGCAGGGTGGTTAGACAGAATGACCTATCACCGGATGACGTGGATGCGCGCGCCGACCTTTACCTTCTTCCATGACTTGTCCGCCGTATAGACGGGGGCCTTCAAAGCAAGTCCGAGCGCCAAACAAGCCCGGTCACCCAAAGACAAGCCGAGCGAGCGGGTTTGCGCGACCAGATCTCCCGCAAGCCTGGCGTGCTCCGAGGTGAATGGCACTGCTTCGCGGATGGGGCTGAGCGCGGCTTCCCACGCATCGTCGGGGCGAAGACCTCGGCCAACAAGTTTGCCGTGCACCTCGGCCAGGTTGACGGTGCTAATTGCCGCGGCGCTCAAAAGCTCCGGCGTCAACCTTTCGGCTCCGGGTTCCTGATTGAGAATGGCGAGCAGGGCGGAAGCGTCCAGCACAACTCTATTCATTTCGCGCGGCCTCGCGTCGTTCGGCAATCAATTCGTCGACCAGCGAGGTGCCAGGCTTCACGTGCTTGCGAACAATCCGCTGAGCGCGCTCAATGTTGCGCTTCAGAGTGGTGATGCGTAACTCGTCATCTTGAATCTGCAGAACGACCTCGTCACCAACGCGGATGCCCAGCCGCTTGCGAAAAGAAGCAGGAATGACGACGCGCCCGTTCTCGTTGACACGCATGCGGGTTTTCAGCTTCATGTCATTTCTCCTCCTATGAACATTACTGTAACATATGTCACCAAGAACTGACAATGATAGTGACTGCCTATACGGTCATTTTGAAGATAAATGACACCCTGCCACGGAGTGGCAGGGTGATGGAAACTGGGACGCGCTTCCCGGTAGAAACCACCGGGACGCAGAAGGCGCGAAAGCGCGAAAGCGCGGCCCTACAAACCGTCCCTAAGAGCATGAGTCCTTACAAACTGCCGTTAATGGGATGAAGCGGGGGCCGGCCCATGCGGCGGGGATTGGCAATGGGGGCGATCGCAGGGCGGAGCTTGCCGGAGGCGAGGGCATCGAGAGCGCGAAGGCGGTCGGTGAGTTCCGCGGCGGTCAAGCGGCGCTGGCGGTAGAGCCAGCGGAGAAAATCCTCAGCGAAGCGGTCTCCTTTCAGAGAATTGCACTCGAGACAACACGAGACGAGGTTGCGGTAGGAATTGCGCCCCAACTGAACGCGGGGGACGACGTGGTCGAGGGTCACCAGGCCAGTGGTAAGGCGACGCAGACAGTAGAAGCAGAGGCCACGGTCGCGCGCGTGGATAGCCATGCGCAGAGCCCTGGTTTTCATAAAATCGGCGTCCTCCAAGCTGGCAGCGCGGCAGAGGGGCTGGGGCGCGTGCAGCGCGAATCTCCTTGGGCAAACGCACCTCGACCACGTGACCGGATTTGGTGCGCGCGATTAAACGCAAAACGCCATAGTCGGCGAGCCGGCGCACCGCGTTGCGCACGGGATTGGTGGAGAGACGAGCGGCACGTGCGAGCCAGGCAATGGAGAAGCGGAGGCGTGCTCTACCTTCGAGACGGGTGTGGCGCAGGAGATGAGAATAGACCGCTCGGTCGATGGTGGAGAGGCGCAGCCGCGGGACGAGCAGGTCTTCCAGTTGTTTCCAGATTTGTTCGGCGTTGGGTTTTTTGGTTTTCATGTTTAGGTCCAGAGGAGAGTTGAAAGTTAAAAGTTGAAAGAAAAGGCAAAGACTTAACACCCCGACCTGGTCGGGGTAAACGCCGAGCACAGAGGCCGGAGCACAAAGATCACGGGGGGCACGATATTCCGGCTGCTGCCCGGAATCTGCGATAACCCTGCCCCTACAGGCGGGACTAACTGCCTCGCGTATTCTTGGGATAAAGCCCTACTGAAGGAGAGCCCGAGACAAGCCTACGGGAAAACAAGAAGGCCAAGATGCGTGAGTCGCAACTTGCCCTAGGAAGTATCATAGCAGACTAGGAACGTATGTCAAGGGCTATTTTGCCTTGCCACGCGTCAATAGATGAGAAGAAAAAGAAGGATGCCGAGCGAGGCCATGACAGTTCCCCAGAATCTGATGAAGGACAAAAAGTTCTGGTAGACCAGATGGGGGGCTGGGGGCGTCGCAAACGTGCCCGAAACTCTGCGCTTCCTGAATAATTCTCCCACTTGTGCGGAATACAAACTCATAGCGCGGGCGATCTGGCGATCGAATCTCAGGGCCAGCGCACCCATGACAAGTGAAATCATGATCGGAAATACGCCTTCGTTCATCCGCGCTCTGGTTTTGTGGGCCCCAGTTTGAACAGTTCGCGCATGCGCTTGACTTGAGAGCGGCCCACGGGGATCTGGGTTTGTTTTTTGTCGTCCATTTTCAGCATGTAGGTGGCGTTGAACCAGGGCACCACTTCCTTGATGTAATGAATGTTCACCAGGAAGGAGCGGTGCGGCTTCCAAAACGATTCGGAATCGAGCGCCTCCGCCAGCTCTTCGAGCGTGCGGTAATTCGACGTTCCTTCCACTTCTCGGCCCATCACTGAAATCATGCCGCCATCAATGGAGGCCCAAATCAAATCCTCGCCGCTCACCAGCAACAAGCGCTGCTGCGACTTCACCAAAACTTTCACCGGCGGCGAAGAATTTTGTTTCGCCGCGCCGAGCTGGCTGACGAGCTGCTCGAGCCGCTCGGTGGCGGAAGTCTGCGTCTCCAGCATTTTGCGGGCGCGCGCAATGGCCTTGGCGATGCGCGCCTTGTCGAACGGCTTCAGCACATAGTCCACGGCATTTACATCGAATGCCTGGACGGCGTATTGGTCAAACGCAGTGGCAAAGACCACGTGCGGCATTTTCATTTTGCGCTCGACGATTTTTTTTAGAACGCCGAAACCGTCCAGACCGGGCATTTTCACGTCCAGGAAGACCAGGTCGGGCGTGTGCTCCTTGATCAACGAAACGGCCTCGACGCCGTTTTTGCCCTGGCCGATCACATTGATCTCGGGAAAGCCTTTGAGGAGGAAGGCCAGCTCGTCGCGCGCGGGCTTTTCGTCATCCACGATGATGGTGTTGATTGACATTCCGTTGGCCAGGCCTCAGCCTGTTTGCCTTTGACGGTGACCCTGTTGCCGAGTATAGGCGTACCGTGTCTCGGCAAGCAAACCGGATGGGCCAGTTTGAATTTTGACCCCTATTGTCACGATTAAGGAAATTCAAACCGACCCAATGCCAAACCGGAGGGCCGTGGCTGGCGGGCACAGTAAATTCTCGTTTCCCAGTATAACTGGCGGAGACGGAGAAAAAATGGCCATCAGGGACAAAAAGAGGACGAAAATATGACGAAATCCGCAGATGCCAGAGGCACAAAGACGGCACAAGTCCTTAGCAGCACAATGATTTATAACGGGCCGGTCTTTGGGCTGCGGCGCGACGAGGTGATCGAACCGAGCGGCGTCCGGGCGACCCGCGAAGTCATCACCCATCCCGGTTCGGTCGTGGTTCTTCCGGTCCTTCCGGACGGCAGAATCCTGCTTATACGGCAGTACCGGCACGCTACACGACAGTATCTATGGGAGTTAGTGGCGGGGCGGATGGATCCCGGCGAAACTCCCGAACAGGCCGCAGCTCGCGAACTGATCGAGGAAACCGGCTACCGCGCAAAGCGATTCCGAGTTTTCCTGGACGTTTTCCCAACTCCCGGCTTCCTGGAGGAACGCATGTTCATCCTGCTGGCGGAAGGGTTGACCGCCGGCGAAGCGGAGCCGGAGGAGGATGAGAAAATAATTCCCCGGGCTTACAGCCGCAAGCAATTGGATGAGATGATCGGCGATGGGAAGCTCCGTGACGCCAAATCCATTGCGGGCATTCTCTACTACTTTCGGTATCTGGCCCCGCAAGGCCGCGTTAAGAAGTCCTAAGAATCGAATGCGCTTAAACCGATTTTATAGCGGGGCATAAGGCTATTTATTTTCAGCAGAGAAAACGATTGTCCTCTTGACTCCGCTTCCCGTTTTGATACACTCCGCGCAATTCGTATCTTTAACAGCGTTAGGGTTATTCGACCGGCGCTGCGGAGCGAAATCTCGAAGTCCCTGTCAGGAGGGTAATCGAAGTGCAAGGCACCGTGAAGTGGTTTAATAATTCCAAAGGATACGGCTTCATCGGGCGCGATGATGGCCCAGATGTTTTTGTGCATTATTCCGCGATTACCGGCGACGGGTATCGCACTTTGCAAGAAGGAGACCCCGTCGACTTCGAAATTGTGCAGGGACCGAAAGGCCCGCAGGCGGCCAATGTCTCAAAGGCTGCGCTATGAAGGGGTAGGCAATCATTCGGCCGGCAGGAAGCGCCCTCCTGCCGGCCTTTTTTGTTTTGGAGCAGGAATGCCGAAGCGACAGTCCGCGGTCGAGTTCAACAGGAAGCCCTGCGCCATCGAGAATCGGGAGAAAAAGGCAACCGGCACGCGCCGGGCGAGGAAAACGGGATGAAAGACAGGACTGGCGCACTGCCTACTGCTTGCGAACTGGCCACGAAGCGCTGCTTCGGCTTATCCCAGCGCAGGGAAAGCAAAATCTCCTGGCCCTCCGCGGCAGTTCCCAGAGGGGTCTTGCCGATGAATTGGCCATCCGCTTGAAGAAGAACCGATACCAGGAACTCCTTCGATCCCGGAACTCTCTCAAGAATCAGGAAGGCTTGCACTTCCAGGCGATGATTCGTAACGCTAAGTTTCAACAGGGACTCCTTTCGAGAACAACCGGGTGCAAATTCGCAACAGGCGAGCCTCAGTACGTTTGTGCGTGGCCCCAACCCTGCGGGAACCCTAAGGAGCATTCCCAGGCAGGACAAGCGACAAGGGACGACAATCGAGCGGTGCCGGGGAGGTGTCGTACCTTGTCGCGGTGAATCGACCTGCCTTCGCCTTTCTTGGGGCGAGGGATGGCTCTATAATCCGTGAGCATGGACAACAAACAGATCGCCCGAATCTTGCGGGAGACGGCACAACTGCTAGAGATCGATGGAGCGATTATCGGGCGATACCGCAGCTACGAGAAGGCTGCCGAACTGATTGATAGTTTGCCCGAGTCCATCGAACAGCTGGTCAAAGAACCGGAAAAGCTCAAGGAGCTGCCGGGAATTGGCGAACGCATGGTGGAGCACCTGCAGGAAATCGTAAAGACCGGCGATTATTCGCTGCGCAAAAAGCTGCTGAAGAAATATCCGGCGACGATTTTGGATCTTCTGCAGCTGCAGTCGCTAGGCCCGAAGAAGGTGGCCTTCCTTTGGTCGAACTTCAAGGCCGGCACAGTGGCGGACGTGGAAAAACTGGCGAAGGAAGGAAAGCTTCGCGACTTGCCGGGCTTTGGCGAGAAGAGCGAACAAAATATTTTGAAGGCAGTGGAAGTCTTCAAGAAATCCAGCGGACGATTTCACATCAATACCGCAGAAAACGCCGCAAACGCAATCGTTGCGCACATTGAAAAAGCGGGAAAGGCTGCCGAGTCGGTTACGCCCGCGGGTTCGCTGCGGCGAGGCAAGGAGACTGTCGGCGATCTCGATCTCCTGGTCACTCTTGCCGACGGGCATACGTCGCAGAAGCACGTCGACGCGCTGGCTAAGCACATTCTTACCTTTCCGGGCATCGATCAAACGCTGGCGCATGGGGAGAACAAGGTCAGCTTTACGCTAGAGAATGGGCTGCAAGTGGATGTCCGGCTGCTGGAAAAAGAAAATTTCGGCGCTGCCCTGCTCTATTTTACGGGCTCGAAAGAGCACAACGTGGCGTTGCGCGGGCGCGCCAACGACATGGGGTTGACGCTCAACGAATATGCGCTGGCGACGTTGAAGGGTGAAAAGCGCGTCGCCGGGCGCACCGAAGAAGAGATTTATTCAAAGCTCAAGCTGGATTTTATTCCGCCAGAGTTGCGCGAAAACACTGGAGAGATAGCCGCTGCAGAACACCACAAGCTGCCGCATCTGGTGACATCGAAAGACATGAAGGGCGACCTGCAGATGCACAGTACGGCGAGCGACGGGAAGAACTCGATTGAAGAAATGGCCGAGGCTGCCAAGGAACTTGGCCACCAGTACATCGCTATTACCGATCACTCGAAGGCCGTCACAGTGGCCAACGGGCTGGACGAAAAGCGCATGGCGGCGCACATCAAGAAAATCCACGCCGCCAACGAAAAAGATCTGGGCATCCGCGTTCTAGCCGGTGCTGAGGTGGACATCCTCAAAGACGGATCGCTCGATTACTCCGACGAAGTTCTTGCGCAATTGGACGTGGTAGTTTGCTCGATCCACTCCTACTTCAATGTCGACCGTGCGGCCATGACGGAGCGCATGCTTGCGGCAATCGAAAATCCTTACACGCAAATTATCGCGCACCCGACGGGGCGACTGCTGCTGCGCCGCGATCCGTTCGATTACGACATGGAAAAGGTGCTGGAAGCCTGCTTGAAACACGGCGTGGCCATGGAGTGCAATTCCTATCCCGACCGGCTGGACCTGAAGGACGTCTATCTTCGGATGTGCAAGGAGCGGGGCGTCAGAGTGGCCATCTCGACCGACTCGCACAACACCGGCAACCTGGCCTTCATCCGCTACGGCGTCACCATGGCCCGCCGCGGCTGGCTGGAGAAGAAGGACGTGATCAATACGCTGCCGGCCAGCGAATTCCTGGCTGCGCTGCGCGCCAAACCGGGAGCTGGCCGCTCAGTGGGACAGAACAAGCGGGCGGCGAAGGGGGACTGATAGTGTGCTAGCGCGCAAGGCAGGTGTTGTCCCAGGGAACATTTTTGAGCCGGTTGTCGTACCTTATGGGCAGAACGGCATATTACGGAGGATATTGGAAATGAAACTGCTTCTCCAGCGCTCGGCTGCAATCCGGATGGGAATTGCCTGCGCGGCCCTATTGGCTATTTCTGCGGTCGCGGCACGTGCTGAGGATGTCACCAAGTCTTTTGCCGTCTCTGGACGCGCCAACGTGCGCGTTGAAACCAATGATGGCAGCGTGCGTGTCACGTCGGGCGACGCCAAACAGGTCGAATTTCGCGTTGAATATCAGGGTTACGAGCTGGGCAAGACGCTGCGCGTCGACGCCCATCAAGACGACGACAAAGTCCAGTTGACGGCGCGCGTCACCGGACATTGGGGATTTTCGTGGGGCGGCAATTCGCGGCGGCTGCACATTGAAGTTCGCATGCCTCGCGAGGCTGACCTGCAGGTGGAAACGGGCGATGGGTCCGTACAGGCCGAATCCATCAATGGCACGGTGAACGTGCACACCGGCGATGGGTCAGTGAAAGCCAATTCGTTGAGCGGCACGATCGATCTTCATACCAACGACGGCAGTATTACCGTCGAAAACCTCAAGGGCGACATGCGGTTGCGCACGGGGGACGGCTCGATTGAAGCCCGCGATCTGGACGGCAAGGTGGAAGCGGACTCGGGCGATGGGCATATTCGCATCGCTGGCCGGTTTGATGCGCTCAACGTGAAGACGGGCGACGGCAGCGTGGACACTCGTGTTCTGCCGGGATCCAAGATGGCGACGAGTTGGACGATCCGGACCGGCGACGGCAGTGTCGACCTCGTGCTGCCGGCCGATTTCCAGACGAATATTGACGCCAGCACGGGCGACGGCCACATCAGCCTGGGCGTACCGGTTACCATCGAGGGAACATTCAAGAACTCGGAGGTGCACGGAAAGATGAACGGCGGCGGACAGCCTTTGACTATCCACACGGGTGATGGCTCAATCCGGCTGAGCAAGAGCTAGGGCGCGTCGAGTCCCGTTGAAACGAGAGTGTGGTTCGCTCGCTGGTTCCAGTGCTTGGCCCATGCAAACTTGCGCCCCCAGTTGTCCGTTTTTGACGACTTCCCTGCACATTTATTCGACCACAACCCATTGAAAACACTGGAAGTGTGCTTGGTATCTAACTTGCTCCTTTTTCATCTAAGTCGTAGGGAGACCACTTGTGATCATCTTCGCCCTCGTTGCTGCCCTCATTCTTTTGGTAGCCGTCACGCTGATCAGCTCGATCGACTCTTCCCGCACGCGCCGCCACTGACTCCGTGGTTTCCGCCGGAACTAGTCTGTATTCGGCCTTGATCCTCGTTCCCCCAGGCCTTTTCGCTTTGCCGCAATGGGCGCATAATCGTTCCGCGAATTCCGGTAATGGTCATGACGCAAACTAGGCGGAGCTCGTCTCGACCACCCCGATTTAGCTGGGGGCTATTCTTTCTTCTTTTCACTGCGCTCGGCTTTTTGTCCTTCAGCTACAGATACCTAGACGACCTAGCGCGCGGCTACGTAGGCACGTTTCCGCGCCGCTTGCTTGAGGAGGCAACGGGAGTGTACTCGGTGCTCCTCCTGCTGCCGCTCATTCTTCGCTTTGCCCGAGTTTATCTATTTGAAAAAAAAGGATGGCTATTGCTCGTTTCGAAGCATCTTGCCGGAGCCGTCGCTTTTTCTGCTGCACATACCACAATCATGGCCTTCAGCCGCCACTTTCTTTTTCCGCTCGTCGGACAGGGGCCGTACGACTACGGCATTATGTTCTTTCGCTACCCGATGGAGCTTTCGAATGACTTGATCAGCTATACCGTTTTCGTGACCGTCTTCTATTATCTCGAACGACTGCGAATTGCCCAGGCGCAGCAACTGGCAGCCGCCGAACTGCGGACAGAGCTGGCGCAAGCGCAACTGGAAAATCTACGCTTGCAATTGCAGCCGCACTTTCTTTTCAACACGCTGAACACGATTTCTTCCGTCATGTACGAAGACGTTCAATCCGCGGACGCGATGATCACGCAACTAAGCGACCTGTTGCGGCTCACGTTGCGGGCTTCGCGCACGCATGAAATTCCACTCGCTGAAGAATTGGAAATTACGCGGCTGTATCTCGACCTAATGCAGAAGCGCTTCGAGAACAAATTACGCGTGTCCTATGCGATAGACGCATCCTTGCACGAGACTCTCGTGCCGCAGCTTATTTTGCAGCCGCTACTGGAGAATTCGCTTCGTCACGGAATGAAGTCCGGAAACGGAGCGATGGAACTCTCCATTGCGGCGCATCGCGAGAACGGCAGCTTGATCCTGCAGGTTTGCGATACCGGCTGCGGGCTCGCGGGGGCTAACCCGGGGCAACTGTTTGGCCGCGGGTTGGGGCTTTCGAATATTCGAGACCGTTTGGCGCATCTGTACGGCGAGCGTCAGGAGTTTTCGATTGCGAACCGGTCCAGTGGAGGAGCGGAAGTGACGCTCCGCGTTCCCCTGCACACCTCAACGCAAATTCGCCGAACTTCCGAATGAGCCTGCCGTCTCCACTCCGCGTTCTCATCGTCGATGATGAAGCGCCGGCACGGCGCAAGATACTACGGTTGCTGCGCCAGGAGCCTGCCGTCGAGATTGCCGCCGAGGCTGACGGCGGCGAGTCGGCTGTCGCGGCGATCAAGAAACATCGGCCCGACTTGGTTTTTCTGGATGTGCAGATGCCGGGGCTGGACGGCTTTGGAGTCATTCAGTCGCTCAACACGGCAAAAATTCCGCTGCCGCGGGTGATTTTCATCACGGCGCATGACAAGTTTGCGCTGCGGGCCTTTGAGGTGCACGCTTTCGACTATTTGCTCAAACCCGTCAGCGAAGAGCGCTTTCGCGAAGCGCTCCGGCGGGCAAGAATTCAGCATGAGCAATCGGCGGATGGATTCGCTTCCCGCTTAAGCGCGATGCTGGAACAACTGCAGCGCGAGAAGTCGCTGCCTGATCGCTTGCTCGTCGAGGAAGACTCGCGAGGGGTGTTCGTCCCGATAAAGGAAATCGCGTGGGTGGAAGCGGACCGGAACTACGTGCTGCTGCATTGTGGAAAGAAAACGCATACGCTGCGGAGCACGCTGGAGGCGCTGCAAAATTCGCTCGACCCCAAGCTGTTCGTGCGCATCAACCGGGGGACGCTGGTGCGGCTCGATGCCATTCGCGAGCTTCTGCCATGGTTCCACGGTGAATACAAGGTGATGCTCCACGACAACACAGAGCTCCGCTGGTCACGGCGCTACGTGACACAGCGGCCGGAACTTTTGAAACTCACCTGAAACGCAATTGCGGGACTGCAAAGTCGTTCCTGAGTGATTTGAGTGATTCATTCATAGCGTAGAGCAATCAGGGGATCAATCCGCGTAGCGCGGCGCGCGGGCAAGACCGCTGCCAAGGCAGTGACCGCGAGAACAAGGAAGCAGACTGATGCAAGCGTAACTGGATCGGTTGGAGTGACCTCAAAGAGAAGGCTCTGCAGAACGCGGCTTAGGGCTATAGAACCCGCCAGGCCGAGGAGCAACGCGATTGCGGCAAGGACGAATGCTTCGCGAAGAACCAGACGAACAACGTCCGCCGCGCGAGCGCCCAGAGCGATACGAATCCCGAGTTCGTTGGTGCGCTGGCTGATGGAATAGGAAACGATGCCGTAGACGCCGATCATCGCCAGAGCAACCGCAAGTCCCGCGAATACTAGCAATAAAATGGCCTGAAAACGAGGACTGGAAACGGAATCGGAGAATACGGTTTCCATAGTCTGAATGTCTGAAACTGCCTGATCGGGATCGACACGGTGGATGGCTTCCTCAGTGGACCGCGCGATCTGGATTGGATCGCCGGTGGCTCGTACTACGAGCGTGGCGAAATACATCGGCGCCTGCGAGTTGGAGAGAAAGATGGTAGGTTTTGGAGCGTCCTGCAATTGCGCCTGGCGGGCATCAGCGACGACGCCGACGATTTCGACAGGTTTCTCAATGTCCCAGCAGACACGGAGCTGCTTGCCGAGAGCATTTTGTCCGGAATAGTAGCGGTCCACAAAAGCATGGTTGACGATTGCGACGGGCAGGGCGTTGAAACGGTCGCGGTGATCGAAGTCGCGCCCACGGATTAGCGCGGTACCCATGGTTTGGAAATAGCCAGAGCTAATGATGAGGAATTGGGCCGATGGCGAGTCGGCAGGCGAAGGAGCGGGTTGGTCTGCAAAAGAAAAGCAGGAGCCAGAGATCCTTTCCGTGAGCGGGAGGAAGTGAGTCGATCCGGCGGCCTGAACGCCGGGTGTGCCGCGGATTTCAGCAAGGAC
>Ga0209472_1000371_pt1 | contig 27404 bp, 26 predicted proteins | sample GraSoiAngelo_130_FD_185887 | JGI IMG/M metagenome (GOLD analysis project Ga0209472, IMG submission 185887) | Grasslands soil microbial communities from the Angelo Coastal Reserve, California, USA - 14_0929_02_20cm (SPAdes) (version 2) | ecosystem: Environmental > Terrestrial > Soil > Grasslands ...
CCTTCATTGTCCAAGAAAGCTGTAGTAGGCCAACCCCCCATATTGTACCGACGATTAACGTCGGGTCTCCTGTCGGTGTCGACTCTAACAGGAACGAAGTTCTTGTTCACTAAGTCGATGACCACTGGATCCTTGTAGGATGTGTTGTCCATAACGTGGCACCAATGGCACCAAGAACCCGTTATGTCCAACAGAATCGGCTTCCCAAGCGACTTCGCCCTCTCAAAACTCTCCTTTCCCCATTCCAGCCACTGAATCTTATTCATGAGCGAGCCGACAGCATACAATCGTCGAGAATCATATAAGAACCCTAGAATCACTCGACAGCAGAGAATGCCCAAGTCCCGGACACAGGCTACTCAAAGCCCAGGTTCCTCTAGGGTTCTCGCTAGCTTGAACAGAGCTCTCTCAAACCAGTCCTTAACCAAGGCGTTGGCGATGTCCGTCGAGATACTCCGAGAGAAATTCAAATCACTTCGACTGGGTGGGAATCTATCTCGTGCGAGAAAACGATCTGGTCTTGGAAGCTATGCAGGGGATGAAGAGACTGAGCACGTTAGGATACCGATAGGAGAGGGAATCTGCGGCTCCGCTGCCAAAGTACTCGGGGAGATAGACATCGACAGCAATCGACTACCCGCGTTCAACCAAGAAGATCGAGAGATTCTCCAAGAGGCAGCATCGCTTCTAGCCCGTCGTATTGAGAGTCAGTACATGACGTCTCATGAACCTTCAGCTCTGTGAGCTGCGGCCGTCGATATAATCTCCTGAATCGATCTGTATCCTTTCTTCTCGAGGAACTTCCCGATTCCTGTGGTCACTTCTCGGAACACTTCGAGACCTCTACTCGTGACCGCGCTTCCAATCTGGACAGCTGATGCACCTGCCATCATCATCTGCACCGCGCCCTTCCAATCCTCAATTCCACCGACCCCAATGATGGGGATGCGAACTGCCTGCCTAATTTGATAGACCGCTCTAAGCGCGATCGGATGTATGGCTGGACCTGAGAGCCCGCCGAGGACGCCTCCAAGGATCGGGAAACCTGAATCTACGTCGACCGCTGTTCCCAAGACCGTATTGATCGCCGTGATAGCGTCGGCACCCGCACCTTCGGCAGCCCTCGCGACTTCAGTAATGTCGGTAACGTTCGGACTTAGCTTTACGAACACGGGGACGTGGACTCGACTCTTCACAGTTTGAGTAACTTCTGCAACGACATTCGGCCGTTGGCCGATCTCAACCCCCACTTCCTTGACATGTGGGCATGAAACATTAAGCTCCACCGCGATAGCACCACCCCTTTCCCCCATCATTGCAGACTCTGCAAATTCCTCCGCATCAAAACCGAAGACGCTCGCTATGACTGGCACTCTCTGCTTCGAAGCGGTCTCAACCTCCTCCCGCATCTCCTCCATTCCCGGGTTGGGTATGCCCAAGGCGTTGAGAAACCCGCCGTGTACTTCAATGAAAGACGGGTTTCTGTACCCTTCCCTCCCCTTCCTATTGAACGATTTACTGACAACGGCTCCGGCACCCGCTCTTGAGACTCGGATCAGCATCTCGCCCGAAACTCCCAGAATCCCGGAGGCTAGAATCGTCGGATTGGGGAGTTTAATACCTGCAAACTCTACCGACAAATCCGGTTCCAAGTGCGCCTAAACATGAACGGTATTGCCGTGCTAATTATCTTCGCGCGAGCATCAAGCAATCATCACGTTCTCGTCTTCGAGTCAGGAGCAGAGTCTTGAAAGCGTACTTGATCGATTCCCCCGCCGGACTGTTTCTACTCGAAAAAACGGGGAAGATTTCGGAAAAGGCTCTCTTTGCCCACAATCCGAGCGATGCCGCCAGCCAGTTGAAGAAAGTCCTCAACGGGGAGCTACCCCCAGAGTCCTCAGCCTTCGGCCAACGGCTCATGCAGATAGAACTCGACCAGGTTACCGTGGACAGCGAGCCACTAGCGAGACTGGCCCGTTCAATCGTCAAAGCAGAAGTTGTGCAAGACGAGAACGACCCTACCATTTCAAAGCTCAGAAACAGACTGCCATCGATTCTAGTTCGCCTTAGGATCATCGAATCGAAAGATGAATATGAGCAATTCGTCCGAGAGGTTTCCCTTGAACTTGCCAAAACGGCGATAACAGAAGCTACAACGAAACGAGATCTCTACGCAATTCAAACAGTGCGAAGTATCGAAGACCTGGACAAGATTCTCAACCTTCTCGCCGGCAGAGTCAGAGAGTGGTATGGCCTCCACTTCCCCGAACTGGATCGCTTAGTGGAAAAACACGACTCGTACATTCGACTCGTTCATAATCTCGGCGCCAGAGATTCATTCTCATACGACGCCTTGACAAAACTCGGCATACCACAAGACAAGGCGACGCAGATCTCCGCATCGGCCGAGAAGTCCTCTGGGGCCGAAATGACAGGCTCGGATCTAGAATGGCTACGTCAGGTCTGCGGAACAGTGCTTGAGCTGTATGGCTTGAGAGAAGCTGCCGAGAAATACACTGACAAGATCATGGGAGAGGTAGCACCGAACATGACATCAGTCCTCGGCGCAGTTCTCTCCGCGAAACTCATCTCCATGGCAGGAGGACTCGAGAATATCGCAAAGATGCCATCAAGCACCCTCCAAGTGCTCGGAGCAGAAAAAGCGCTCTTCAGAACGCTAAAGACTGGAGCTAGACCGCCGAAGCATGGTGTCATCTTTCAATACGCACCGATCCATCAGTCGCCAAAATGGCTTCGCGGAAAGATCGCGAGAGCAGTTGCTGGAAAACTCGCCATAGCAGCCCGAATGGACGCGTATGGGGGAGGTGACAAGGGGCAGGGGCTTAAGGACGCACTCGAAAAGAAGATCGTAGATCTGAAAGGTCGTTATCAAGGTCCACCTCGCAAGAGAGAGCATGGAAGGACGTGGCGCCCGCCAGCACAAGAAGTTCGAAGGGATATACTGGGTACTCCGAGAGGGAGAGGAGAGACTGGCCACACTCAGCCAGGACCCCGGGACGACCGTCTACGGGGAAGACACCGCAAGGATCGGAGATAGAGAGTATCGGGTCTGGGACCCATATAGGAGTAAGCTCGCTGCCGCAGTGCTGAAAGGGCTGTCTGAAGTTCCTATCAAACCCGGGAATAGTGTTCTCTACCTCGGGGCGGCAAGTGGCACCACCGCCAGTCACGTGAGCGACATCGTAGGAGAGAAGGGACGAGTCTACTGTGTAGAGTTCGCTCAGAGATCATTTAGAGACCTAGTTAATAACACGAGTAAGAACAGGAGAAATATGACCCCAATCTTTGGAGACGCAAGGTTTCCAGAAAAGTACAGGAGCATCGTCCAAGGGGTCAACACTCTCTACGCTGACATCGCACAACCGGACCAAGCAAGAATCCTCTCTGAGAACATCCATCAGTATCTCAGCGACAATGGAGATTTCATGTTAGCGGTAAAGGCTAGAAGCATCAATGTCTCGGAGGAACCATCAACAATTTTTCAACGAGAAAGAACCGTCCTTGAGGAAAAAGGCTACCGGGTGAAAGAAATGATCCGACTCGACCCGTTCGAAAAAGACCACTGTATGATTCTGGGCAGCAAACGGTGAACTCGACTTGGAGCAGCGTGATCGGTTCTTTGACGCACTGCTTCGCGATGACATGAGAAAGCTCAACTCTCATCTTCCTAAGAACCGTAGAACTCTGAAAGAACTTCTGAGCGATCCCGCCCCGAAGGTTCCAGCTGCGTCTGGAGACCCTATCAAGATGAAGAAGGATGAGCTTGAAGAACTGTCTCGTTCTCTTCCTGCTGAAGCAGATACACGTGTAAAGCTACCGATTGTTCTGCTCAGAAGGAGAGACCTCGGACCAGGGGCCTACACAGTTATGGGAGATAGGTACGAAGAGTATGCAATGTTGCTGCTGGCTGGATCCTTCAACGGAAGTTTCGAAGAGTACAGAGAACAGAAATCTGACGTAGCCATACTATTCAAACCACAAATTAGTCTGTTGATGAGAAGATTTCACTCGTTACTAATACTCGGATTTGGGAGTTCGGACATACGCGGGTAGAGTCCATCTATGAGCAATGTCCGTGATGTCAAGTCACGGAGATGACAAACTCTAACGTTCATTAGCGAAGGCTTTCGATGCGAAAACAGCCCACAGGATGAATAAGCCAGACTACCAGTATGATTCCGACTGAAGGTGAGTAATTTCTCCGAGTGCTTGAGAAGTCTACGAATCGATACTGAGGGTCCATTTTCCTGCAGGCAGGCGCGGGGATGCTCGAATTGGCACAACTTTGACGTTCAACTTCTTGCGCTTCGTCGTGGTCTTCAAGTAGTATTTCCTCGGCCTCATCTCACATCGCACGAAATATAACGCTTTCCGATGCCAAAGGGGATTGATGAAGAGCAAGTTGACTTCTGACGGTAGAAAAAACAATAGTGAACTGTCTAGGTTGAAGATGAGAAGATCGTCCAATATAATGATGTATTTTCGTCGAGAGCACCTGATTGCCGAGAATTACATGAGGCGACGAACCTTCAGAATTGACTTGAACGCCATGACGCTCCTCAGCTACTTTTCGAACTGGAGAACTGCTTCGGAGGCCTCAGAGAGTCTGAGCGGTTATACCAGAGAGTCCGTCTTTCACACGATTCAGAGCCTAAGAGACAGCGGTTTGCTTATCACCAAAGATTCTACTGAGAACAAGCTAGAAAACAAATTTGGAAAGGAATGGCAGTGGCCGACAGCCTCCCGGTACTATCACTTTTCCACCAAGATCGACGACCCTCACAATTCGACCGAAGAGATTAACCGGTATTACGATAAATATCTCAAGGGAAGAAGACAGCCGCCAATTTACAAATCTTATCCTAGACAACTTAAGATCGATCTGCTGAAAGAACCTGACATCGAAGCCCCATTTTTCGCAACACTTCGCAGGAGACACTCGACGAGAGAACTCTCTGGGAAACCGATAAGCTTCAATGAAATGTCAAGACTCGCTTACTACACCTGGGGAAGGATCTCATCCTACAAAACTCGCGAGTTCGGTGAGCTGCTCCACAAGACCAGTCCCTCTGCTGGAGCCCGCCACCCAATAGAAACCTACGCGATCGTCAATAATGTCGAGGGGATTGAGCCAGGCATATACCACTACTCTGTGAGGGACCACTCGCTTGAACTTCTCAAAGCTGGAGATTTCCGAGAGCGATGCGTGGTATTGACCGCAGGTCATTCATGGACAAGAAACGCCAGCGCCCTTTTCGTAATGACAGCTGTCGTTGCTCGAACGGCTTGGAAATATCGAGTGCCCCGAGTCTATAGGGCATTCCTACTTGACGCCGGACATCTCTCGCAGTCGTTTCTTCTAATCGCTACAGCTCTCGGACTTGGCTCCTTCTGCATTGGCATATTCCGTGACAACCTTATCGAGAAGGAGTTGAATATCGACGGTATCTCAGAAACAGTACTATTCGCCGTAGGAGTCGGGCACGCCCTCAAGAGCCATCACGAACCAGATCAAAGCGTCTATCATGATTATTCTCACCCTCTGCCTAGCGAAGCCTGATTACGCCTGGCGTTTCAACAACTAGCCATTCCGCAGGTCGAGTTTGCCACGTCGCGCGCGGGAACCACCGACACTCCCACAAATGGGTCTCGGAGGCTGCCAGCTACCTAGCTTGAACCTCAGACACTCATAGCATCTAGTGCTCCAGATTCCACTCGATGCGTTCAACGCTTATCTACGCGACAATTCCTGATATCAACTGGTCTTTGCTTGCCCGATGATTCCATAGCAAAACGCGTTGTCCAGACCTCGTTGAGAATCCATGAGGACGACATGGTTGTCATTGATACCTGGCAACACACTATCGACCTAGCAAGCGACATTGCGCTCGAATGCCTCAGGACAGGTGCAAAGCCTCTGATCACACTGATGACTGACCGATTGTGGTGGAAGGCCCTAGAGGAAATACCGGAACAATACTTCCGCAAGACACCTAGACATATCCTGAGTGCGATGGAGAGTGCTACAGTATGGATTGGGATCGGGGGTCCCGAAGACCCGACAAAGTTCAGAGAAGTTCCCTCTTCCCGTCTCGAGCCGTTTTTCGAGGGCGACAAACCACTCGTAGACAAGACTATTGAAAGAAAAATCCGAGTCTTGCAAGTTCTGCTCGGCGACGTCACCCTTCAAAGAGCTAGGGCTTATGGTTTCGACTATGCCAGATGGCTCAAGAACACTGAGGATGCGATTAAGGTCGACTATCCGAAAATGACGGAGTTAGGCAAGAAGATTGCAGGCCGTCTCGAACGGGCATCAAAGGTCCACATCACATCCAAGATCGGAACGGATCTCAGGTTTGACATTACGAAGCGGCCAGTACACATTGAAGACGGGATTGTAGACCAAGAAGACATGGAACGAGGCCTCGTCTCTACTCAACTTCCGTCGGGGAAAGTTGAAGTGCCACCTGTCGAAACGAGTGCTCGAGGCACTGTTGTGCTTGATACTCCCAGGGCCTTGAAGGGACGTCTCATAACCGATCTTCAGTTTGTCTTTGAGAAGGGAAGGATCAAGGAATTCCACGCCAAAAAATACGAGGATGTGTTTAGAGAGGTCTTCGAAGCGACTCAGGGCGACAAGGACAGGATTGGCCAATTTGCTCTTGGTTTGAACCCCAAGATAGAGATTATCGGATATCGCACAGACGAGCTTGCTCTAGGAACAGCGACCATTGGAATCGGAGCCAACAAAGGAATCGGGGGACAGAACGACAGTAGTCTGGCATTCTCAGGGACGCTCACGAAACCGACCATCGACATCGATGGGTTGGCCATCATGGTCGACGGAAAGCTCGTAATCTGACCGCGTTATAATTATCAAGACTCTGTCGAACAGGTAAAAGGGAAACCACGGACGAAACGCCGAATAGATCTCCTGATCCTCGACTCAAAGGAAACCGTCTCAGTAGCCAACCCTACGAAGGACGACCTCGACGTCATAGATGACGGGGGAGTCGCAATCAATAGGGGCAAGATCGTCGAGGCTGCATCATCTCAACTACTCCAAAGAAAGTACTCGGCTTCAAAGCACATACTCGCAACGGATGAGATAGTCCTCCCCGGCTTTGTAGACCCGCACACCCACCTAGTCTTTCAAGGATCAAGAGAAGAAGAATTTCAACAACGACTCGGAGGAGCCTCCTACCTCGACATTCTCCACAAAGGAGGAGGAATTATGGAAACCGTCAATAAGACACGCCAGACAACTGAGGACGAACTCTTCTCAATCGCCCAATGCCGTCTCGACGCTATGATAGAGGCCGGAACAACCACCCTAGAAATCAAGAGCGGATATGGGCTCAACCTGCAAGATGAGCTGAAAATCCTCAGAGTCATTCGCCGGCTGAAGAGACAGAATCCGTGCAAGATAGCTGCAACATTTCTCGGCGCTCACTCAATACCCACCGGAATGATCTCCGAAGAGTATGCGAAGATGGTTATGGAGGAAATGATTCCTGCCATTCATCAGAAAAGACTTGCGGAATTCTGCGATGTCTTCTGCGAAAAAGGAGTCTTTAACCCGGAGCTTTCGAAAGAAATATTGAGAGCGGGATCCAGGAACGGTCTTAGGCCTAAGATACACGCAGACCAGTTCTCAGACAGCCAAGCCGCAAGAGTCGCAAACGACGTTAGGGCGACGTCGGCTGATCACCTCGTGCATTCGGAATTAGGCGAGCTGCAGAGAATGGGCGAAACTTCGGTAATTCCAGTTCTTCTTCCCGCCTCCTCGCACAGTCTGATGAGCGAGGACTATGCGCCTGCGAGGGACATGTTATCACAAGGACTCCCAGTGGCACTGGGAACCGACTTTAGTCCGTCCAACTGGATTCTCGGACTGCTGACAGTTGCCGCGGTTGCGACCAGAGGACTCCGGATGAAAGCAGCGGAGATCATTCGCGGAATCACGATCAACGCAGCCAGATCGTTGAGCCTTCAACAAAGTGTAGGGAGTATCGCGAACGGCAAACGCGCTGACATCGTAATCTTGAAGGTTCCAAGTTACAAGTGGATTGGCTACACGTATGGGGAAGGATTGGTGGACAAGGTCCTTATTGAGGGAAAGGAAGTGGTGAGGGAGGGCAAGAGAGTCCATTGACTCCTCAGGGTCAACCACAGCCCGTTACCACTCTGAAGCAGAAACAGAATCTGTCTCTGATCACGGGTAGGACCCTGAACTGCAGAAATTGGCAGATTGAGGGGGCTTTGAGAATGCTACACAATGTTCTGCAGCCGGACGTAGCGAAAAACCCTGATGAGTTGATCGTCTACGGTGGAACAGGAAGAGCTGCTCGATCATGGGATGCTCTTGAGACGATCGAGACTTCTCTCAAGAAGCTGGGGGAGGAGGACACTCTTCTTGTCCAGAGCGGGAAGCCTGTGGCGATCTTCAAGACTCATAGGATGGCGCCGAGGGTCTTGATCGTCAACAGCATGCTAGTGCCCAAATGGGCGACATGGGATTACTTCTACGAACTCGAACAGAAGGGACTGATAATGTTCGGACAAATGACTGCCGGATCTTGGGCTTACATCGGAACACAGGGAATTCTACAAGGCACTTACGAGACGCTTGCTGCTGCGGCTAGAGAGCATTTTGGGGGGAGTCTGAAAGGTAGAGTCGTCCTAACAGCTGGCCTCGGCGAGATGGGGGGAGCGCAACCGTTGGCAGTGACGATGAATCATGGGATCGCCCTAGCCGTCGAGATCGATAATCGGGCGATAGAGAGGAGACTGAAGCATGGCTACGTTCAGAGATCGACTGATGATCTTGACGAAGCGATCGATATTGTGAATCAAGCTAAGCAAGAAGGAACTTCGGCAAGTCTTGCCCTGCTCGGAAACGCTGCTGAGATTCATCCAGAGCTTGTGAGAAGATCAATCATTCCGGATATCGTTACAGATCAGACATCGGCCCACGATCCACTAAACGGATACTATCCCGCGGGAATGTCGAAGGAGGAAGCTGACCAGCTGAGAAAGTCCGACCCGACTGACTATCTCGACAAGGCTGGCAAAAGCATCGTGACCCATGTCAAAGCCATGATCAATATGGGTCGCAAGGGAGCTGTTGTCTTCGAATATGGCAACAACATTCGACAAAAGGCCTTTGACACCGGTCTGAAAGAAGCATTCGAATTCCCGGGATTCGTTCAGAAGTACATCAGACCAATGTTCTGTGAAGGTAGGGGTCCGTTCAGGTGGACGTCGCTCGTTGGGGACCAAGAAGACATCCGGAAGATAGACCAGCTCGTCCTTGATACTTTTCCAGACAATATGGACCTTCGGAGATGGATAGAGAAGGCTCAGCGGCACGTCAAGTTCCAAGGACTGCCCGCCCGGGTCTGCTGGCTGGGATATGGCGAGAGAGCAAAGTTCGGAGCACGCATCAACGAAATGGTCAGAACAGGAAAATTATCGGGTCCCATATGGATCGGACGCGATCACCTCGACTGTGGGAGTGTCGCCTCGCCGAGACGAGAGACAGAGGGGATGATGGATGGAAGTGACGCGATAGCTGACTGGCCGATCCTCAACGCGCTTCTCAATACTGCGGCAGGTGCAACGTGGGTGAGTGTCCATCAGGGTGGCGGGGTCGGGATGGGCTACAGTATACATGCGGGCATGTGTCTTGTGGCTGATGGCACACCTGAAGCCGCGGAAAGGCTAGAAAGAGTCCTGACTGTGGACCCTGGGATCGGAATTGTCCGACATGCTGACGCAGGCTATTCGAAAGCGAAGAAGATTGCTAGAGAGAAGGGAATACGGATGCCGATGCTCAAGTAAGCCCGCCAATACTTATCTCTCAAACATCCTCTGCAAACGACCCGTGGGACATTGGCCCAGGTTATGATAGACGGATCACACCTTACACTCGATCAGGTCTTGCGGGTTGCAAGAGAGAACGCCGAGACAGTCATCTCAGAGAAAGCGATCGCCCGCACAAGAAACGGACGCAAAGCCCTCGAACAACTATTACAAGAAAAGAAAGTGATCTACGGAGTCAATACAGGATTCGGAGCACTATCAAACTTCAGAATACCGACGGAGGATCTGAAACAGCTACAGACGAACCTTATCCGGAGCCACTCCACTAGCGTGGGACGACCACACTCGTCGGAAGTTGTGCGGGCTATGATGCTTCTACGGGCAAATACGCTTCTCAAAGGAAACTCGGGAATCAGACCAGAGGTAGTCAGCATGATCGTAAAGCTACTCAACAAGCAGATCCACCCATACGTACCGGAGAAGGGCTCGGTGGGCGCCAGCGGAGACTTATCGCCGCTGTCTCACATGGCCCTTGTACTTCTTGGGGAAGGAAGCGCCGAATCGCGCGGCCGATGGATTCCAGGTAAGAAAGCTCTAGAAGTTTCGGGCAGTGTTCCCCTCAAGCTCGAAGCGAAGGAGGGACTCGCACTGAACAATGGTACCCAGCAGATGGTCGCGATAGGCTGCTTGTGCCTTTTCGACGCCTACCAACTCCTAGCGACTATGGAAGCTTCGCTCGCTCTATCGCTCGAAGCTCTGAAGGGCTGGGTCGATGCCTTCGATGAAAGAATACAGAAGCTTAGGCCCCATCCGGGACAACAGATGGTAGCTGAAGAAGTTCGAGGACTAGTGAGAGGAAGCAGAACGGTTAGAACGATAGAGAGTGGCGATCATTCGAATGGTCGCCCTCAAGACCCATACTCATTCAGATGCGCCCCACAAGTGATGGGAGCGTCGAAAGATGCGTTTGATTTCACAAAACAGATTCTAGAGGTAGAGATGAATTCGGCTACTGACAATCCTCTCGTGTTTCCAGAGGATGGCGTCTGTATTTCCGGGGGCAACTTTCACGGACAGCCAGTTGCTATGGGACTCGATATCATGGCCTTGGCGATCTCCTATCTTGCCAACATGTCGGAGAGAAGAATATCCGCCCTGTTAGACCCGTCGCTCAACAACGGGCTTCCACCGTTTCTGGTCGGGGGACGATCGAAGCCGGGACTCTCAAGCGGGTTGATGGCGGTCCAGTACACGGCGACATCGCTTGTTGCTGAGAGTAAGCTGCTGACGCATCCTGCTAGCAGTGACTCGATCCCGACGTCGAGCAATTTTGAGGATTTTGTCAGCATGGGACCCGGAGCAGCCCACAAGGCGAGAATGATTCTTGAAAACTCCCAGTACGTGGCCAGTATAGAGCTACTTGTTGCGGCGCAAGGAGTTGATTTGAGAGGCGCTAAGGGACTGGGAGGGGGGACTAGACGAGTCTTTCAAGCTATCAGACGAAAGGTTCCTCCGCTAATTGAAGATCGGTCTTCCCACGATGATATCGAGAAGATTCGCAAGATGGTTCGCGATGGTGAGATAGCGAAGATCGTCGCCCAAGTTACTGGGTCCTGAGTCGAACGTGATAGTCTACCCACTTAGATCGAGTCTTGCGAAACCCGGAGACTCCATTCCCGAACTGTTCTCTAAGGCTCTAGCAAAGAAACGTACACGTCTCAAAACAGGAGACATAGTAGCAGTCTCAAGCAAGATTGTTGGAATCTGCGAAAATAGGATCCGATACCTCGACAGCATAAGACCCGGGTGGCGGGCTAGAAGACTCGCTCGCAAACATTCTATGGTTCCCTCGTTTGCTCAAGCCGTTCTAGACGAAGCGGATACCGTGGTCGGCGGCGTGAAGGGAGCGCTTCTAACGGTGAAGAACGGTGACGCTGTTGCGAATGCCGGGATCGACCGAAAGAACGCGCCGGAGGGAGCTGTTGTGATCTGGCCTCGATATGCAGACTTGTCTGCGGTGAAAATCCGACAGTCTATCCGACGAAGATCGGGAAAAAATGTGGGAGTCGTAATTGTCGATAGTCGAGTGAGCCCGATGAGGCTGGGGACGACGGGCTTTGCGATCGGCTGTGCAGGTTTCGAACCAGTCGAAGACCTCAGAGGAGGCGTCGACCTTTTCGGCGGACGAATCGAGATCACGTTCCGAGCGATCGCCGATGGAGTAGCAGCATCGGCTCAGCTTGTGATGGGCGAGGCGTCGGACCAGATTCCCTTCGCGATAGTTCGCGATGCCCCCGTTAGACTAAGCAATGGGCACGATATTCGTTCAGCAAAGCTGACGTGGAATCGATGCCTCTACATGAGCCAGATCCCACGCGGAAATGATTGAGTTTGAGGAGCATCGATTTGGATTCAAAGACTACAGACTCTCCGGGAAATAGCAGGATTCCCGGGAAGCGCCCAAAGAGCACTTTTGTGTCGTGAGGAGCGACTGCTTTTGAGATTTCTAGGAGAGGGGTCTCGCCAGTTGAGACTGTTCTGGGCGAGTCTCGCGTTTCAGGGCGCAGAATAGAACCGTCACCTGTTTTTCTGATCGCAGATTAAGCGTGGAGATCAGCGTGAAAAAGTCGCGATCTCAAATCGCCTGCCCCGATTCCGGATCAGGGTTCATTTTGCGCCTATTCCTCTTCTTGACTTTCGAAAACCCTAGTCTGCGAATCATTCTCTAGTCTGCTGTTGTGGGGCGCAGCTCAGACCGGTTTTTGGCATCTATCGCAGTACCAGCGCATTTGAGCCGGGTCCCACCTCAAAGGCTGCTGGCAAGTGGGACATCGATTGTACTGGACTCCTGCCGGTTTTCTCCTTCGGAATATCAGATATCCGAGCAGGATGCCGATTGCTACGCCTATTGCGACTCCGATGAGGCTGAAGACGAGGGCTGGTGAGATGGCGCTGTTGGCGAGCTGCTGAGCCGCGCTAGCATCTTCGGCTGCTGCCAGCGAGTACTGTACGGCACCGGCATAGTCCATTGTGTCGTACAGGTTTTCTGCCTGCGCAATATTCTGGTTAGCCATGGATATGTCTCCGGAGTTGAGGAGAGTGTTCTGAGTGCTTGAGAGAGACTGTACGGCGAAAGAAAGTAGCTCATCATTCACTCCCCGCAAGATCGAGTCCCTGTCGAACTGGCTATAGTTCAGACTGTAAGCATAGTATCCCATGACGGTGTTCGTAAAGTCCTCTGTCAAATCGTAGATGAAAGGATGGTTCAGGCCCATCATGTGTCCTAGTTCGTGAATCGCGTCATGTGTGAAGCCGGCTCCCTTTCCAGGCTGACTGTAGGTTGAGTTGTTGCCGATGGTGAAGTCGGCCTGCTGGGACAATCCTATCATGACCATATCTCCCAACGCCTCGCCTCCGAATGTACCATAGATGTTGGGCGACCCGATGTCTTCCTTAAGCGGAACACCGAACGTGTAATTTCCTTTGAAAGCAAAGAGAAATGCTGGAACATCAATTGTCGAAGTGGTCCGGGTTACATTGATGAAATTCGTAATGTGTCCCAGACCGTAAGTTGTGAACCAGTTGTAGACCAAGTCGCCATCCACGATCGGCCGGCCGGATACGGGATCTCTGAGAGTTGTTGTTGCATTAGCCATTATCGCGGCGAGCCCAGGGTAGTCCGTCACGTTTGCATAATTGATCTTGACGGTTACGCCAGCAAACGGGACGAGACTGGCCAAATTCTCCTGAATCATAGTTTCATTGATCGTTGCGGTCAGCTTCGGACCCTGTAATTTTTCCGTCGTCGTCCGATTATCGAGAACGAAGAGTTGGACGTTATAGTTCTGGGCGTAGTTCACTGGATAGAGCTGGTCGGGAGCGAACAGATTGTTGACAGCGCCATAGACGTAGGACCCGATGAACTTACTCATCCAGAGCTTCCCATAGTACGTGCTGGTGCTGATTCCTCTCAACTGAGATGCGACTTGCACCGGGAGCTCGTTCGTCCAGTAGCTGGGCCCAGCAGAGAGATCCATGTAATAGAATCGGCCGCTCCCACCCCAGCCCGTCATGAAGTGGCGCGTCATGTTGAGACCTAGGTCAGGGTCTGTGACTGTTCTGTTGTAGTAGTGAGCAGTCACCGACTGACGAATGCACGGTCCACATTGGGCGACATAGTTTTGATATTCTGTGTATTGGAACGACGGGACACCTAAGCCGCTGAGGTCTGCAACGAACAGAGTATATCCGGAAACTGGGTTTCCTCCGAATAGAGTCATGTTGGACCCGAGCCAAGATTCGACCTTGTCAGCATCGTAGAAGTAGTTGCGTGCAACCGAGACAGTCGACGAGTTTGTGAAGTAAGGATTGACCAGTCCGGATGGGCTCGTAGGCCTTGGACCAGTGTCCTCTTGTTTTTCAATCGACCGGAGATATTGCACGAACTTGGTCGTGGTTGAGTTGTCAGCGAAGGTTAACTGGTAGTTGAAGTTGAAAATCACGCCAGTATTCAAGGGCCCAGCAAGAATCGCTTGGTATTTCAGAGGAGGAACAGAGACACTGCTCTTCAGATAAGTCGAATTCAACTCTCCCGGTGTGATTCCAAGAAACACGATCTTGATCGTGAGCGAGGCAGATCTGTTCAGCCCAAAGCCCTGTTCATTGATCAACTGAGGTGATTGAGAATGGACCGGAGGAAACTGAACGATGGAGAGAAGCACAATTAGTGCGACGGGAAGTACTTGGGCAAGGCGCATCTTGGTTTCATCTCGAAGTCGGGCCGGATTTCTATTAAGCGTCGTCTAGGATTCCATAACTGGGACCGTGAAGTCTCCCTTCGGAACGATTAGTATCTTCGATTCCTTGCCTTCAACGCGTATCGCCTTCTGCACTGCTTCGGTGGCAGTCTGGGATGGTTTCAACCCAAAGGAGTCCCGTACAAATAGTTCCGGAAGAATAGATACCAACTGAATTCGGCACTTCTCAAGGGCGTCTTGGAGGAACAGGTTAACATGGCCGCCAAGCTTGAATCTATATCTCAGCTCCGTCGACAATTCCTTCCGTTCAGGAAATCGCCGAGCGTACTCTAGGAAGCTGGAATCGCCAACTCCTTTCGAACATTCGGCCACCAAGATTATCGTGCCCTCTCTCCTCACGGCGCCAAGAACATTGGAGGCTACTCTGACCGCATGGTAGAGGTCTGCTCCCAACAGGCTCCCCGCCGACACGATGACGATGTCCAGCTTCCGTTCAATCTTTGGACTGTAGATCTCGCGGTAGCGCGAGACGCCTTCCCTGAACACGGACTCCATTTCCCCGGCAAAGGCCGAGCCAACTCCTCCCGCGCCGTCTGGCATGAAGCATAAGCTGTAGAATGGTCCAGCGAGTTTGCACGCTTCGAGAGAATCCGACAAGACCTGATTGTCCGGTGCGGATGAAGATGTTGGGAAACCCTTCGTCAAGAGTGATCGGTTCTTTGTTATCGAATGGATCGAGGACGAGCCTGGTAGAACGGCCTCGGGTCCTCCGGTGAAGCCGCTTGCGAAATGGGGCATGACGAGTCCGACGCCGATCTTGACCTCGCACGAGGCTAGGTCAGGGTCCAACTCGACACTCGTTCCTGCCGAAGTCTTTCCGAGTTCTGCGAACGAGGCCTGGGAAGGGTCGATAATCTTGAGATCCTCACCAGCGGGGGCCACGTTTGACATGCGTTTTCGGATGAAGACTCTCACATTGTCGATACCCAGCGCGGTGAGACGGGCTCTCAGAGCCTTCACCGCTTCGTCCCTTGCGATAGATGGAACGATGGGATCAATGAGTATTCCAGCAACGCTACCAGGTTTGATCATATCTTTCAGGAAGAGCCCTCCAACCGGCTTTTCGAGAGCCTCCTCGATTATGGAAGCGGCATCTTTCGTCCCAAGCGGCTTGGCCGGCTCCAGAATTCTGTAGAAATTGTCGTCTGGAACCCGGACTGGAACCTCGGTCTCGCCATAAGGTATCCAGAGTTCCAAACCGGCCACCTTGATTGTTCGATTGGGCTTGCCTTTAAATCGCTATACTAGCCGGCAGAGTTCGCGTCTGCTTAGACGAATCGTCAAGGCGGGCGGAAAAATTCGAGGATAACTGAAATGCCCAAACCGATTGAGGAAGAACTTCCGAAGATTCTGGTGCATACCGGAGCTCTGAAATTTGGCATGTTCACACTTTCCGGAGGAAAACTCAGTCCATACTATCTCGACTTGCGAGTCCTCCCAAGTTTTCCAGACGCGTTCCACGCCTCCATCGAACTCTTGGGAAAGACCGCGAGAACGATCGCGGACATTGCCAAGATTGCTGGGATTCCAACCGGCGGATTGCCGTGGGCTTCAGTTTTGGCCTACACTCTCTCGAAGCCGCTCGTCTATGTGAGAAAGGAAGTGAAGCATCATGGTAGAGAGAAGATGGTTGAGGGTCTTCTCGTTCCCGGTGACAAGGTCTTGCTCGTGGACGATGTGATTACTACAGGGAAGAATATTCTCGACGCGGCACAGACCCTTAGGGCTGAAGGGGGAGTTGTGGAAGACGCTCTAGTCTTAGTAGATCGTGAGGAGGAAGGAAGGGAACACCTGTTCAAAGCCGGCATGAAGCTTCATTCGGTCACCCAGATTTCTGAACTTGCCAAGCGACTGTTAGATATGGATGCTATCACGGAAGCACAGTACGAGGAGCTGACGGCCCAGCAACAGAAGTGATTTCCAGCAACCACACTAGGGTGTGATCAAATTGGTTCAGTCAATTTCTCTATTCAAAGAACTGCAAGTAAGTCGCCACGTTTTAGATAACGGTCTCAAAGTCCTGATCCGCGAAATACCAAACGCCCCAGTGTCCGGCTGCTGGGCCATATACCGGGTCGGATCTAGAAACGAGAGGCCAGGCGTAACAGGAATCTCCCACTGGGTCGAGCACATGCTCTTCAAAGGCGGAGGGAAACTCCACAAGGGCGACATAGGCCGAATAGTCAGCAGTGTCGGAGGCGAATACAACGGGTTCACATCAAAGGATTTCACAGCTTACTTTGAGGTTCTCCCCGCTGACCAGATAGAGAAAGGGCTCCTTATCGAGTCGGAACGTATGATGAACGCCGCCTTCGATCCGAGAGAGGTCGAGTCGGAGAGGACGGTCGTTGTCTCGGAGCGAGAGGGGAATGAGAACGACCCCGAGTTCTTAGCCTCAGAGGAACTTTTTCTATCAGCCTTCAGGTTCCACCCGTACAGATGGTCTGAGGGAGGGCTGAAGGCAGACCTTCTGAAAATAACGAGAGATGATCTCTTCGACCATTACCGACGCTACTACGTTCCTGGAAACGCGCTGCTCGTCGTTGTAGGTCCCTTCTCGCCCAAGAAGATCCTTCCCAAGATCCAAGAGTACTTCGGCCCACTAGCTAAGAGCGATCGGCCTAGCGATCCTACAGTCGCTGAGCCTCCTCAGTCAGGTGAGCGCCAGGTCGAGGTTCGAATCCCGTCCGAGGCTGACTACATCAAAGTAGCATATCATACGCCCGGGTTCGGAAGCGAGGACGTTTATGGGTTGATGATGCTTGACGCGATCTTAAGCGGGGTTCGCCTCTTCGCATTCGGCCCCGGCCAATCCTCGGGAAGAAGCGCCAGACTGCACAAAGCACTTGTCGAAAGAAAGCTAGCGACTGAAGCCAGCTCGGAGTTTTGGCCGACCATCGATCCGTCCGTGTTTGCATTGGACGTTACGGTCTGGGAGGGCGTTTCTATTGATAGAGCTGAGAGAGTGTTGATGGAGGAAATCGAAAAGATTCAGAAAACTCCTCCCAGCAAGCACGAGCTTGAGAGGGCGATCGCGCAGATCAAAGCTCAGTACGCGTATACGCTTGACGGAGTCGCTCGACAAGGCTTCGTCATAGGCATCTTCGAAATGATCACATCCTTCGAGACCATGGCTAGGCTTGTTGAGAAACTGGCGAAGATATCGCCAGCGAAGGTCTCGGAGATAGCCGCGAAATACTTGACCGTGCAGAACCGGACAGTGTGCAGATGTGTTGGCGTAAGGAACAACCATGGGTCTTGAAACCGACCTAGCGAAGCTAGTCGATGAGCAATCTGCCGGTCCAGGAATCAAGTGCCTTCTTTACAAGAGCGCGAATAATCCGACCGTAGCGGTTCACGGTAGTATTCTAGCCGGAACATCCTCAGAACCCTCGGGGAAGTTAGGTCTCTCAGAACTTACCACTCGCCTCCTCATCAGAGGAACCCGGAAACTCGGAGCAGTCAAGATCGCGGATCTCTTAGAATCAGTCGGCGCGGCAGTTTCCTTTCGAAATTCTCAGGATAGTATCATATTCCAGGCGCGGATGACAAGCCCCTGGACAAAACGGGTCCTCGGCGTTGTCGCAGACTGTCTAACCAGACCTGCTCTTTCACCAAGGGACATTCAACGAGAACGAGAGGGACTCCTCACGGACATTAGGCTCAGAGACGATGACACGACACGACGCGGCATGCGAGAACTTCAGAGACTCGTCTACCCGCCCGGGCATCCATATAGGAAGGACAGGTTCGGAACCGCGGAAACCGTAAAGGACCTTGAGAGGTCGGATGTCAAGGATTATTTCGAGAATGTGATCAGCCAGGCGCCGACACTCATCGCGTTTGCGGGCCAGTTCAAGAAGGACGAGGTCGTGAGCTGGGCCGCGCGGACTTTTGGAACGAGGAATGAGAGAAAGATCAATTCGAAGAGGGATACCGGATCAAATTCGGCTTCTAAGAGTGTGAAAAGAGAGATCGTGATGCCGCACAAGACTCAAGCGGACATCCTAATCGGTGGAGTAGCATGCTCCCGAACCGAACCTGATTATGAGCCGTTGAACCTGTTGAACGTCATCTTGGGCGAGTTGGGCTTCATGGGCAGGCTGGGACAACGGGTCCGGGACAAGGAGGGGTTAGCGTATTCCTGCACTTCCTTCGTCAACGCCGGAAGTTTCGGTGGGAGCTGGACCGCCCTCGCCGGGGTCAACCCTCGGAATGTGGCCAAGGCTCTGGTGTTGATGAAGGAGGAGATTGAACGGGTCCGTCAAGAATTGGTGGAAGAGCAAGAGTTGGCGGATGCTAAGCAGAACCAGTTGGGATCTGCCCTGATGGAGTTGGAATCGACAGAGGGAATCGCAAGGACCAGCCACAACCTGGCCCATTTTGATCTTGGCCTCGACTATTTCGTCAAGAGACGACAGCTCTTCTCCAAGATAACCCAGGAAGACCTGATATCAATGGGCAAGAAATATCTCGACAGTTCCCGATTGTCAACTGTCATTGTAGGTCCCCGATTGAAGAGCTAATTTCCAAATCTTAAATCGCATAATGACTGGAGAGGAAAACATGGACGATCCGGCCAAGGAAGTTTCGATTGATGAGTTCAAGCGTCTTGAGATGAGAGTGGGAACAGTGGTCGAAGTATCGCGAGTTCCTCGAACCAACAAGCTCTACAAGGTCGTCGTCGACCTCGGAGTCCATGGAAGGAAGAAGACGGCCACAAGCTTAGTTGATTACTACAAAGCGGAGGAGCTGCTTCACAAACGGGTAATCTTCTTGGCCAACTTGAAGCCTACTACATTTGCTGGGCAGAAGTCTGAGGGAATGCTTCTGGCCGCCTCGGAAGGTGAAAAGCTTGCTCTGCTGGTTATTGAGAGAGATGTCCCGGACGGGTCACGCGTTAGCTAGAAGCCGCACCTTGTCATGACAGGAACATGGCTGGCCAAGAGAAGGAAGGACCAGTACTACAGGCTCGCACGGATTCGAGGATACAGAAGCAGATCAGCCTACAAGCTCCAGCAGACCATTAGGACCTACGGGATTGTAAAACCGGGTCAGAAGGTTGTAGACCTTGGAGCCCAGCCCGGAGGATGGCTACAGATCGCGCGAGAAACAGTTGGACCCGAAGGGCTAGTTCTGGGCATTGACATCAAAGAGATTCAACCCCTACACTCACCAAATGTCAAGCTCCTGAAGATGGATGTCTACGCGGAAGATGTGCCGGATCGCATCATCGCCGAGCTGGGCGGACCGGCGAACACCGTTCTCTCGGACCTCGCTCCCTCTATCATTGGGGCTTGGGACGTGGACCATGCAAGACAAGTGGACCTGGCTCGAAGAGCACTGGAGATTGCTGAGAAGGTCTTGGATCATCATGGAAACGTGCTCATCAAGCTCTTTGAGGGCCCCGAACGGAAAAAGCTCCAAGACGACGCCGCACTCTTCTTCGAGAGGAGCCGACTATTGAAGCCGAAGGCCAGCAGACCAGAAGCTTCCGAAATATACTTCCTAGGACTTGGCTTCAAGGCCCGATGGCATCAACCGCGCATGGGGCCGACTGGGTGAGGGTCATATTACTGACCGGTCGGCCTGGAGTTGGCAAGACAACAATCGTCAATCGGATCCACGAGCACTATTCAGCGACTGGCTTGAAGATCGAAGGAATGACGACACGCGAGGTCCGCGAGGGAAGTGCAAGAACGGGCTTCATGATAACCGACCTCTCATCCGGCCAGGAAGGATGGCTAGCCAAGAAAGATCTCACGGCAGGGCCGAGAGTCGGATCCTACGTCGTAGCTTCTGAAGATCTGGAGAAGATTGGGGTCGCTGCCTTGGAACGTTCAATGAAAGGACCCGCAGACTTGGTTATCGTAGACGAGATCGGCCCAATGGAAATGACCAGCACTTCCTTCAGAAATAATATCTCCAGGGTCTTGAACGGAAACAGAGCGGTTATCGCTACGGTGAAGTTTGGCTCGCGCTATCCGGAAGTCGAGAAAGCGTGGCAGAAGAGTGTACATTGGGAGATTACGAAAGAGAATCGTGAATCGATCTATCGCAAGATAATACGTCAGGTCGACGACTGGATTAGGGAGCCTAGAAGGTGGGCGTCGTGAGAGTATGCGGCGTCGACGATGCCGGAAGAGGCCCAGTAATCGGCCCCCTAGTCATTGCTGGAGTGATAATCGAGGAAGAGAAACTTGACAGATTGAAGATGCTCGGCGTGAAAGATTCGAAACAGCTCCTCGCATCCGCTAGGACCCGTCTCTCGAAGGAGATTCCAAGCGTTGTTGATGATTATCACGTTGTCGAATTAGGGGCCGAGGATTTGGATAGGATAGTGAACCGAGCACCTAAGTTTCAAAGGTTGAATCTGCTGGAAGCCAAGGCGATGGCGCAGGTCATAGAGAAGTTGAGACCCGAGTTAGCGTATGTCGACTCGTCCGATACTCGGACAGAACGCTTCAAGAACAACATACTTGACTGCCTCTCCTTCACTCCGCGAATAGTCTCAGAACACAAAGCAGACATCAACTATCCCATAGTCTCCGCAGCCAGCATAATGGCAAAGGTCCACCGAGACAGCAGAATTGAGGAGATCAAAGAAGAATACGGAGAGATAGGTTCAGGATACGCCCATGATGCCTTGACGGTCAAATTCTTGCGAGACTACTACTCCGATCATGGAGATTTTCCACCGATCGTCCGCCGTTCCTGGAAGACGTTGGGGAACATTGTTCGAGACTTGACACAGTCTACTCTCGAGTAGAGCGTTCAGTAGGATATCGACGGCTCAGGCAAATGCCTTCTCGCTCATTGGTAGTCCGAGTAACTTTGACACATCACAGCCGTCTGACTACATAACTAATGGTGTACGAGATAAGCCTGTGGGCTCGAAGCCTCCAAACATTCACCAGACTCTTCTGACCCCGGATATTCGGTCGAAGACCGAGTCTGTGGAAACGACGCTTCCATCCAAGACTTGGGCTTCAGCGGCAACTCCGGCGTCGAAATAGTCGACCTTTTCCTCGCCTTCTATTCTGGAAGTCAGATACAAGACTTGAGGGGAGAGTGCCTTCACCCTGGAAGTTGTTGCTGGATGGTCCCGGGCCAGGAGCGCGTGCCTCACCATTCTCTCACGGTAGCTCATCCCGCGACTCTTCATCACGATATCAAACTCGAAGAGCGCGAACGATGCGAGGTAGAAGCCCGGTTGGATCAAATGTGTGAGGTGAAAGGTTGACTTCTCGTGACGAGGGTCTTTGGGATCGGCCGCACCAAAGAGTACGACCGTGTCGAGAACTGGCACTGCCTAGTTCTTCTTGAAGAGATACTTGGAGGCTTCGTGGCGCTCTTCCCGGAACCGGAAGCCGGTCAGGGAAGTCTTGAACCGTTTTCCTTTGAGAGACGTAATGAGGACTCCCTCCGAGTAGGGAATGGCTAGGACCTCGTCGCCGGGAGCGATCCTTAGAAGTTCCCGCACTTCTTTGTCGAGAAGAACCCTGTACCTGTCGTCAACTTTGAGGACGGCCAATCTTTCCCACGTTTTCATTATACTACCCACCATTAAAGGTTTCCTCCCCGACAACTTCATTCAGGCTAGTTCCTGCCTTTGACTTATCCTAATCAGTGATTACTTCGACCTACAAGACACCAGGATCTAGGCGCCTCGGGTTTTGGGGCTGCTAATGAGACTTTCTGGCGAATGCTGTAGAGAGTAGCCATGTCGGCGGCACTACCATTACCGCTGCGATTCGCGAGACTCCTTAGCCCTCTGCCTACTGCGGACACGAGAGTCCCTCCGAACGGCGACCATGCTAGAACCAGAACTATGATGATTCCGAAGACAGCGGCTCCCAAAGTGTACCAGACCAAGTTTGGCATACAAGCGAGTCCTGGGATCGGGGGCTGGAAAGGTATCGGGTTCGGAGTTGGTGGTATCAGACATGAGGCTCCCGGAGGATTGACCGGTTGAAGGACGAAGTTGACGACGGTCGTGTCGCCGACTGAGGTGACGACGTTTGTCTGAAAGACCGTTGAGTAGCCTAGGGCTGAGGCGTAAAGTGTGTAGGTGCCTGGTGGAATGTTCGACAGACTATAGTAGCCGTTAGTGTCGGTCGACAGCTCGATCTGTCCGGGTTGGCCGCTACAAGGTGCGCTCAGACCGATGCATGCGCCTACGATCGGACTGTAGTGGCCTAGTATGTTCTTACTCGATCCGTCAACGACTCGTCCTGAGATGAAGCCTGCCGTTGTGCCTCCATTTGGCGGTATGCCCGGATACTGATAGAGCCAGCTTGCCAGACTCTTGGAGCCGATAATGTCATAGATAATTGGCACGTTGATTACTAAAGGCGCCGGGGTTGTTATGCAGCTCGTCAGTGTGCTAATTGTGCAGCTCGCAGCATTTGCAGAATACTGCACCCCGAGACTCTGAGTATCAACGTAGCTGAAAACCTGTCCATAGGTGTTCGCCGCGATCATTTCTGGCATCGTCGTGTTGTTGAGCTGCGACAGATTAACGAGCTGGTCGACAGTTGGCACTGTTGCTGGCCGGGTCAGTCCAGGGTCCTGAAAGATAGGCAGCTGGGTATGAATGCCTTGCACGAAATTACAAGAGTTCTGACCTGTGCAGCCCGACGTCTGGATTCCTTGACCGCCAATCCAGACGCCCACGATCCCATACCAGCAGTTTCCTGAGACGAGGTCGGATTGGCTGCACGTAAGTCCTCCAAAACCCACCGAGTTAAGACCGAAACTGATTCTCGTCGATGTTAGAATTGATACCTTGTTGATGTCTGAGACTAACCCAGGGAGAGAACTGGTCAATGTCCGCATAGGATCGCATTTGCCTATGGCGAAGAACCCGCAGATACTGACATCGCTGTTACAGACATTCGCGGAGCCAGAGTTCGTCTTTACACAGCGGGGCACAATCGCCGGTGGTACAATTTGGAGGGTTAGACTCGTAATCTCTCGGTAGATATACCATGTCTGCCGAGTGACTTGTGTCCCAATCTGGACAAATGTCCCTTTGTATTGTTTGCCGTCGACTATAGGATTTATCACGGTTGTATTGCTTTTCGAGGTGATCGACGAGCTTGTTATACAGGCGGTTACTCCTTCAATGCACGGCGGGTTGACTGATTGCCCTGCCTGAACAATCTGGTAATCAGTAGTCCAGCAAGCATTGGCTGGTATGTTGCCCTTGTCTGGCGTTGCACCGAGAAACTTTGTACAAGTTGGATCACCGACCGGGGTTGCTGAGGTCAAGAGAATTCCACCAAGCGCTCCGGTTACAGTACCAGACAAATCAAAACCCCTGACATCCACGCACGACGTTGACGTTGTTCCCGATGCTAATGGTATGTTTGGAACGCAGGCGTCAGGTATGCCCGAAGGAAGTCTTAGACTCCAAGTGGCCAGGTTTATTCCACAAACGATCCCTAGACAGTCGTTGTATACTACACCCTCGCCGAGCATTCCAACCGGATCATACATTGTCCCTGCTGAAACTACGAAGAGCCCATTGCACAACCCCCCGCATGAACCTATTGAAGCGGACTGTGTCTGAATGCCTGAGCGACCGTTCGCGAAGTATTGGAAACTGGTCGTACAGGAAGCGCAGGGTCCTGGGTTATAGAACGGGTTCGTAGGAAACGTAGGTTCTTCACTCTTCGCCGGGACGACGTGGGGAATATTGCCCCTGACGGTCGACGAGCTGCTAAGAGCCACCGTCGCGACGAGCAGTAAGGCAAGGCCCGCGCTCTCAAGACTTCTCTTATTCCAAATATGCGCTACGGGACCGTTCATCAGGGTTCACCTATCACTGCCGCAAGGCTATCGCTGGTTTTTCCTGTGTGCTCGTGAACTGGAGCAGTTCTCGTGGAATCGATGTCGCATCTAAACCTCCAGTCGCGGGCAGTTACAGGACGCTCCAAGAAATACTTCGGACATCTCTCCTCAATGAGTAGCGCGTGGAGAGGATACCGGGAGCCTCGGGTCGTCGAATCTATCATAAAGCTCACTTTGATCCTTGGTAAGCCAAAAACGAGAGGGGAGCCCGAAAGCCAAATGTGAAAGTATAGGTTCACGTCTAGCAACCTTGCAGTGGAATACGAGAATCGTGCGAGCCAACAGCACGAAACAACGAGAGCCGAAGACCAGTTCATGAGACGAAGAGGTACACGACGATAAGTTAACAGAACACTAGGCAAGGTATCCATATCAGTCGAGACAAGCTTTCGTCTTTCTGAGGAATGATTGGTTGAATCAAGAAAGCTCTGTTGGTGGTTTTGACCAGTCCATAATCCGCTAACTTTATTCTGTCCGTTGAATAACTAGTTACTCAGTGATTGGTTTGACCTACGAAACAGCCAGACTGTCTTTGACCAATCATCGCCGTCTACCAAGACATGACTGACCGGGAGATATAACCAATTTCCGGACGAATCTAGGCGCTTGGGAGTGGATGGTTGAAAGCTCTCGTCTTCTCGTATAGTTGGGCCATTTTCACATAAGCCTTGTAGGATTCCTTGATTGCACGAACGTCTTCGATAGTTGCTTTCCGGATCACTTTGGCCGGAGCTCCCACCGCCACTGACCTAGGTGGAATCTTTCTACGTTCCAAAAGGATAGACCCTACCCCCAGAATTGAATGCTTGCCAATTGTTGCCCCATCGAAGACTATCGCACCTGCTCCAATCAGGCATTCGTCTCCTATTCTGCAAGCATGAACGATCGCACCATGCGCAACAGTCACTCCTTTCCCCACGACGGCGGGATTCTCTCCGGAGCAGTGCACCACGACATTATCCTGGATGCTACAATCAGCGCCGATTCTAATGTAGCCGTAATCGCCCCTGATCACGGCACCAGGCCATATGCTTGTTCGGGGTCCAATAACAACATCGCCAATTATCGTGCAGTTCGGTGCGAGAACTGCTGACCGATGAATTCTTGGCTTCTTAGGGCCTAAGGCGTAAGTGGGCATTCTAACGCCGGACTCGGTTAGTCTTCGGCCTCGTCTTTCTCTTCAGTTCTCTCTTTCGCCAGTTTTGCCTTTGCCTGTTCCACTTTTAGTTGTTCCTTTTCCAATTCTTTAGCTGGGATAGGTGGTAGACGTGGTTTCTCTGTACCCTCGTAGAATATCAGGCTCTTGGATTCGAGTATCTGTTGTAACTTGTTGACGGCGATTCCAACTTGGATCTCTCTCTTTGCTCCGGTGCAGACAAGCTTTCCGCTCGCGAAGAGTAGGATGACGACCTTGGGCTCATCCATTCGATAGATGAGACCTGGAAACTGCTCCGGCTCATACATCGTCTTCTTCAGCCCATAAGTTGCCTTCTCGAGATCGATGTAACCGCCGAGACCTGCAGACGCGACGATATTCTGGATTGTAATGTCGGGCTTGCCTAGAATGACTATACCATCTCTTTTCAATTCGTCTATTACTTTCAAGACAGCTTTTCGTGCCTGGCGTTCGGACTTCGCGCCGGTGCACACCATCTTGCCAGAGCTGAAGATCAGGGTCGCAGTCTTGGGCTTCTTTAGACGATAGACCAATCCCGGAAATTGCTCGGGACGATATTCGACGCCCGGAAAGACTCTGACGATGGCGTTGAGGTCGATCTGTTGCTTGAGTGTCGCAGATGCGACGACGTTCTCGATGTTGATGAAGGCCCTACCTTTGTCTGACAACTGTAGAAGACCAGTCTGTAGGCGAGGGCGAAGTGTTGGGGATTCCCGAGATGATTCGTGAAAACAGGACTCTCGCCAGCGTTCACCGCGCTGGGAGCGCTCCTCTTTATATAGAGTATTTAAGCTAGCCCGGTCTTAACGCGAAAAATCGGGACTCGACCGGTCAGTCGCGCAGCGAACTCGGGCTAGACGAAAGACGTTCGTCGGAGCGGCAGAAGTAAGTGTTTCGTCTGGAACGTTGGACGAGGGCTTCTTTTTCCCTGGCTCAGCAACCTCAAATGCAAAGAGAGCCACGATAAGCGCTACGATCACGAGAATTCCCTGGGTCTTGGGCTGGCCGGTGTTGTCATCATACATGAAGTTGCGAATATCGAGGATTGCCGATCCCAAGTATGGAATCGGTATAGTGAACTGGTAGACGCCTACGACCCAACTCCCGGGAATGTAGCAAGAGCTTGTCCAGCAGTCCGTGCCTGGATTCGCGTCGCCCTTCGTTCGGAAACTGATCTGATTGTAGGAACTGCTCGCTGAGGAAATTATTCCGACAACCCGGTGCACTACCAGAAAGTCGAGGCTTGTTGGACTATTTCTAAAGACGATTATTGACCCGTTGTTGATCGTGGCAGGGTCTACGCCACGGATGACGATTAAGTCCCCAATAGCGAGAGTACATTCGCTCGTTTGCGGATTGGTCAATCGCTGGCACATGCTACCCGATGATACGACTAGTATTGGATATTCCGTATTGAGCGCTAGACGGATTCCGCCCCAAACGGCAATCGCCCCCAAGATCACGAGTCCTACCAGAAATAGGCCCCTGGCGGTTTCATTCTTTCTCAGATAAGAGCCGAACTTTCTGATGTAACTACTCAAAGTGGCGTCTCCAACCTAAGCATGTCTTGCTTGCAAGGGATTATGCCATGGTGAGAGCGACTGTAGTCCTCGTCTGATCCGGAACATTGGAGGGGGGCGTCTTCTTCCCCGGCTCAGCAACCTCAAATGCAAACAGAGCCACGATAAGCGCTACGATCACGAGAATTC
>Ga0209472_1000374_pt1 | contig 27315 bp, 19 predicted proteins | sample GraSoiAngelo_130_FD_185887 | JGI IMG/M metagenome (GOLD analysis project Ga0209472, IMG submission 185887) | Grasslands soil microbial communities from the Angelo Coastal Reserve, California, USA - 14_0929_02_20cm (SPAdes) (version 2) | ecosystem: Environmental > Terrestrial > Soil > Grasslands ...
CATTGGTAGGGTAAAGTATTTGCTCAATATTGTGTGATATGCACCTGGATGTTCGATTCATCTCTTTTCCGATTATAGTGTATGTTTTTTTTACTTAACAACAAAGTATAACAAAATATATAAATTAATTAAAAGGAAATTGACTTCGAGTCAGTTTTGATAAAAGGAAAAGTGGCTATTGGTAGAGCAAAGTATCTACTAAATATTGTTGTGAGTAACAACTAGGGGTTCGAATCCCTTCTTTTCCGTGTTATTATTTTATATTGTAAAAAGAGTATAGTTTAATGGTAAAACCGCAAACTTCAAATTTGCATTTTTCTGTTCAAGTCGGAATACTCTTGTATTGTGTGCAACAGGTTTCTTAGCTTAATTGGTAAAGCGTATTTTTGATAAGGATATGTTCGGGGTTCAAGTCTCTGAGGAATCAATACATATATATAACTAGAAAAGAGAGTTGGCTGAGAGGTTTAAAGCGACTAGCTTGAAACTAGTTAAAAATTTTATTTTTCATGAGTTCGAATCTCATACTCTCTGTGTTATTATATATATAATATTCGATTTAGAGAATTTTCGTCTCTTTTTCTAAAATCACAATATAATACCTATTATGACTTATATTAATGCAAATATAAATATAAATAAATATAAAATGTATTAATAAAATAAAGGAAAATATGGTATATACAGTTGGAATAATTTAATTACAAATAAAAGTTATGTAGGTTTTGCAAAATCTTTAAATAATAAATTTAGTGATTATTAGATAATATTAAAAAAAACATTTCAGCTTTATAATATGCCGAATACTACCATACAAAGGTATATAAAGTTAGGTAAATTAAAAAAAAATTTTTATTTTTATAAAGTTTATTTAAATTATACTTCTTTTAGTACAAGCAATTAGTTATAACAGATCGGAGTCAGGTGGTGAGACACTCCTTTTGGGTAGGAGACTTTTTAAGGTTCGAATCCTTATGATCTGAGTATTATAATAATCCATGGATTATTATAATTCGATTATTATATAAATAATTATAATAAATAATTATATTATTAGTGTATATTGATATGAAATTTTTTTATATAAAAGTATAAAAAGAAATTATTATGGATACATAGCTATATATTAAAGAGAGATAATTTAATGTCTGTATTTGATAGATGAACTCTAAGATAAATTTATTAATAATAAACAAAGTGAATTGAAATATCTTATTAGCTTTAGAAAAAATAAATCAAACGAGATTCTATAATTAATGTGAATGAAAGTAGAAAAGTCCATCTTTATTTTATAATATTATATAAAAATTTAATTTTATATAAAGACTGAAAGTCTTGTAATAATATAAGGTAAAAAGTAAAACGGAAGAAGTCTGTTTGAATAATAATGTAGGGGAACCTTCCTCTAAGACTATAATATAATATATAAGCGATAGTGACTAGTACCGTGAGGGAAAGGATTGAAATAGTAGTTTTATAAGCAGCTCAAGTGATAAATAGAAAGTAATAAGAGCGTACCTTTTGCATAATGGGTCAGCAAGTTAATATTAGATGCGAGCAATAATGCCTAGATAACCCAATTTTAATATAATAAATAAGTATCTAAAATTAGACCCGAAACCTAGTGATTTTACCATAGTCAAGCTTATAAAAGGCTGAACGGGTTATCGTTGTAAAGATATCCGAAGAATTATGGTAAGTAAGTGAAAGACAAAACTGACTAGGATAGCTGGTTTTCCACGAAATCTATATAAGTAGGTAATTCAAATAATATCATAGCAGGTACAGAACTGTGATCTCAGATAATATTTCATTAGAAAAAAATGAAATAATTTTTGTATATATCGGGGAATCGTGAAGATTTTATCGGTGAGTATTTGCACTCGAAAAGGTAATGATAAATATTGAATAATCAGACATAGTACGATAAGGTTGTATGTCTAAAGGGAAACAGCCCTGAACAAGAGTTAATAAGGTTCCGAAATTGTTGTTAAGTGAAATAAAGGAAGTATTTATGTAATACAATCAGTAAATAGGCTTAGAAGCAGCCATTTTTTGAAGACCTCGTAATAGAGCACTGGTTTAACATTATAAATTTATAATGTTTTCATAAAAGCGCCTAAAATTTAACGGATCTAAAACAATGTACCGATACCTTGTCCATGAAAATAAAGTTATAACTTTATTTTCATGGGGTAGTGGAACGTTAGATAAATATTAGATTATTTCTTTTTAAGAAATAAAATTAAATTATCTAAGTGATAATGCTGACATGAGTAACGAAAAAGGATATTTATCCTCGCCTTAAGTTTATGGTATTTAATTAAAGTAACGGCCTCTAAGATTAATAGCCTATTGGCATATATATATTTTTATATCGATGAGTTTAACTGTTTATTGTTCAACCTTATATATATATTTTAGTATTGTATAGAGTAGTAAAGTTCTTATATGCGAATACATTGATATTTAATTAATTTAATTAAATTGATTAGTTTATTATTGCGAAATAAAAAATACTTTTTATTATATAAAATTACTTAAACTTAATAAGGTTCAGGAGATAACAATGGCAATTATTATAGAATAGGAGTAAATATGTCCTATACATATATGTATATATATATGTATATTATAATTGTATAGACCGTACCTAAATACTATCTCAAGTAAACGAGTAGAAAATACGAAGGCGTTTGAGTAAACAATCATTAAGGAACTCGGCAAATTAACCACCGTAACTTCGGAAGAAGGGGGACCATTTTTTATTAATATTTTATTGAAAATGATAAATAAGAGGAAGCATAAAATAGTGTTGTACGACTGTTTAATTAAAACAAAGCACTTTGCAAAAGATAATAAATCCAAGTATTGAGTGTGAATTCTGCCCGATGTCGATTATATAACTAATTAATTTAGTTGATTTTAATAGATTAAATTAAGAGGAAATTTACGATCAATGGCGGCCTTACCTATAAGGGTCCTAAGGTAGCGGAATACCCTGGCCGTTAAATGCGGTCTTGCATGAATGATTTAACGATACAACAGCTGTCTCAATGATTGACTCAGTGAAATTGGAATAACTGTGCAGATACAGTTTACCTCTAGATAGACGAGAAGACCCTATGCAGCTTTACTGTTGCTAATAATTAAGTACGATATAATTTTTATATAGCTTATAAGGTAATTGATTAAATATAGTTGAAACACCTTTTTTTAATTTATCGTATTTTTTTATTATTAATAAAAATTATATTAGATATATTGAATATTAATAATAAAAAATACCTACTTAAATTGCTGATATAAAGATTTTTTTCTATAAATAGGATTTTTAACATTATATTCCTATATTATTTGAAATATGCATTAATATTAGAGGTACATTTATTAGGAGGCAGTTTATGCGGGGCACAGATCCCATAAAAAGTACCTGGGTATATCCAAATATTGTAAAATTAATAATTTTATTGTTATTATTGATTAGTCTTAATCAATTCTATTATTATTCTATTAAGTTAGGATTGTTATTTTTATTTAGGTAAGATTTTAACTATAAAGAAAATAGTTGTAATTAAAGTATTAATATTAGTAATACTTTATACTTATTATATTAATTTATATAATGATAATGATATTTACTTGTAAAGTTTAATGGCTTAATCTTGCTTTACTGTTTGATTTACACATCAAACAGTCGCTTAAGCGGGGCATATGATCACAAGATGCATAAAGGAAGGGTCTTGGATTATTGAAAAAGTTACGCTAGGGATGTTAGTCCTCCGATGTTTATTGAACAATTGGTAATTTATTGGGTAAATTTCAAAAATAACTTTTAATAAAATTTATTTATCAAATAGGTGTATTTGAAGCGAAACTTACTAAAATATTATTTAAATTAGTAAGAACGTTCAACGACTATGGAATATATATATATATATATATTCAAACCCAACATCTTTATATATAAATATATATATCCTTATAAGACATAATAAATACTAGTATATAGTAAATATGTCTGTATTTAATTAACATTACATGATAATGCTTAATTTATTAAAAATATTGAATTAAACTAAAAAAATGAAAATTATAAGAGAATCTTTGAATAATAAAGGTATTACTTTATTTAGAAAGAAAATATCTAATTACGATAAAATAATACCTTTAAAAATAAGTAATAATAAAGGAATTATCAAACATTTTCCTACGGCAAATAAAGAATGAGTAAATAGTATTTATTCATATAATAAAAACATTACTAAATATTTACCTATAAAAGACAAAATATTATTTAGTATTGTAAAAAGTTATTTTAACTTATATAATTATAAAGAACAAAAAAAAATAAATAAAAAAAACGTATTAATAAGATTTAGGAGATTATCTATTTTGAAAATATTTATAAGTAAAGCAGAAAAAAAACATACTAGTTCTAAAGTCATAATTACTTTATATATATATAATAGACAAAAAAAATATCTTATTAATAAATTAAATAATATTGTAATATTAAAGGGGTTGAGTGAAAGAGTGAAATTAATTGAAAAACAAAGTTTGAAAATTTCAGAAGAAATAGAAAAGGAGAGAACTCTAATATCTTGTTCAAATATGTTGCAAAATACTATTAATACATATAAGAATCAACGTTATAGAGACTTAATAAAAAAATCTCTTGAAAAAGAGATTTTGACAATTTATATTAGACAATTGCTCCACTTTAATAAATCTAAATTTGAAGATACATATTTATTAACCTTTAGTAATATAATAAGAAAAGTTTATGGTAAAGATGTAGAATTTAATATAATAAACTTAAAGTATATACATTTAAATAGTGATATATTAACACAGTTAATAGCATTAAAATTAAGAAGAAGAAAAAACTATATTTTAAAAATATTAAAAAAATGTTTTAAAATAATTAGATTATCACCTTTAAATAAAATGACTTTAACTCATTATTTAAAAAAAGATTTAATCAAAAATATATCTATTTTTAATATATTATCGTTAAATAAAAAAGAAAAAACAGAAAGTTTAAGTAATTTAGTTTTAAATTTTCTAAAATTTAAATACATTAATGGTTTAAGATTAGAAGCCAAAGGTAGGCTATCTAAACGTCGTACTGCATCAAAATCTGTTTTCAAATTTAAATATAAAGGTAATCTTAAAAATATAGATTCTTCTTATAAAGGATTATCAACAGTTACTTTGAGGGGACATGTAAAATCTAATATACAATTTACAAAATTAAATTATAAAACTCGCAATGGGTCTTTTGGTATTAAGGGTTGAATTGGTAGCAAATAATAGTAATTATTATTAATAATTTATTTTGTCAAATTATATACTTTTTTATTATAATAATAATTAACTAATAAATTTTCATTATATTAATTATATATTAATATACAAGATGAAGAAATAGTCTGAACCACCTTGTAAAAGATGGTTTTAATTTATTTTTCTATAAAAATATACAATAAACTAAATGAACAGGCTAATTGCGCCAGAGAGTACAAATTGAGGGCGCAGTTTGGCACCTCGATGTCGGCTTAGCTCATCCACATGAATGCAGAAGTTATGAAAGGTTCGACTGTTCGTCGATTAAAGAGCTACACGAGCTGGGTTAAATACGTCGTGAGACAGTATGGTTTCTATCTTCTAGGGGAAATTAGACTAAAATAAGGATTTATCCTTCGTACGAAAGGAGTTGGATATATTAATCTATGGTTTACCTGTTGTTTATATTAATAATAAGTTTATTTATATTTTAAATATATAGGCATGGTAGGAAAGCTATGTTAGTAAAGATAAATGTTGAATGCATATAGACATGAAGCTTACCTTAAGATAATCTTAAACATACGTAATATAATATTACGAATCATAATATAATTTATATTAATAGGCTTTAGCTGTAATAATTTTGATATTTTTAGGTATAAAGTACTAATTTTATTTTATACTAAATTATTTACTTATGCACATACACTATATACAAATAGCCTAGTTAGCATAAAAGAAATGCATCCGTTTTGTAATCGGAAGAAGTAAGTGCGATACTTGCACTGGGCTGTATATAATATATATTATAAAGTTATATATAAAGGCTCAATAGTCAAGAGGTTAAGACATAACATTTTCATTGTTAAAGGCGGGGATTCGAATTCCCCTTGAGCCTTATGCGGATTGATGTAATAGAAACATAATTGGCTCATGACCAGTATATAAAGGTGCAAATCCTTTGTCCGTATAAGGAAAAGGCTATAGCTTAATTGGTAAAGCAAGCTGCTCATAATAGCTCATATGAGTGTTCGACTCATTCTGGCCTTATAAATATAATCCAAATGCTGGAATGGTAGACAGCTTTAACTTAAAATTAAGGGGTATAAACCGTGTGGGTTCAAGTCCCTCTTTGGATAATTGCATTATAATAGAGATTGTTCTTTAAGTAATATAATGAAAAAAAATTTTTTGATAAAAAGGAGATCAAAGGTAACTTATGAGTTCGAATCTCATAGATTTCACCAGAGGATTATGTCTCTTTTTAATCTTAAATTATAAAAAAATATGAAAATTAATACTAATTAATTAGCGAGGTAATTTGAATGTGGTTGATTCTGCTAATTTCGCTAAGTTTAATTTCTTTATAAATACATCCGATATAATTTTTCCTTTAATTATTAATAACAACTTAACTAAAAATAAAATTAACAATCTTATAGGAAAAATTATAATCATAAGAGAAAATCAAGAAGTAGATTTATTTGAAGTAGCTAAACTCTTAGACTTAATGGGCATTAATAAATTGAATATAATAGCTATAAATCCTAGAGACGCATTAGAAAAAATAAATTATATTAAAATAAAAGAACCTTCAGTTGTTAAATACTTAGAAGTAAATGCTGATGATTTTATTTCTTAGAAAAAACAACCCATCATATAATTTCTTAGATTATAATAAATGTACTTTATGTATTATAAAAGAAGGGAGCTACCTATATATTAAAAATCCATTTAGTAAGATAAATGGATTTGATACGAATATTGGTAGAGGAGGTTCACGGAAAGCTTATATGATATCTCCTTTGGATCTTAGATTATCTTGTTATTTAATGGCAATGTTCAAATTTGATTATAAATATATATCATACTTAAATTCATTTAATGTTGTAACAAAAGATAGATATTTACTGTTCATGAAAAAAATTTAATAAGATAAAAACTAAAATAAAAAAAACAATAGCCATAGGTTAATGGTAAACTAATCGTTTTCCACGCGATGTATATCGATTCGAATTCGGTTGGCTATAATAATATATGTATTATATAAATATAAAAAATAAAACAAATTTTTTATATTTTGTTTTAATTAAATAGGGGAAATAGTTTAATTTGGTAATACAGTAATCTCGCACATTACTATTCTGGGTTCGAGTCCTAGTTTCTCCAATATAAAGTCCTAATAAATAAATTTAAGCTCAGAAAGCTCAATTGGTAGAGCGGAACTCTGAAGATGTTTAGGTTGTAAGTTCAATTCTTACTCTGAGCAATGGATATGCTGGAATGGTAGACAGATTCCGTTTAGGACGGAAAGGTGAAAGCTATATAAGTTCAAATCTTATTATCCATATGGTTTTACCAAAAATATAAATAAAAAAATAATTCCGTTATTTAATGAATATAAAATAAGAGGAGTAAAATATCTAGATTTTAAAGATTTTTGTGAAACAACAGAATTAGTAAATAGTGGAATTCATATTACATTATAGGGGTTAGAAAAAGTACGTATGATAAAATCTAGAATGAATAAGGCCAGATATTCTACTATAAGTATATAAAGTACTCTTTATATAGTATTATATGAAATAAAATAGGTAAACAGGTTTTGCTTAGGATGAAATAGAGTAGTACTCTGCAAGTTCAAGTCTTGTCACCTATATATATATAATTATTTCATATAATTATTTAAAGATTTAATATTTCGTAGACTAATAGGTAAGTCATAAATTTTTGATATTTATTATTGAGTGTTCGAATCACTCCGAAATAAGATTAAATATAATTATATATATATAATTATATTTAATATAAATTATGTTTTAGTATGTATTTATATTAAATAATTATATGTAATAGGTGGATATAGTTCAAAAGGTAGAACAACTATATGTGGAATAGTGAGTTCCCTGTTCAAATCAGGGTATCCTCCCTTAAATGATAAACAGCCAAGATAGTTCAATTGGTTAGAACATTAATTTCATGCATTAATAATGGGAATTCAAATTTCTCTCCTGGCTTAACAATCATAATCATTATAATTAAATATTCAACGTTAATTATATAATTATATATTTAGTAAAATCTAATGTTAATATATTCTCTTTTTATATTATTATTATCTAATGCCGTTACACTAAAACGAGAAAAATCAATTCTTTATTCTAGATTAGCTATTATTACTTTGATAATTTCTTCTTTTTTAGGTATAGAAAGTTTATATATTTTATATATGGAAAAAGGAATAAGTTTATATGGGGGATTATTTCATATAACTGCTAATACACAAGTATTCCATATATTTATATATATTGTAAGTGCTATTATTTTACAATTAATAGCTTTTTATCCTAGAAAAGTATATTATGATATAGAGTACATTATAAATAAAAGTATACCTGGTTTTAAAATAGAAGAAAAAAGAAGGGAAGAATTTAAAATAATGGAATTTCCACTAATTATTTTGTTCATTATAATAGGAGCTATTTTATTAATATCAAGTAATGATCTTGTTTCTATATTCTTATCTATAGAATTACAAAGCTATGGGTTATATTTATTATCTACATTATATAGAAATTCCGAATTAGCTACTACAAGCGGTCTTACTTATTTTTTGCTAGGTGGTTTATCTTCCTGTTTTATACTTTTAGGTACGAGTTTATTATATGCTAATTCTGGTACAACAAGTCTTGAAAGTTTATATGTTATATTGAATATATCAGATATCGTAGAAAATTATACAAATAATATTATTTATTGATATAAACCTCATTATATTAATTTTTCATTACTTATAATGTCTGTAGGGTTTTTATTTAAAGTATCAGCTGCACCTTTTCATTTTTGATCTCCAGATGTTTATGATGGAATGCCTACTATAGTGACTACATTTGCAGTTATTGTAGTTAAAATATCGATTTTTATATTTTTATTGGAATTAGTACATTATACTAGCGATTTTTTTGCTTATGAGTTTACCTGAATTTATAGTTTATTAGTTAGTTCCTTATTATCTTTAATAATAGGTACGATAGTAGGTTTAACTCAATTTAGAATAAAGAGATTATATGCATATAGTACCATATCTCATGTAGGTTTTATATTATTAGCTTTAAGTATTAATAATGTAGAATCTATACAAGCTTTTGTATTTTATTTAATGCAATATTCTATATCTAATTTGAATGCTTTTATTATATTAATTAGTATAGGGTATTCTTTTTTTTACTATGTATATAATAATATAGAATATGATAAATTAAAAGATAAAGATAATTCTCCTGTACAATTAATTAGTCAAATAAAAGGTTATTTTTATATAAATCCTTTACTAGCTGTTAGTTTAGCATTAACAATATTTTCTTTTATAGGCATACCTCCTTTAGTGGGATTCTTTGCAAAACAGATGGTTTTAAGTGCTGCTATAGATAATGGTTATATTTTTATTGTTTTGATTGCTATATTAACTAGTGTTATAAGTGCCGTTTATTATTTAGGCATTATAAAACAAATTTTTTTTGATAAACCTGAATATAAATTTAAAATAATTTATACTGAATATTTTACAAAAAAGGATTTTATAGATTTTTCTATATTTAAAGATAATAATATTTTTAGATTATCTAGTTATTTAACTTTTAGTATTTCTATATTAACTTTAACAATAACTTTATTTATAATTATGCCACAAGAATGATTAAGTATTACTAATATATTAGCACTTTTACTTTTTAATTCCTAAATGACTAGTACTACCTTTTTTTTTGTTTTTATACCTTTATTAGCATTTATTTTATTAGCAATAAATTTAATATTTGCTCCTCATAACCCTTATAAAGAAAAAGATAGTGTTTTTGAATGTGGTTTCCATTCATTTCTCGGTCAAAATAGAACACAATTTAGCATATCTTTTTTCATTTTTGCCTTGTTATTTTTACTTTTTGATTTAGAAATTCTTTTAATTTATCCTTATGTTGTAAGTGCTTATACTAATGATATATATGGTTTGCTTATAATGCTTATTTTTTTTTTAATTTTGACTTTAGGTTTTACCTTTGAGTTAGGTAAAAAAGCTTTATCTATAGATACTATTCAAAGTAAGACTTCTAGTAAATATTTACATTAAGATATTATATTAATTCATCTTATTTTATATAAAACTCTCTCTAAAAATAAAACTTTATATATATAAATTTTTTTTATTAACAGTAAAATAAAAATACTAGCGTATAAATATACTTATATATATATATATATATATATATATACAGTTAACAAATTAAAAAATCTTATTAGCTTAAAGGTAGAGCAGAATACTTCTAATATTTAGATCTAAGTTCGAATCTTGGATAAGATTAGTTATAATTATATATATTATACGTATTAGGATTATATTAACAATGTGCTTTCATTAACAAATAAAATTAGTGTGGTATTATTATGATAATCTCATACCTACTCACTCTATTTATTATTTTTCGCATATTATTTATAAGCATAAAGAAGCTAATAAGCAGTACTCTGTATATTATACTGAAAAACAAGGAATAACAAAATCATCTATAAGTTTATGAAAAGAAAGATGATTTTTATCATCAAATGCTAAAGATATAGGAACATTATATTTAATGTTTGCTTTATTTTCTGGTCTAATAGGTACAGCATTTTCTATGTTAATTAGATTAGAATTATCTGGACCTGGTGTACAATATATAGCAGACAATCAATTATATAATAGTATAATTACTGCACATGCAATAATTATGATTTTTTTCATGGTTATGCCTGCATTAATAGGAGGATTTGGTAATTTTTTATTACCACTATTAATAGGAGGACCTGATATGGCATTCCCTAGATTAAATAATATAAGTTTTTGATTGTTACCACCTAGTTTAATCTTATTTTTATTTGCCAGTGTGATTGAGAATGGAGCAGGTACGGGTTGAACTCTTTATCCTCCATTATCAGGTATACAAAGTCATAGTGGATCAAGTGTAGATTTAGCTATATTTGGTTTGCATTTATCTGGTATAAGTAGTTTATTAGGTGCTATAAATTTTATAACTACCATATTAAATATGAGAAGTCCAGGAATAAAATTACATAAATTAGCTTTATTTGGTTGAGCTATAATAGTGACAGCTGTATTATTATTATTATCGTTACCTGTATTAGCAGGTGCAATAACTATGGTATTGACTGATAGAAATTTTAATACATCATTTTTTGAAACAGCAGGAGGTGGTGATCCTATATTATATCAGCATCTTTTCTGATTTTTTGGTCACCCAGAAGTTTATATTTTAATAATACCTGGTTTTGGTATTATTAGTACTACAATTTCATCTAATTCTAATAAAAGTATATTTGGTTATTTAGGTATGGTATATGCCATGATGTCTATAGGTATTTTAGGTTTTGTAGTATGATCTCACCATATGTATACTGTAGGTTTAGATGTAGATACACGTGCTTATTTTACAGCTGCTACATTAATTATTGCTGTACCAACTGGTATCAAAATATTTAGTTGATTAGCTACATGTTATGGAGGGTCTTTACAATTAACACCCTCTATGTTATTTGCTTTGGGTTTTGTATTTATGTTTACTATAGGTGGATTAAGTGGAGTTGTTTTAGCTAATGCCTCACTTGATGTTTCTTTTCATGATACTTATTATGTTGTCGCTCATTTCCATTATGTTTTATCTATGGGTGCGGTGTTTGCATTATTTAGTGCATGATATTTCTGAATACCTAAAATATTAGGATTAGATTATAATGTTTTATTATCTAAAGTTCATTTCTGAATTTTATTCATTGGAGTTAATCTTACATTTTTTCCTCAACATTTCTTAGGTTTACAAGGAATGCCTAGAAGAATTAGTGATTATCCTGATGCTTATGCAGGTTGGAATATTATAAGTAGTTTTGGTTCTATTGTTTCAATAATAGCTACTTGATTATTTTTATATATTGTATATATGCAGCTAGTTGAGGGGAAAATTACATCAAGATATCCATGATTAACTCCCCAATTTTATAGTGATACATTTCAAGCTCTTTTAAACAGATCTAATAATTCATTGGAGTGATGTTTAAATAGCCCTCCTAAACCTCACGCATTTGTAAGTTTACCTTTACAATCTATGAATTTTTTAACACTTGTTACATTAACTTTATATGATCTGAAGTAATTATTTATTTAATATAAATGTCAATTATTTTAGCTAATTTATTTTTTTTAATACACTATTCATAAGTTTTTGTTATAATTTAAATATATTTTTAAAATTAAGATAAAAATATTAATTGTATTACATATTTTGTATTAAAAAAATATGATTTCTACAATTAATATAACAGAAATTATTTATTAATAGATAATAAATGTTTAACAAATATTATATATTCGATTATAATGATACACCTCGTCCATGAGGTATTTATTTTCAAGATAGTGCTACACCACAGATGGAAGGTTTGGAAGAATTGCACGATAATATAATGTTTTATTTAGTAATTATATTATTTGGAGTAGGATGGGTATTAGTTTCTATAATTAGAAATTATACTAATAATAAATCTCCAATTTCACATAAATACATAAATCATGGTACTTTGATAGAATTAATATGAACTATTACACCTGCATTAATATTAATTCTCATAGCTTTTCCTTCTTTTAAACTATTATATCTAATGGATGAAGTTACTGACCCAGCTATGTCAGTATTAGCTGAAGGTCATCAATGATATTGAAGTTATCAATACCCAGACTTTTTAAATAATGATGGAGATTTTATAGAATTCGATTCTTATATAGTACCCGAATCTGATTTAGAAGAAGGTGCTTTAAGAATGTTAGAAGTTGATAATAAAGTAATTTTACCTGAATTAACACATATAAGATTTATTATAACGGCTGCTGATGTTATACATTCTTTAGGTGTTCCTGCTTTAGGTATTAAATGTGACGCTCTACCTGGTCGTCTAAATCAGGTATCAGTATTTATAAATCGTGAAGGTACATTTTATGGTCAATGTTCAGAAATTTGTGGTATATTACATAGCTCTATGCCAATAGTAATAGAATCAGTCTCTATAGAAAAGTTTCTTTCTTGATTAGAAGAACAATAATTATTATAATAATTTTAAAGTACAATATTATTATATAATATATAAAAATATGAATTTATCTTTAATACTTTTTATGATAGGAATTCTAGGATTCGTTTTAAATCGAAAAAACATAATATTAATGCTTATTTCAATTGAAATAATGTTATTAGCTGTTACGTTCTTAATATTGGTAAGTTCACTTAGCTTTGATGATATATTAGGTCAAATATATGCTATATATATTATAGCAATAGCTGGAGCTGAATCAGCAATAGGTTTAGGTATTCTTGTAGCTTTTTATAGATTAAGAGGAAGTGTTACAATAGAATATAAATAATGTATTTAGCTATAATAGTTCTACCTTTGTTAGGAGCAACAGTATCCGGATTTTTAGGTCGTAAAACTGGAGTACAGGGTGCCCAAATAATAACATGTAGCTCTATAATAATAACTACATTATTAAGTATAATTGCTTTTATTGAAGTAGGTATAAATAATATACCTGTATTAATTTTAATATTTAGGTGAGTTGATTCTGAATCTCTAAATATTTTATGGGGGTTTTATTTTGATTCTTTAACAGTATCTATGCTTATACCTGTATTAATTGTATCTTTATTAGTACATGTATATTCTATAGGGTATATGAGTCATGATCCACACAATCAAAGATTTTTTAGTTATTTAAGCTTATTTACTTTTATGATGATTGTATTAGTTACATCAAATAATTTTTTATTAATGTTTGTAGGTTGAGAAGGTGTCGGTATATGTTCTTATCTTTTAGTAAGTTTTTGATTTACTAGAATAGCTGCAAATCAAAGTTCTATTTCTGCTTTATTAACAAATAGAATAGGGGATTGCTTTTTAACAATAGGTATGTTCGCTATATTATGATCTTTAGGTAATATAGATTATTCCACAATATTTTCATTATCACCTTTTTTAAATAAAGATATTATAACTATCATAGGTATTTGTTTACTTTTAGGTGCTATGGCCAAAAGTTCTCAGATAGGATTACATGTTTGATTACCTCTAGCAATGGAAGGTCCTACACCTGTTTCAGCTTTAATTCATGCTGCTACCATGGTTACGGCAGGTGTATATTTATTAATTAGAGTATCTCCTTTAATAGAATATAGTTCAACTGTATTAATACTATGTTTGTGAATAGGGTCTATTACAACTTTGTTTAGTTCTCTTATAGGTTTATTTCAACAAGATATTAAAAAAGTTGTAGCTTATTCTACTATGAGTCAATTAGGTATGATGGTTATAGCTATAGGTTTATCTAGTTATAACATAGCTTTATTTCATTTAATAAATCATGCTTTTTACAAAGGATTATTATTCTTGGGTGCTGGTGTTGTGATACACGCAGTAGTAGATAATCAAGATTTTAGAAAATATGGGGCATTGAAATCTTGATTACCTCTTACATATTCAGTTATGTTAATTGCTTCTTTAAGTTTAGTAGCTTTTCCTTTTATAACTGGGTTTTATTCTAAAGATTTTATACTGGAGTCTATATATGGACAGTTTTATTTTTCTGGTACTGTAGTTTATTATATAGCAACTATTGGTGCTATTTTTACTACTTTATATTCAGTTAAAATTTTGTACTTAACTTTTTTAACTAATCCTAATGGACCTTTTATAATTTATAGAACTACTCATGAAAGTGATATTTTTATGAGTTTACCCTTAATTATATTAGCTATATTTTCTATTTTTTTTGGTTATATAACTAAAGATATGTTTGTAGGTTTGGGTTCAGGATTCTTTACAGATAATAGTATATATATTCATCCTTTACACGAAAGTATGTTAAATACTGAATTTGCTGTCCCCTTTATTTTTAAACTATTACCTTTGATATTTACACTTTTGTTTAGTTTTTTAGCTTTTATTATAAGTGAATTTTTACCTAGATTTATTATTTATTTTAAATTATCTAGATTTGGTTATAGTATATTTAGCTTTTTTAATCAAAGATTTTTAATTGAATTTTTTTATAATAAATATATAGTCAATTTAGTACTAGAATTAGGTAGTCAAATTATTAAAGTTATTGATAAAGGTTCTGTAGAATTATTAGGACCTTTTGGTTTAGAAAAAGGATTAATTAATTTAAGTAATAGTATTACTAATTTAAGTACAGGTAATATAACTTCTTATGCTTTATATATATTAATAGGTTTTATTTTATATATACTGATTCCATATTTAAATTTAATTGATAATAGTTTATTATTATTGTTATTATTAAGTTCATTTTATCTAAAAAAACAATACTTTTTAGATTAAAAAGTATAATTTTATATATTATATAAAATTATATTGTTTTATAATTATAAAAGTCAAAATTATAAAATAATATTTTTTATTAATATTTTAGAATAGTATTTATCGCAATACTATGCTTTTGTACTATCATATTTATAAATATATACGGTAACTATAAATTAAAGTAATAGTTTATTTACTAATTATGTAAAGATATATAATTAAATTTTATATATAAATTAATTACAGTTACAAGAAATGTATTCTACTTTTAATCTGTTTTTCTATATTTATTAAAAGTATTAGTAATAATAATCCTATTATAATATTACTTAAATTATATAAATAAATATAAAGAATCAAAATTATTTTTGTCATAATAAGTAAGTATATTAATTATAATAACATTTACTAGTATTATTTTATTATAATATTATATATTTTGTAATGAATTAACTTTATTTAAAATTAAATGTTCTTGTATTTTATTATTATTTAAGAATAAAGTATATAAAAAAAAATTAAAGTATAACTTTTATGAAAATATTAAAAACTCATCCGTTGTTAAAAATGATAAATTCCTATGTAATAGATTCTCCTCAACCCTCAAATATAAATTATTTATGAAATTTTGGCTCTTTATTAGCATTTTGTTTAGTTATACAAATAATAACAGGTGTTACTTTATCAATGCATTATAATCCTAGTGTTTTAGAAGCATTTAATTCAGTAGAACATATAATGCGCGATGTAAATAGTGGATGATTAATTCGTTACTTACATTCTAATACAGCTTCAGCATTTTTCTTTTTAGTATATTTACATATAGGTAGAAGTTTATACTATGGGTCATATAGAACTCCAAGAACATTGGTTTGAATTTTAGGTATTATAATATTTGTATTAATGATGGCTACCGCATTCCTAGGTTATGTGCTTCCATATGGACAGATGTCTTTATGAGGTGCAACAGTTATTACTAATCTTATGAGTGCTATACCTTGAGTAGGGCAAGATATCGTTGAATTTATTTGAGGAGGTTTTTCTGTTAATAATGCTACTTTAAATAGATTTTTTGCCTTACATTTTGTATTACCTTTTGTTCTTGCTGCACTAGTGTTGATGCATTTAATAGCCTTTCATGATACTGTGGGATCTAGTAATCCTTTAGGTATATCAGGTAATTATGATAGATTACCTTTTGCTCCTTATTTCATATTTAAAGATTTAATTACAATATTTATATTTGTAATTGTATTATCTATTTTTGTTTTTTTTCTGCCTAATATATTAGGAGACAGTGAAAATTATGTTATGGCCAATCCCATGCAGACTCCTCCTGCTATAGTACCTGAATGATATCTTTTACCTTTTTATGCCATACTAAGATCAATACCTAATAAATTATTAGGTGTGATTGCTATGTTTAGCGCAATGGCAATATTATTAATATTGCCATTTACTGATTTGTCTAGATCTAGAGGTATACAATTTAGACCTTTAAGTAAAATAATTTTCTTTATATTTGTAGCCAATTTATTAATTTTAATGCAATTAGGTGCTAAACATGTAGAATCGCCTTTTATTGAATTCGGGCAAATATCTACAATTATATACTTTTCATATTTTTTAATTGTAGTGCCTTTAATTAGTTTACTTGAAAATAGCTTAATTGATTTAGCTACTTATGTAAAAAAATATTAAATTATAAATAAGCAAAAGTTATAATAAATAAGGGATATGTAGTATATGGGTATACATTCTGATTGCAGATCAGATTATAGATTATAGGTTCGATTCCTTCATGTCTCTTTTTATATTTGTATGTTATATATATATATTATTTATATAAAATATTACAACTATATATTATAATTTTTTATTAATTTTAATATAATAATATAATAATATATATAAACACTAAAGGTTTCCTTTATTAATATATTTTAATAATCAAATAAAAAATGATACAAGCAGCAAGAATAATAGGTACAGGTTTAGCAACTACAGGTTTAATAGGAGCTGGTGTGGGTATTGGTGTTGTCTTTGGTGCGTTAATCTTAGGTGTTTCTAGAAATCCCTCATTAAGAGGTCAATTATTCTCATATGCCATATTAGGTTTTGCTTTTTCAGAAGCTACTGGTTTATTTGCTTTAATGATGGCTTTCTTATTATTATATGTAGCTTAATTCGTAATAAGAAATTATTTTCATTTCTTATATTATCAATAATACTTCTTTGTATTTAGTGATAATATTTTGATATTACAGTAAATAAAATAAAAAAAATTTTTTTTATTTTATTTAATACAAATTTATTACGATATTTTATTAATATTAAGAATATTTATTATATTTTATGAGATAAATATAATAAATAAAACTATAATAAAGTAGAAAATATAGATATATACATATATATATCTATAAATTAATATTATATATATTTTTTAATATAAATTAATCTATATCTTTATATAATATACAATTATAAATATAGTTTATATTAATTATAAATGATAATTTCTATATTTGAAGTATTGTTAATTACTATTCCTGCTTTGCTTAGTGTAGCTTTTGTTACTGTAGCAGAAAGAAAAACAATGGCTAGTATGCAAAGAAGATTAGGACCAAATATAGTAGGATATTATGGTATTTTACAAGCTTTTGCTGATGCTTTAAAATTACTTTTAAAAGAATATGTTTCACCTACACAGGCAAATTTAATATTGTTTTTCTTTGGTCCTATTTTAACTTTAGTGTTTTCATTATTAGCTTATGGAGTAATACCTTTTGGTCCAGGTTTAACCCTAAATGATTTAAATTTAGGTATATTATATGTACTAGCTATTTCCTCTTTATCTACATATGGAATATTATTAGCAGGTTGATCTGCTAATTCTAAATACGCTTTTCTAGGTTCACTTAGAAGTACTGCTCAATTGATAAGTTATGAACTAATATTAAGTTCAGCTATACTAATAGTGGTTATTTTAACAGGAAGTTTAAACCTAACTGTAAATATAGAATCACAGAAAGCAATTTGATTTATAGTACCTTTATTACCTATATTTATAATTTTTTTTATAGGGTCAATAGCAGAAACTAACAGAGCTCCTTTTGATTTAGCTGAAGCTGAATCAGAATTAGTTAGCGGCTTTATGACTGAACATGCTGCGATAATTTTTGTGTTTTTTTTCTTAGCAGAATATGCTAGTATAGTTTTAATATGTATATTAATAAGTATATTATTTGCTGGTGGTTATTTATTAGATACTACACCTTTAATATATTTAATCCAAAATACAAAATTAGAATTTTCTATTAATCAAGAAAATCTATCACTGATAGATTCTTTAATAGAAGGTATATTTTATGGTGTTATTCTAGCTTTTAAAACTTGTTTAATGATTTTCGTTTTTATATGAGCTAGAGCTTCTTTACCTAGAATAAGATATGATCAATTAATGTCATATTGTTGAATTATATTATTACCTATAGTAGTTGCATTTATAATTTTAATACCTTGTATTTTATATAGTTTTGAAATAATATGTAGTAATGTATCATTATTTTAGTGTAGACTAATAAAAAAATTATAATAAACAATATAACCATACGCATGTGGTGTATAATACTATTATATAAAAATTTATAATAGTTATAATGTAAATAACATATTTATGTATTTTATTTATATAATAATATAATATTAAGTATTATTTATGTTAATATCTCTTTTAATAATTCCTATTTTAGGTATATTATTAATATCTATGACAATATCATATAATTACACTGAAAATAATATAAAATTTATAAAATTTACTGCTTTAACTACATCAATAATAAATTTTATATTATCACTAATTGTATATATATTATTTGATTTTAGTATTAATCAATTTCAATTTGTACAAGAATATCATGAAATAAATTATTATGACTTTTATTTAGGTATAGATGGTTTATCTATATATTTTATATTATTAACCACGTTAATAATACCTATCTCATTATTATCAAATTGAAAGTCTATATATGATAATGTAAGATCTTATGTAATAATAATATTATTACTGGAAACATTATTATTAGCGGTATTTTTAGTGTTAGATATACTATTATTTTATATTTTTTTCGAAAGTATATTACCTCCTTTATTTATATTAATAGGACTTTACGGTTCAAATAATAAAGTTAGAGCCAGTTTTTTCTTATTTTTATATACATTATTAGGTTCATTATTTTTGTTATTATCTATAATTGCCATTTGTTCTATTATGGGTACTACAGATTTTGATGCGTTATTTAAAAACAATTTTAATTATTCTACACAATTATTTCTATTTTATGGTATATTTATAGCTTTTGCTGTTAAAACACCTACTATATTTTTAAATTCTTGACTTTTAAAAGCTCACGTAGAATCACCTTTAAGTGGTAGTATTATTTTAGCGGCCATTGTATTAAAATTAAGTTTATACGGTATATTTAGATTAATTTTGCCGTTATTACCTAAAGCAGCAATAGATTATACATCAATAGTTTATATGATAGGAGTTATTACTATAATATATGCAAGTATTGGCACATTAAGAACTATAGATATCAAAGAACTTATAGCTTACTCTTCTGTATCTCATGCGGCGGTATATTTACTAGGTGTATTTAGTAATACTGTACAAGGCATAGAAGGTAGTATTACTTTAGGATTAGCTCATGGTCTAGTATCTTCAGGTTTGTTCATCTGTGTTGGAGGTATACTTTATGATAGATTTTCTACTAGATTAATTACTTACTATAGAGGTATTGCTCAGATAATGCCTTTATTCTCTTTATTATTTTTCATATTATCTTTAGCTAATTGTGGAGTTCCTCTTACTCTAAATTTTATAGGAGAATTTATGTCTTTATATGGTACATTTGAACGGTTACCCTTATTGGGTTTAATAGCTAGTTCTTCTATCGTACTTTCAGCTGCATATACATTATATATGTATAATCGTATAGCTTTTGGAGGAAGTTTGGCACAATTAATACGAATTAATATACCTGATTTAAATAAACGTGAGTTTTATATATTGTTAGTGTTAGTATTTTTTACCGTTTTATTTGGTGTATACCCTGTATTTATATTAGATGGTTTACACTATTCTGTTTCATCATTAATATATAATACTTAGTATTAATGATAAAATAATTATTAAAAAATTTTTTATCTTAAATAAGATAATGATGTTTATACGTCTATAAAAAATATATTGTTTTTTATGCCACAATTGATTCCATTTTATTTTATAAATCAAGTAACATTTGCTTTTTTTATTTTAATAATAATGATATATATATTTTCAAAAAATATATTACCAAGATTTGTTCGTTTATTTTTAACTCGTATATTTATTAGTAAATTATAAATAAATATTAACTTTTAGTATAATAATGCAAATAAAAGAAAAAATCTTTGTATATATATATAATATATAACGTTATTATAATAATAATATCATTATTCATTTCGTTGTATACCTAATTAAATATTACACTAAAAATAATTAAGATACAATTAATTTATATAATAATAAAACATTTTTAATAATTACAAGTCCTTTAGAACAATTTGAAATTAGAGATTTCATATGTTTAGACATTCCTATATTAGCTAATATACATTTATCTTTAACTAATATAGGATTTTACTTAACATTAGGTGCTTTAATACTGTTAATATTAAATATTATGTCTATTAATCACAATAAAATAATATCTAATAATTGGTCTGTTAGTCAAGAATCAATATATGCAACTATACATAGTATAGTTATAAATCAAATAAATGCAGTAAAAGGACAAATATATTTTCCCTTTATATATACATTATTTATTTTTATTTTGATAAATAATCTTATAGGTATGATTCCTTATAGTTTCGCATCAACCTCACATTTCATATTAACGTTTTCAATTAGTTTTACAGTAGTTTTAGGAGCTACAATATTAGGATTCCAACAACATGGTTTGGCATTTTTTTCCTTATTTGTGCCAGCAGGTTGCCCTTTAAGTTTATTGCCTTTATTAGTATTAATAGAATTTATTTCTTACTTATCAAGAAATGTATCTTTAGGTTTAAGATTAGCAGCAAATATCATGAGCGGACATATGCTTTTAAATATACTAAGTGGATTTACATATAATATTATGATTAGTGGAATATTATATTTTTTCCTTGGTTTATTGCCATTAACTTTTATTATAGTTTTCTCAGGATTAGAATTGGGTATAGCATTCATTCAAAGTCAAGTATTTGTTGTATTAACTAGTAGTTACATAAAAGATGCATTAGATTTACATTAATTACATAATAATTACAGTAATTACATATAAGAAGTGATACTTAAATAATATTGTTTAAATAATATAGGAAAGTCCCGTTCTTAAAAAATATATACAAATTTATGTAAAGATAAAAATCTTGGTTTTTAACAGAAAATAAAAATCATTATATATATATTATATGATTGTGAAATAAAAAGCCTAATATTAAGTCATTATTTAGATAATTAGTGTTATTACAGAGTTTGGCTTATTAGTATCCAATATTTACAAAATGTAACATTTAGGTATAAATATATTATTAGTAATAGTAATTATAAATTACTATTAACAATTTATGAGTTTGATGATGGCTCTGAATGAACGCTGTCCAAATGCTTGACACATGCTAATCGAACGTCTAATTTTAATTAAAGCTTTAATTAGAAGTGGTGTACAGGTGAGTAAACGAATATTTTGGCTACTTTGGAGTAAGGAAAATAAATTCCTTATAAAATTTATGATATTATATAAAATAATAAAGGAAGGAAAGATTATAGTATAATTCGCTCCATCTGCTCTAAGATGTTAATTTATATCTCGGGTAAGTAGTAGTTAAGGTAATAGCTTAACTAGCTTAAGTCCGTAGTTGTGACTGGAAAGTCGATCGACCACATTGGGTCTGAAAAAATCCCAATGCGTATAGCACAGCAGTGAGGAATATTGGTCAATAGCCTAACGGCTGAACCAGCAACTTGGGGGAATGAATAGCATTTGCTAATTATGTTAAATCAACATAATATTGATTTTATCGAATAAAGTTCTAGTAAATAATTGATAATGACAATTTTCTATCTATATGTCTTGACTAAATCACGTGCCAGCAGTCGCGGTAATACGTGAAAGACTAGTGTTATTCATCTTTATTAGGTTTAAAGGGTACCTAGACGGTTAATTTAGCTAACAACAGTACGTATTAACTAGAGTTTAATAAGAGAAGGGAAGAACTTATGGAGTAGAGATTAAATTTTTTAATACCGTAGGGACAGATATTGGCAAAAGCAACCTTTTATTTAAAAACTGACGTTGAGGGACGAAGGCTTGGGTAGCAATAAGGATTAGATACCCTCGTAGTCCAAGCAGAAAATTATGAATGTCATAGATTAGGTTAAATAAATTTATATTTTTAGTCTATAAATGAAAGTGTAAGCATTCTACCTCAAGAGTAACGTGGCAACACAGGAACTGAAATCATTAGACCGTTTCTGAAACCAGTAGTGAAGTATGTTATTTAATTCGATGATCCGCGAAAAACCTTACCACAATTTGAATGTTATTTTTATTAATATCACAAGTGTTGCATGGTTGTCTTCAGTTAATGTCGTGAGATATTGGTTAGACCCAATAAATTAACGTAAACCCTTACTTTATTTATTTTGTTATGAAGTAGATCGCCGTTATATTAGGTATGATAAAAGGGACCAAGACAAGTCATCATGACCTTTATATTGTGGGCTATAGACGTGCCACATATACCTATACAAAGGGATGCTAAAATGTGAGTTTGAGCTAATCCTTAAAATAGGGTATAATATGAATTGTAGTCTGTAACTTGATTGCATGAATAAGGAATTACTAGTAATCGTGAATCAGCATGTCACGGTGAATTTACTATCAGTTAGGTACTAACTACTCGTCAGGCGCTGAAAGGAGTATGTGCAATAAGTTTGATTATATATTTAATATTTGTATTAATATTTAGGTTGATATATATTATTGTATAATTTTCGTATGTATGACTTTGATTAGTGTTAAGTCGAAATATGGTTCATGTAGGGGAACTTGCATGGGTTTGATTAATATTAACAATAATACATGTATATTTAAAAAAATATATACAGCCTGTTATTAGAATATCACACTATATACTACGTATATAGTTTCAGTTCGAACCTGGATATAGGCTAGTTTTTTTAAGATTATACGAAAAGGAGACTTCCATAATTGGTAAGATGGGTTGAGCTGTAAACTCAATAGTAATATACTTTTAGGAGTTCGAATCTCTTGTTTCCTATAATTGATAGTTAATTATAGTTATTAATTAATAAAATTTATTATATATAAATTTTATTTCTTCTTAATTATTGATTTAATAAATGTATAATTTGTATTAGTAGGTCAATTAAATAGATTATATATACGTGTTAGCTAAATAGGTATAGCATTGTGCTACGGACACAAAGACCACAAGTTCAAGTCTTGTACACGTTAATATTTTTAATACTTTTAATATTTAAATAATATATTTTTTTATTTAAATAGCCTTTATAGCTCAATGGTAGAGCGAAATACTGTTAATATTTTAATAGATGTTCGAATCATCTTAAAGGCTGTCTACTTTACTATTTATCAAATAATATTTATTATTTGATAAGATAATTATATTATTATTCTATTCTTAAAAGATGGATGTAAAATATACAATTTCATATTATTTATAATACTGAAATGAGAAGGTTAATATTTTTAATATTATGAACAGTTTATATATTTTAACTGAAACTTACACTAATGGTTACCGAACTGAAATATTAGATCTAATTTCATTAATTGCTATTATTTGTGGTATATTTGTTATAATAACTAAAAATCCTATAATATCCGTATTATTTTTAATAGGATTGTTTTTAAGTATATCTGGTTATTTAATATTATTAGGTATAAATTTTATAGGTATATCTTATATATTAGTTTACGTTGGTGCTGTATCTATATTGTTTATATTTATTTTAATGTTAATAAACATTAGAATTTCTGAATTGTTGAGTGAAACTCATAACAGTATACCTTTAGCTATTTTAAGCACTGTAGCTTTTAATTATACTATTTATAATATATTACCTTATGATATAGCTGCATTTAATAGTTATACTATAAATTTAAATAATATATTTTATAATATTTGATATAATAATTATAATGATTATATAAATAAAATTTTTAAATTTAATGATAATGAAATCATATTATTTGTAATATCTAATACCTGGGAAGGTAATATAGCAGAAACTACACATATTACTACTATAGGTAGTATAATATATACTAATTACTCAATTTGGATAATGATAACGTCTATTATATTATTGTTAGCGATGGTGGGTGCTATTGTTATAACGATAAAACAAAAAAAAAGAATTAGCTCAATGGTAGAGCCACCGTTTTACACACGGTAGGTTAAGTGTTCGAATCACTTATTCTTTATTAATAAATTGCTATCTTGACAATACTAAATTACAATTTGGTAATAATCACAACTAAAACTATAATATATTATAAAATATATGATTAATATTACAAGAAATAAATTTCAAGCCCATCCTTATCATTTGGTTTCTCCTTCTCCATGACCTTTGTATACTAGTATGTCTTTACTCACTTTAACAACATCAGTTGTTTCAACCATGCATGCCTTTAACCTAGCATATTATTTTTTAATATTAGGATTAATATCCGTAATATATTCTATGTCATTATGATTTAGAGATATAGTATCAGAAGCTACTTATCTAGGTAACCATACTTTGGCAGTTCAAAGAGGTTTGAATATGGGTGTCGCTTTGTTTATAGTTTCTGAGGCTTTATTTTTTTTGGCCATATTTTGAGCTTTTTTTCATAGTGCTTTATCACCCATTATTGAATTAGGTGCTCATTGGCCACCTAAAGGTATAGATCCTATCAATCCTTTTGAATTACCTTTGTTAAATACAATTATTTTATTATCTTCAGGAGTTACGGTTACTTATTCTCATCATTCTTTATTACAAGGTAACAGAAACGGAACATTATATGGTTTGCTATTTACTATAATATTAGCTGTAGCTTTTACAGCATTACAAGGTATAGAATATACAGTTTCTTCTTTTACTATATCTGATGGTACTTTTGGATCTTGTTTTTATTTCTCTACTGGATTCCACGGTCTTCACGTATTAATTGGTACAGCTTTTTTAGCTGTAGGTACATGACGTGTTTTGGCTTATCATTTAACCGATAATCACCACCTCGGATTGGAGTCGGCTATACTTTATTGACACTTTGTCGATGTTGTCTGACTTTTTTTGTTTGTATCTATTTACTATTGAGGTTCATAAATTATATAAAAGATATATTATTTTAATGTAAACATAATTTCACTCAGAAAAATTTAGATAATACATTAGAAAATCCATCTATTAGATTAACTAGTTTATTAAAACCTGGTTCTAAATCAATTATATTCTAACTTTGTGGCAGGGTTAACATAAGCTGAGGGATCTTTTTCCATTAAGAAACATAAAAATGATAAAGCAAAATTTAAAATAAGAGATCTTGATTTAAATAAAAATCATTTAATAAAAGTAGGTAAGTATAGATAATGACAACCTAATGTTAAATTACGTATTATAGATATTTGAACTAAGTAAAGTATTTATAAAAATATACAATTTTATTGTTTTACATATACTCTAAATATAAATAGTTGAGTTTAATATTATTACTATCGAATAAAAAAGTAAAAAAGGGATCTTAATTTAAGGGGAAAATACGTGACTTTTAATCGCAGCTTATGAGTTCGAGTCTCATAGATCTCATATAATAAATATATTATTAAAGGTAAAAGGTATCTTATTAGAGGATTCGTGTCTCTTTTTATTTTATTATATTATTAATAATTTATGTTAAGCAATTTTTTGTTTTTTATTACTGTTGATCCACTTGTTATCCGTATAGTTTGTATTATTTTTTATTTACTTTATTTTTTATGTTTTAACGTGTCTTCTTATGTGAGGATCAACCTGTTGATGATAATTCTAATAAAAATTTTTGAAATCAAAATTTGTCTTTAGCTTTAGAAGAAAAAAATGTACTAGTTTGATCGTTATTGCGATAAAGCCTCAGGATATGAAAAATATGCTAAGGTTTTTTTGATAAATTATTGGAATTAGATAAAAAAGAAACATTATTGTCTAAATATTTATTCCATAAAGATATATTAGAATATCGTAATTATGTTAAATATATATATATATAGAGTTAGTAACTTAACTCGGACAAAGGACTTAGTTGTCAACTAAGTAGATATCGGATCATAGCCGATCTAACTCGCAGTAAAAAAGGGAAAGTTGCCATTGGTAGGGTAAAGTATTTGCTCAATATTGTGTGATATGCACCTGGATGTTCGATTCATCTCTTTTCCGATTATAGTGTATGTTTTTTTTACTTAACAACAAAGTATAACAAAATATATAAATTA
>Ga0209472_1000381_pt1 | contig 27116 bp, 18 predicted proteins | sample GraSoiAngelo_130_FD_185887 | JGI IMG/M metagenome (GOLD analysis project Ga0209472, IMG submission 185887) | Grasslands soil microbial communities from the Angelo Coastal Reserve, California, USA - 14_0929_02_20cm (SPAdes) (version 2) | ecosystem: Environmental > Terrestrial > Soil > Grasslands ...
TCGAGCGCCACCGCACTAATTCCCGCGTGCTTCATGGCTTCGCCGCCCGGCAAAACTTCTCCGCGAAACGTCGCGCGCCCTTCGCCAATCACCACCTGCGCCAGGTGCGCCAGCGGCGCAAGGTCGCCCGAAGCTCCCACCGAACCCTGCGAAGGAATCACCGGGTGCACTTTGGCATTCAGCATTTTGCAAAGCGTCTCCACGACCAATGGCCGCACGCCGCTCAATCCCTTGGCGAGTGCGTTCGCGCGCAGCAGCATCATCGCGCGCGTTTCCGCTTCGCTTAGCGGCGCGCCGACCCCGCAGCCGTGGGATCGCACCAGATTTACCTGTAGTTGCCGCACTTGTTCCGTGGAGATGCGCACCGAAGCGAGTTTCCCGAAGCCGGTATTGATTCCGTATGCCGCTTCTCCCGACGCCACCAGTCGGTCGACCACCGCGCGCGAAGCGTTCATCCCTTCGATCGCCGGAGCTGTCAGTTGGACTTGTTCGCTGCGCAGCGCCACGTCGTAGAGTTGCGGAAACGTGAGATCGTTTCCGCTCAGCGCGACGCTCATGGGTTGCTCCGGTCCGGTTGCGGCGCGACGATGGAGCTGAATACGCTGTAGTATTTTTTGGGCAACATTTTCGGACGGCCGTTGCTCCCGCAAATCACGTGGGTCGTCTCTCCGTTTGCCAGGACTTTTCCGTCCGCGTCGCGAATGACTTCATAGGAAAACTTGACGATCCGGTTCCGCGATTCCAGAATTCGCGTTCGGATGCGCAGCACTTCGTCGTATATTGCCGAATGATGATAACGGCAGTGGACGTCAGCAACTACAATGTGGCAATCGTCTTCTATTTCCATGCGCTTGTATTCGATCCCCAGCGCGCGAATCAGCTCAACGCGGCCGACCTCGAACCAGATCAAATAGTTCGCGTGGTAAACCACGCCCATCTGATCCGTTTCCGCGTAGCGCACGCGCACCATCGCATCGTGAAATTCAATCATTCGCATGCTCTTATTTTTCCGAGTCGCCCTGCCAGACAGGTTTGCGCTTTTCCAGAAACGAGGCGAGGCCTTCCTGAAAATCGGGCGTGCAGCGAATCCGCGCATTTTCCAGGATGGCGCGTTCCAGATCGTGATCAACGCCTGCAGCCGCAGAGGATACCAGAAGGTGTTTGGAGCGCGTGAGGCTGCTGGGGCTTGCCGCGATCAGCAGGTTGGCAAGTTCGTGCGCGCGCTCCATCAAATGCTCCGCCGGAACAATTTCCGATACCAGGCCGAATGCTTTCGCCTCCTCCGCTTCGATAATGCGGCCGGTAAGCAATAGATCGCGCGAGCGCTTATCGCCAATCTGCCGCGTCAAGAAAACAGAAACAATCGCAGGAAGGAAGCCAATCTTTACTTCCGTGTATCCGAATTTTGCCTCCGGCACGGCAAGCGTGAAATCGCACAGTGTCGCGATGCCGCACCCTCCGGCAAAAGCCGCGCCGTTCACCGCTGCAATCAGCGGCCGCGGGAAACTCCAAATTCGGCGAAACAGTTTCGCAATCCGCCGCGAATCTTCCTGATTTTCCGCCGGAGATTGTTTTGCAATGCACGCGAGCATGTCCAAATCCATGCCTGCGCAAAAGGCTTTGCCGTTGCCCGTCACAATGGCCACGCGTGCATGGCTCTTCTCGATTTGGTCGAGCGCCGTTTGAAGTTCCGCCATCATTTGCGTGGAGATGGCATTCCGTTTTTCCGGCCGGTTCAGCGTGAGAGTCGCGAGATTTCCGGCAATTTCGAGAAGGAGCGTCGAATACATGGTTGGACTCCTTTTCAATTCACAAGTGGTGCGTGCGCATACTTCGCGCGAATTTCATTCGTCATTTCGAGCGCCTTGGTCAGCCGCGCCGAATCAATTCCTGGATCTGCGCCCGCCTTTCGCAAGGCGGAAAGAACATCTTCGGTCGCGATGTTCCCGACCAGATTGTCTCCCGCAAACGGGCAGCCGCCAAGCCCCGTCAGCGCGCTATCGAACCGCCGGCACCCTGCTTCGTACGCCGCGAGGATTTTTTCTTCCGAGTTCTCGGGCCGCCCGTGCAGGTGCACGCCTAACTCGATTCCCGCGACGTGATCTTTCACGCTGCCGTACAAATCGCCGACGAGTTGTGGCGAAGCGGTACCCACGGTGTCCGCGAGCGAAACCGTTCGCACGCGAATATCCTTCAGCCATTCCAAAGTGTCGGCAACGATTTCCGGTCCCCACGGCTCGTCGTAAGGATTCCCGAACGCCATCGAAATGTAAATCACCAGGCCGCGGTTTGCCGCTGCAGTTTCTTTCTTCAACCTTTCTACGAGCGCGCGCGATTCATCCCGTGTCATGTTGGCATTCGCGCGCCGGAAATACGCCGAGATCGAGTAGGGGTATCCAATCGTAGTCACGCCAGGAGTAGCGAGCGCGCGCTGCAATCCTTTTTCGTTCACGACAATTCCAATGATGTCAGGAGCCTCTGCGCCAGCGGGAAGGGAAGCATTCAGCTTAGCCATCACGTCTTCGCTGTCCGCCATCTGCTTCACATGTTTTGGCGAAACAAAACTCACCGCATCAATATTTTTGAATCCTGCATGCACAAGTTCCTTCAGGTACTCCGCTTTGTACTCCGTGGGAATCTGTTCCGGCAATCCTTGCCACGCATCCCGCGGACACTCAATCAGCTTGATTTGTTCGGTCATTTTGTCGACGACGCCATGAGATGTGATCGATGAGCAAGAGAGCAAGGGCCACCAGCGTCGTGAGGAGAATTGCGCAGCCCCCGCCGATCAAATATGGAGACTCTATTATCTTTCTCGAATTCCGACGCGAGGTAAAAAAGGACGACCCACGCTGGAACAGTCGCCGCTAGTGTGATCAGGCCTCGTTTCTGCATGTTCGTCAGGTCTGCAGGACTCCGGTTTTGAATTCGCGGAGTTCGGGATTGAGCGCGGCGGCTTCGAGCGCCCAAAGCAGCGCGTCACGCGTGTGGGCGGGATCGATGATGGCGTCGACCCAGAGCCGCGCGGCGGCGTAGCGCGGATCGGTTTGGTGTTCGTAAGTCGCGCGGACGGATTCGACCAATTCTTTCTTTTGCTTCTCATCTACTTGTTTACCTTCGCGCTCGAGTTGTTTCAATTTTATTTCGGCGAGTGTGCTGGCTGCGGCGTCACCGCTCATTACTGCGAATCTTGCCGTGGGCCACGCGAACATGAAGCGCGGATCGTAGGCTTTGCCGCACATGGCGTAATTTCCGGCGCCGAAGCTGCCGCCGCAAATCACCGTGATTTTTGGAACGACGCTGTTGGCGACTGCGTTTACCATTTTTGCGCCGGCGCGGATGATGCCGCTCCACTCGGCGTCTTTGCCGACCATGAAACCGTTTACGTCATGCAAGAAAATCAGCGGGATGCGGTTCTGGTTGCAATCGAGAATAAAGCGCGCGGCTTTTTCCGCGGACTCGGTGTAAATTACGCCGCCAAATTCGATGCGTTTCTGGTCCGAGCCACGCGCCAGCGTCTGCACGTGTTTTTTTTGATTGGCGACGATGCCAACGGCCCAGCCGCCGATGCGCGCGTATCCACAAAGAAGCGTTTCGCCGTACTCCGCGCGATACTCCTCGAATTCGCTGGCGTCCACGACGCGCGCGATGATTTCGCGCATGTCGTATTGCTTTCCGGGGTCGCTCGAAAAGATTCCGTAGATGTCCTCGCCGGAAAAGAGCGGGTCGCGAGATCTTACATGGCTGAACGGGGAAGCGTTTGGCGCCCCCATCTTGTCCACGAGCGCGCGAATCCGCGCGATGCACGTGTCGTCATCCGGCTCGCGAAAATCCACTGTGCCGCTGATTTGCGCGTGCATTTTTGCTCCGCCCAGATCTTCCGCGGAAGTTTTCTGGCCGATGGCCGCTTGGACCAACGCGGGGCCAGCTAAAAATAATCCCGAGCCTTCGGTCATCAAAATGTGATCGCACATCACCGGAAGGTACGCGCCACCCGCCACGCACATTCCCATGATGGCGGTGATTTGCGGAATCCCCATAGCGGACATGACCGCGTTGTTGCGGAAGACGCGTCCAAAATCATCGGTGTCCGGAAAAACGTCTTCCTGGAGCGGCAAGAAGACCCCCGCCGAATCGACGAGATAAATCGTGGGGATTCTGTTTTCGATAGCGATATTTTGCGCGCGAATCACTTTCTTCGCGGTCACGGGAAAAAACGCGCCGGCCTTTACGGTCGCGTCGTTGGCGATCAACATAAAGGTGCGGCCGCATACCTTCGCCAATCCGGTTACGGTTCCCGCCGAAGGCGCGCCGCCCCACTCCTCGTACATTTCGTAAGCAGCGTAAATTCCCAGCTCAAAAAATTGCGAGCCAGGATCGATCAGCTTGGCGATGCGTTCGCGCGCGGTCAGCCGGCCCTTTTTGTGCTGCGATTCGATGGCCTTCGCGCCGCCACCCTGGCGGATTTGTTCTTCCTCGTTCTTGATTTTCGTCAATAAATCAACGATGCGCCGAGTGTTCTTTTCAAATTCAGGTGATTTGAGATTGGCGGTGGTTTTCAGGACCGAAGCAGACACGCGTGGACCTCGCGAAGCAACAAGCTCTCAAAAATGAAGCGAATTACAAAGCGCAAAGAACCAGTGAGACAGTATACGAGGTTTACTGGCTGTTGTGCGAACCGCGTCACGTTTCTCGCGTTCGTTGAAAAATGTAAAGTGTTTTGCACTGATTCTGAAGCAGGGTAAGCTAACAGCGGGGATTTTGAGGACACCCGCGAGTGCTGTCCGCTGGCTGAACGGTAAATTGTGCCAATTTGAAAGGACACGTTGATGAGGCATCACTACGAGATTGTTTTCACGTTTGGCGGGACCGCGTTTTTACTGCTTGCAGGTTTGGTTGGCGCGCAAACAGCTGCGTCTTCCCAGAAAGCTCCTGCAAAATCGACGGCGCAGGTGCCCGCGAAGCCAGCAGCGGTCAAGTCCGCGCCGCTCGAAGTCCCGCAATTGAAATTTGAAAAGTACAAACTGAAGAACGGGCTGGAAGTAATTCTTTCCGAGGATCACCGGCTGCCGATGGTGGCGGTGAATCTGTGGTACCACGTCGGGCCAGCAAACGAACTTCCGGGGCGCACCGGTTTCGCGCATCTGTTCGAACACATGATGTTCGAAGGATCGCGGCACGTGCCGGGCAGTTCGCATTTTCATTACCTGGAAGCCGCGGGCGCTTCGGATATCAACGGCACGACGGATTTTGACCGCACGAATTATTTCGAGACGCTGCCCTCGAATCAACTGGAACTCGCGGTGTGGCTGGAGTCCGACCGCATGGGTTATTTGCCGGACAAGCTGGACCAGGCAAATCTCTCGAATCAGCAGGACGTGGTGCGCAACGAGCGGCGGCAAAGCGTGGAAAATGCTCCGTACGGCGTGGTGGAGGAAGGGCTGTTTCACCAACTCTTTCCGAAAGAGCATCCTTACTATGGCGAAGTGATTGGCTCGCACCAGGACATTCAATCCGCGAAGCTGGAAGACGTGCGGAATTTTTTCAAACTGTATTACGCGCCGAACAATGCGAGCCTGGCGATCGTGGGGGATTTTGACCCGCAGAAGGCGCGCGAGCTGGTGCAGAAATATTTTGGGCCGTTGAAGCGTGGCGAGGAGGTTCCGAAAATAAAAGCACACACGCCGCCGATCAGTTCCGAGCGCCGAGCGGTGATTCAAGACAATGTACAGCTCGCGCGCGTATATATGGCGTGGCTGACATCACCAATTTTCAAGCCGGGCGACGCGGAGGCAGACCTAGCGGCAACAATCCTCGGGGGTGGGAAGTCCAGTCGGTTGTACAAAAAACTAGTGTACGAAAAGCAGATCGCGCAAGACGTGTCCGTGAATCAGCAGTCGCTAATTCTTGGTTCCGTGTTTGAGGTGCAGGTGACCGCTAAGGCAGGGGTGAAGCTGGAGGACCTCGAGAAGGCCATCAACACGGAGCTGGATGCGTTTCGCAAGGATGGGCCGACGGCTCAAGAGCTCATACGTGCGCGCAATGTGATCGAATCGAGAATCATTGCGGGGCTCGAGACGCTGGGCGGATTTGGCGGAGTCGCCGACCGCTTGAACAGCTACAACCATTATCTGGGCACACCGGATTTTCTTGGAGCGGACATTGCGCGCTACGAAAATTCCACAACCGAATCGATTCAGGCGTTCGCGCAAGGACAGCTCAATGAGAATCAGCGCGCGATCGTTTACGGCATGCCGGGAAAGCAGGATTTAGGCGCGGAAGTGGCGACTCCGAAAGCGCCGGAAAAGGATCCATCGAAGAATAATGGCGAGCCGGTGAACGCTGATGCGGAGTGGCGAAAAGAGCCGCCGAAGCCCGGTTCCGCCAGCGCCCTGCACTTGCCGGTGCCGGAGAGATTCAAGCTGTCAAATGGATTGACCGTCCTCTACAGCGAAAGGCCGGGACTCCCGCTGGTTGCGGCGGACCTGGTTTTGCACGCGGGAAGCGGTGTGAATCCGGTGGACCGTCCGGGGCTGGCGAGCATGACGGCGCGGATGCTGCAGCAGGGAACGATGACACGTTCCGCACTGCAAATTGCCGATCGTGCCGCGGACTTGGGCGCGACACTCAATTCTGGATCGGGGACGGACACGACGGGAATCTCCACGCGCTCGCTTACACGAAATTTTCCGGAGGCGCTGGAATTGTTGGCGGACGTGGCGCTGCATCCGAGTTTTCCGAAGGAAGAATTGGAACGGGTACGCTCGGAGCGGCTGACGAGTATTGTGCAGGAGAAAGACGAGCCGTTTTCCCTGGCGATGCGTGTGCTAGCGTCGGCGCTCTACGGGCCGAAGCACACGTACGGGTATCCGGACAGCGGGACGACGGAATCGATCAAGGCGATTTCGCGCGAGGACCTGGAAAAATTCTGGAAGCAGAATTATTTTCCGGACGATGCGGCGCTGGTGGTGACGGGAAACATCAAACTGGCGGCACTGAAGCCGCTGCTGGAAAAACAGTTTGGCGCGTGGAAGGCAGGGAGGCCCGCCCAGCCGCCGCTGAGCACGCCGGAGACGACGGACGCGAAGCTGATTCTGGTGGACCGTCCGGGAGCGCCGCAAACCACGCTGGTGTGTTTCTCGATGGGGCTGGCGCGGTCAACGCCGGATTATGTTCCCGTGGAGGTGATGAATACGGACCTCGGCGGGCTGTTCTCCAGCCGCATCAACATGAACCTGCGCGAGGCGCACGGGTACACGTACGGAGCCGGATCGTTCTTCCGGTATCACCGGTCGCCGGGACCGTTCATCGTGTTTTCCGATGTGCGGACTGACGTGACCGCTCCGGCGACAACGGAAGTGTTCAACGAACTGAAACGGATGCGCGATACGCAGCTGACGCCGGCGGAACTGGTCCTTTCCAAGGATTCCATCGCGCGTTCGCTGCCGGGGCGGTTTGAGCGCGGAACGGAGGCGGCGGCGACTTTTGCCGAGCTTTTCACTTATGATTTGCCGCTGGATTATTTTTCGATGCTGCCGGAGCGCATCAATGCGGTGACGGTCGAACAAGCCCAAGGCGTGGCGAAGAAATATATTCAGCCAGACAAGATGATCGTGCTGGCGGTGGGCGACCGCGCAAAGATCGAAGAGGACATGAAGAAGCTGAATCTGGGGAAGGTCGAGATTCGGGAAACCGATGGGAAGCTTGTGAAGTAGCACCGCCGATTTTAGGCTAGCGAACCTAGATGTGACGTAGACTGGCCATCATGCCAGTGATCGAGCTATCTACGGTGATTTCTGCTCCACGAGAACGCGTGTTCGACCTTGCCCGAAGCATCGACGCACATCAACACTCGACAGAAGGGACCAGCGAGAGGGCAATCGCTGGTGTGACCCAGGGACTCATCGGCCTCAATGACGAAGTGACGTGGGAAGCGCGGCATCTGGGCCCAAGACAACTACTGACCGTTCGAGTGACTGAATTCAATGGTCCGAAACATTTTCAGGACATTATGGTCGCGGGCGCATTCAAAACCATGAAACACGATCACGTGTTCTTGGAACATCCAACGGGTACGCAGATGAATGATCGTTTTGAGTTTCAGTCGCCAATAGGGATTCTCGGCAAAATTGTAGATCGATTATTCCTGCGTGCCTTACATGGAGCGATTCCTGGTTCACCGCAATGGCATTTTGAAGAAGTTGGCTGAATCGAAGGAATGGAGCCGTTATCTAGTGCATGCATAATGCATGTTCCGAATGGCAGATTGACGAGTCCCACTCCCGCAACTATGATTTGAGTCTCGGCCTACTTCCCGCCAGGGAAGGACGGCCAATTCAGCTACGGAGGCGCCTGTGCGAACCATTAGCAAAGTTCTCGCGGGTGGGTGTGTCTCCGCGGCTGGCAAGAACTGACCGCAGCATCCCTCCCGCAATTCCAATCCATCAGAACAACGTTGTTTTGATTTGGCTCTAACGGCGGCCGTGTGTTGGCGATGGCTGCGGGAGGATTTATCCGTGTCTACTGCTGGATCACTTATGGGTTGGGGATGGAATTCATACTTTGAAGCGTTTTGGCATGGCGAAGACTGGAAAAATGCCGTACCGGCGCGCGTGATTGCGCAGCAACGGAAATTTTGGCGCGTCGCGGGAGACTTCGGCGAGAGCTGGGCGGAAGCCAGCGGGAAGCTGCGGCTTGCCGCGGATGAAGGCGCGGACTGGCCGGCAGTCGGTGATTGGGTGGCGGCGGAGCTACATGACCCGAGCTTGACCGCGGTGATACAGGAGGTTTTGCCGAGACGGAGCAAGTTTGTGCGCAAGTGCCCGGGGAAGAGAATAGAAGAGCAGGTGATCGCTGCGAATGTGGACACAGCGCTGCTGGTTTCCGCGCTGGACAGCGATTTCAATCCGCGGCGGGTCGAGCGGTACCTCGCGCAATGCTGGGAGTCCGGAGCCAGGCCGGTCATTGTGCTGAACAAAGCGGACGCTTACGAGGACGCACGCGAGAAAGCAGCGGAGATGGAGCGTGTTGCGGTGGGTACGGCGGTGTGTGTCGTGAGCGCGATCACTGGTGATGGCTTTGGTGAACTGGAGGAATATCTCAGACCAGGGCACACGTTGGTGCTGCTGGGGTCATCCGGAGTAGGGAAGTCAACGATCGCGAACCGTCTCCTGGGGCATGCGGTCCAGGAAGTGCAGCCGGTTCGCGAGAGCGATAGCCGGGGACGGCACACCACGACCACAAGAGAATTATTCGTGTTACCCAGAGGCGCGTTGTTGATGGACACACCGGGCTTGCGCGAAATGCGATTGTGGGACGCGGAAGATGGTGTCTCCCAAGTTTTTGCAGACATTGATGCGTTGGCGAGGCAGTGCCGATTCGGTGATTGCCGTCATGACGGGGAGCCGGGATGCGCGGTGCAGGCGGCGTTGGAAGCGGGAACGCTCGATCCGGCGCGGCTGGAAAACCGGCGGAAGCTGTTGCGCGAGCAGGAATTTCTGCGGAGGAAAGTCGATCCCGAAGCACGGCAGGACTGGAAAACTGAGATGAGGACTCTGCACCGGGAGGTGAAACGCATGTATGCGAACAGAAGGAGAGAGCGGGAGGAGTAAATGCACAAGAACAGCGCACGCCGCCTGTGGCACGCGCGACAGACAGGAGTCCAACAGGCGCTACTGTTTCTTTCGGGCTGTGGCCAGGTTCACGCCTGGCGGATGGGCAATCGTGAACGCGAAAATGGCAAAATTCTGGGTTGGAAGCATTAGAGCATACTCGCCGGGCGGGAGGTCTTCGCGCGGACGCAAGAGCCAACACGCATTCTCCGGTTGTGAGACTTCTGTCAGAACCACATCCAACTGATTGGCCTCGGCGATCTTGGCGCCCAAGACGGGTATCCTGCCCGCATTGAGCTCGCGCAAATCCTTTTTGGGATGAAGCTGCACAAGCACCGGGCCGCGCGGGAAGGACGGGAGCTTACAAACGGAAAGGACAGGCCTGCGAGTTTCGATCTGAAGCTCTGCGTGCTGTCCTGAATATTCAGCGATAGCCACGGCTGGGATTACTCCGTAGGTGAGCGATTGCGCCAAGCCCCGTTTGGCACGAATCTTAGTTGGGAGTTCCTGGGAAAGAGCTTCCCATCCGGAATTCTCGACGAGAACACCGACACCATCGGTAGGGTATTCCTCCGGAAAGTTTGCGGGAGTGGAAGAAGCCGCACTTTGCTTGTCTTGAGCCGGAGGTTGCTGCGCGAAAGGAAGCAAAGAAAATAGAATCGATGCAGCCGCGTAACGGAACCAAGGAAGCATAGAAACCTCCGATACTGCGGCATGGTAGCCCAGGAACTACTTATGTCATACTCAATTTAGTACTAAGCGACGCGTTTGTGGATGAAGTCCACGATGTCTTGTGTAGAAGTTCCAGGGAGGAAGATTTCGGCAATGCCGGATTGCTTCAGGGCGGGGATGTCGGCTTCGGGGATGATGCCTCCGACAAGAACGGTGACATCGTTCATGCCTTTTTCGTGGAGAAGCTTCATCAGTTGCGGGCAGATGGTGTTGTGCGCGCCAGAGAGGATGGAGAGGCCGATCACGTCGACGTCTTCCTGGACGGCGGCGGAGGCGATCATTTCGGGGGTCTGACGGAGGCCGGTGTAGACGACTTCCATTCCGGCGTCGCGCAAGGCGCGGGCGATTATTTTGGCGCCGCGGTCGTGGCCGTCCAGGCCGGGCTTGGCGATTAAGACTCGAATTTTCTTTTCCGTCATAGGTCAGGTGATGGCGACTTCTTCGTAGGTGCCGAAGACGTCGCGGAGGGCGTCGCAAATCTCACCAAGAGTGGCGTAGGATTTTACGGCGTCGTAAAGGAAAGGCATGAGGTTGTCTTTGCCCTTGGCGCCCGCGCGCAGGGCGTTGAGGCGGCACGTAGTTTTTTCAAGCGAGCGGCTTGTCGGTGGGCAACCGTTTCATCAATGTGCAGAATGTCGAGAGGCTTTTCTTCGGCAACGAAATCATTCACGCCGACGATGATTTTTTTCTTTTTATCCACGGCCACCTGGTAGCGGTAGGAGGCTTCGGCGATTTCGCGCTGCGGATAGCTGCGCTCGATGGCGGTGACCATGCCGCCCATGGCGTCGATGCGATCGATATACTCCCACGCGCCGCGCTCGACTTCCTTGGTGAGCGTTTCCACGAAGTAGGAGCCGCCGAGGGGATCGACAGTATTGGTGACGCCGGTTTCGTGGGCGATGATTTGCTGCGTGCGAAGGGCAATCGTGGCGGCAAATTCCGTGGGCAACGCCCATGCTTCGTCGAGCGAATTGGTGTGAAGAGATTGTGTACCGCCGAGGACGGCAGCAAGGGCCTGAATCGCAGTGCGCACGACGTTGTTATAGGGCTGCTGCGCGGTCAGAGAGCAGCCGGCGGTTTGCGTGTGAAAACGCAAAGCCCAAGCGCGCGGGTTCTTGGATTTGTAGCGCTCGACCATGGCTTTGTGCCAGATGCGGCGCGCGGCGCGGTACTTGGCGATCTCTTCGAAGAAATCGTTGTGCGCGTTAAAGAAAAACGAAAGCTGCGGAACAAACTGGTCCACGTCGAGGCCGCGACGCATTCCCCATTCGACGTATTCGAGTCCGTCGCGCAGAGTGAAGGCGAGTTCCTGAATAGCGGTCGAGCCGGCCTCGCGGATGTGATACCCGCTGATCGAAATGGTGTTGAATTTGGGCGTGTTCTTGACGCCGAATTCGAACGTGTCAATCACCAGGCGCATCGAGGGTTCCGGCGGATAGATGTATTCCTTCTGCGCGATGTACTCTTTCAAGATGTCGTTCTGAAGCGTGCCGGAGATTTTCTTCCAGTCCGCGCCTTGCTTTTCCGCGACGGCAAGATACATCGCCCAGATGACCGCGGCAGGAGAATTGATGGTCATCGACGTTGTGACGTTGGCGAGAGGAATCTTGTCGAAGAGCACTTCCATGTCCGCAAGCGAACTGATGGCCACGCCACACTTGCCGACTTCTCCTTCGGAGAGCGCGTGATCCGAGTCGTAGCCCATCAACGTGGGCAAGTCGAAGGCGGTGGAGAGCCCCGTCTGGCCCTGCGCGAGTAGATAGCGGAAGCGCTGGTTGGTGTCTTCGGCGGTGCCAAAACCCGCAAACTGCCGCATGGTCCAAAGGCGGCTGCGGTGCATGGTGGAATGAATGCCGCGCGTGTAAGGAGGTTCGCCAGGGAAACCGAGGTCGCGGTCAGGGTCCCAGTTGGGCAAATCCGCTTTGGTGTACAGCCTGCGAATCGGATGCCCGGAAATCGCGGTGAATTCGGATTGTCGTTCGGGGTTTTTCTCCAGGGTGGGCTGAAGAGTGTTTTTCTCCCAGGCTTGCTCTTTGGCGGAAGCCTCGCGGTGCGCAGAAGAAGCCTCTGACGGCGGCACGGTTTGTGTGGACCCTTTGCGCTGTTCGCTCATGCGCATCGCTCCCGAGGACGGCGTCAGGCAACGATACAAATTGCCTGAGAATTCCATGCTATGCGAAAGGTACGGAAGGGGCAAGTGCGGCGCGGATGTGACTAGAAAGAATGCAAACGTCGAAATGCGTCGCGGAAAAAGGGAAGAGCCGGTCAGAGCAGAGTATTGTTGTCAGACCGGCTTTTCTCAGAGGCCGAGCATTCTTACTTGGCGCTGAACTCCTTGGCGGTCATCTCTTTGTGGCCCACGGACTGCGGATGCCCGACGGTTCCATTTGGAGCTTTAGCGTTGTCGGGCAACCAGAGGTGAAAGATGATGCCGTCGGTTTGCGCGGCGGTTTCTGCAATTTTCTTGGCTTCCTCGGGCGAACGGTCCAAGACCTGCACTCGGCCAGTGGCAATTTCGACGGCGTGGTCGTGGTAGAACTTGTTCCAGGTTTCGAGCGAAACATTGGAACGTGAGACGTTCTTGGCAACGAAATATTCGACCTGTTTGAGGAGCGCGTTGGGTTCCGTGGATTCGTAGATCAGGCATTCGAGCACGTCACTCGACACTGGTTTGCAGTAATGATGGTAGGGGCCCATGACTTTGCCATCCATCTTGTGGGGAGCCAGCACATGGATGTCGTGGCCGTCGGCGGGAGTCCGCGGTTTTTCCTGCGGCGGAGCGCTCCACGACCCCAGGACAAGTGCACCGGAAATCAGCAGCGTGGAAAAGAAAGCATACTTGTAACTCACAGTTTCGTTCATAGCTTCGCCTCCTGAAGCATCGTGCCGCGGTTCATGGGGAACTTTCGAGAAGGAAAGACGGGCCGTGCGGGAACCCTACGCTCCCTCTTGTTGCTTGTCAAGCGAACATCACCGTGGTCACCGTGGTGGGTGTCCTAATTTCGATCAAATTAGGACACTACCTCACCGTGTGACGGAGACCGTTCGGATTCGAGGGCTTAGAAAAAGGAAGCTCGGCCAGGGAAGTTGCCTCGGGCCGAGCAGAAAGATCTCTTGAGCAGATTATTCTTGAGGAGATTATTTTTGTCCGGAGTTGAAAAAGAGTCTGTCCGTACCAACGACTTGACCGTGTAACGTGCCGGGAATGAGCGTCTCGCGTTCGGCCTCTCCAGACTTGGCATCGGCGATGGTGACGCGATTGACTTCGAGCGTGCGCCCGACGGCGCGCTCGTAATTGGCCTTGGCTTCGGCGAGGTTGGCGAGAGCGCGAAGTTCCGTGCCTTGCGCGTTGATGAGGTCGCGTTGCGTCTGAATGACGAGGTAAACGGTGGAAGCACCGAGCTGATATTTTTTCTGTTCGGCGTCAAAAGTCTGCTGCTGGAGTTCGCGCGCCTTGCTGGCGGCGTCGACCTGAGCGCGGTCCTGCGTGAGGGCGATGTAGGTGTTGCGGACGTCGAGCATTGCGGCGTTCTTCAGTTGCTGCAACTGCGCTTCGAGGTAACGCTGTGTGAGAATGGCGCGCTGATTGTCCGCCTGCGCCGAGCGGTTGCGGATGGGGATCTGCACGTTTAAAGACACCTGGTAATCCGGGAAATTGTTATGAAACGCCGAACTCAAAGCGTCGCCGAAGCCGGCCGACGCGATGCCGTTTGGCGTGAATTGCGTCGCGGGAAGAAAGTCGCCGGGAACCGGATTCCCGTTGGCATCCACGACAGGGGCTCCTGCCACTGTAGCAGTAGTGAATTTCGCCTGGTTGCCGGCGAGTCCGACCGAACTGTATTGCGCGGTCAGTGTGGCCGTCGGCAGCAACGCGTTGCGCGTCGCTTTGACGTCGATGCCGCTGTTCAAAAGGTTGAGCGCCCCTTCCTGCAATTCCGGCCGCTTTGCAAATGCTTCTTTAACGGCTTCCTCAAACGTCGGGGCTTCGATGGCTTCCGGGCGCGAGGGCAAATCCGTGGGGATGACTTCCACGTTCACGAAATTAGGCGCTAAGGGATTCTTGCTGATAGCGTTCTTCAGCGCCTGTTGATCCTGTAGCTGCAAGGTCTGCGCCACAATCAGGTTCTGGCGGTTCGTGGCGAGCTCGGATTCAGCGCGGGTGACGTCGAGCGGCGCCATCGTTCCGATTTCGAGTTGCTTTTTGTTGTCGTTGTAGAGCTTTTCGGCCACGGTCACAGCTTGCTGCTGAACCTTGACGTTTTCCCTAGCGAAGACCAGTTCCCAATACGCAGCGATGGTGTTCGTGACAGTGGTGATCGCTTGTTGGGTGAAGGCCCAGTCGGCGATCTTGCGGTTGTTCTTGGCGATGCGGATGTTGCGCGTTCCGACGGAACGGCCGAAGCCATTCAGCAACTGTTGCTGGAGCCCGGCAAAAATCGTCGTTTGCACGGAAGGGTTGAAAAGGTTGGCGCTCAAGGACGCCGAATTCCGTGTGTTATCCCACGCGGTGAAGAAGGTGGTTCCCGTTGCGAATCCTTGGGCGTATTGAACATTGAAAATGGAAGTGTGGGTGGCCAGAGCTGCAAGCGAGGAAATGCCCGTGCCCGTACCGGAAGTCAGCGGGTTATTGATAGGGGACTTGCGGTCATCGAGGGTGAGGACAGTGGTGACAACGGGATCGAAGTTCAGCAGCGGATTATTCGCTGAGGATCCGCCGAACACAGCGCCGGGTGTCGTGCCGCCAAAACCTCCCGCCTTTGCTTTGAGGACGCCGGTGTCCGCGAACCACGGGTTATACCGCTGCACCACGATGTCCATGCTGTTTTCGAGGGTCAGTTCCACGGCCTCTTGCATGCTCAACTCCAGCTTGCCGTCATGTATGAGCTGGTCAATGCGCGGAGAATTGGTGAGCACGGGATTCGCGATCTTGATCGGGCTGTAAGGAGCAAACAGGTTGGGAAATGGCTTGGGCGCGCGCGTGTAGTTGTACTTCGCGGAGCCAAGCGAAACCGGCTCGATGAGCGTGGCCGGTTTAGCTGGCGCTGCAGGCGGATTTTGCGGCGCGTCCTGCGCGAAGGCCGGTGAAACGGGTCCCACCACGAGCGTTGCGGTCAGTATGGCGGCCAACAGCGGTCGAGCATACAGCGTCTTCATAGTGCTCCTTACCCTCAAGATTCATCCCCCAAGGGGCTTCATTTATTGGTACTCAACTCTGTAAAACGTTCGCAGAATGGAATTTGTTTCAAGCAGCAGACCGTTTTGAGGTCACGACCGGAATCTGACTGTGTCGCGGCCAAGCCATCGGAAATGGGTCAGAAGCCACCTAAGGCTGCGCCACGCGGACCGGCCGAAGGAAGGAGTCTAACAGGGGCTCTCTTCCTTGACAACGCGAGAGGCGGCGGCTAATCTCCTGACATTTCGACGGTTAGGAGCCGGTGGCGGCGAGATGGGCCAAATGCTGAAACGCGAAGAACTGCTGAAGATGTTCGAGGCGGCGGGCGCCATCCGTCATGGCCACTTTGAGTTGTCCAGCGGGCTGCACAGCGGCACATATGTCCAGTGCGCGCTGGTCCTGCAATATCCGCGCTTTGCCGAGAAGCTGGGGCAGGCGCTGGCGGCGCTTTTTTCGGACGCCAGAATTGATGCGGTAGTTTCGCCGGCGATGGGCGGACTCATTATTGGCCAGGAAGTCGCGCGAGCGCTGCCGGAGCCGAAACATTCGTCCGGTGGTGGAACGCCCGCGCTCTTTGTGGAGCGCGACGCCAGCGGCATGATGGCTCTGCGGCGAGGATTCTCGCTTGCGCCCGACCAGCACGTGCTGGTTGTCGAAGACGTTTGGACGACCGGCGGCTCGACGCAGGAGGCCATTCGCGTCGTGGAAGAGGCGGGGGCGCGCGTGGTTGCCGCGGGTGCGCTGATCGACCGCAGCGGCGGAAAAATTGACTTCGAAGTGGAAACGCAGTCGCTGATTCAATTGCCGATAGCCAGCTACGAGGAAGAAGATTGCCCGCTGTGCCGCGAAGGCAGCGTCGCCGTGAAGCCAGGTAGCCGCTTCGTTCGCACTGCGCACTAGCGCTGATCGAGAACTTCCTGGAACTTATCCCTCCTTTGAACGCGGATGGTTGAAAACTGATACCTTTCTTTCCATGCGCTATTTCAAGCTGACCATCGCGTACGACGGCACAGATTTCCACGGCTGGCAGATGCAAGCCAACAAGCCCACGATTCAGGGAGAAATCGTTGGCGTGCTCAGGCAGCTTACGCAGGAGAACGTCGTTTTGCATGGCACCGGGCGGACGGACGCCGGGGTTCACGCGCTTGGTCAGGTCGGCAGCTTTCGAACGCAGTCGCATCTTTCCGCGCAGAATTTTCAACGGGCGCTGAACGCGTTGCTTCCGCCCGCGATTCGCATCGTGGGCGCGGAGGAAGTTGGCCCAGACTTCAATGCACGCTGGTCCGCGCGAGGCAAGACTTACCGTTATCGACTATATCGGGGAAGAGTTGTGCCGCCGATGATCTGGCGTTACGTGCTGCACTACCCGTTTCCGCTGGACGAAGACGCAATGCGGGACGCCGCAGCGCGGTTCGTTGGCGTGCACGACTTTGCATCGTTCGCGGCCTCGACGGGCTCCGAAGAGGACGACAAGGAGCGAGCCACCGAGCGGGAAATCTTTGCGACGGAGTTGGCGCGAAGTGCAGACAACGAAGAACTGGTTTTCACAGTCCGCGGCCGCTCGTTCCTCCGCTACATGGTGCGCAAGATGATGGGCACGCTTCTCGATGTCGGCCGCGGAAAACTCACGCCTGCGGACATCGATCGTTTGTACGAATTGCGAGATCGCTCGAAATCTGGTCCAACCGTTCCGCCTCAAGGTCTCGTGATGGTTGAGGTGGAACACGAAAAAGCTTGGCGCGTGGGAAAGCCCTGACTCCGACCCCTAGATTGAGCGAGGACTGGGTCCGTCCCGCGAAGAATATGTAAAACCAGCCGGAGCCGGAATGGCGCAGCCACCGTCCAACCTCAAAATCGGTTAGAATCCCGATTATGGCTGCCACGGCCATTCCTATCGACACGCTTCCTTCGATCAACCCGGCTACGGGTGAAGTGCTCGGTCATTTTGAGAGAACTCCTGCATCGTCGTTGCCAGAGATCGTTTCCCGCGCGCGCCTTGCGCAGCGGGCAAAGTTGCCGATTCGTGATCGGTGCGCAAAATTGCGCGGGCTTCGCGACCGGATTATGGCCTCCCGCAATGAATTGACGGATGCGGTTGTGCGCGAATCCGGCAAGCCGCGCGTGGAAGCGCTGTTTGCCGACATCTTCGTGGCGCTCGATTCTGCGGAATACTGGTCGAAGAACGCGGCGAGGGCCCTGCGCACACAGCGAGTTCCACATCACAGCACGGCCGCGAAAGCCAAGCGTGGCTATCTGACTTACGATCCGCTTGGTGTCATCGCCATCATCTCGTCGTGGAACTATCCGCTGGCCATCCCGCTCAGCGAAATCATTCCCGCGGTCGCGGCCGGAAATGCCGCGGTGTGCAAGACGAGCGACTTCACCCCGCAATGTGGCGCGCTGATCGAAAAACTCTTCATCGATGCCGGCTTTCCCAAAGACCTTGTCAGAATCGTCCAGGGCGGAGGAGAGGTCGGGCAGGCGTTGATCGATGCCTCGCCGGACAAAGTCATATTCACAGGCAGCGTGGCTACTGGGCGGCGCGTTGCTGAGGCTTGCGCGAAAAGGCTGATCCCCACCGTACTCGAACTTGGCGGCAAAGATGCCATGATCGTTTTGGCAGATGCGGATCTGGAAGTGGCCTCGAGCGCCGCTGTCTGGGGCAGCTACACGAACTGCGGACAGGTTTGCCTTTCTGTCGAGCGATTGTTTGTCGAACAACTGGCGGTGGAAAGGTTTATCGCCCTCTGTGTTGAAAAAACGAAAAAGCTCCGGCTCGGTCCGGGCAGCGATCCCGCGACCGACGTTGGCCCGCTGATTCGGCCGGAACATGTGCGGCGTATGATCGATTTAGTCGACGATGCGGTTTCGCGAGGCGCAAGCGTTCTGTGTGGCGGCAGCGCGCGCCCCGAGCTTGGCCCCAACTTTTTCGAGCCCACTGTCATTGTGGGCGTGGATTCTTCGATGAAGCTGTTTCAAGAAGAGACATTTGGACCAATCCTCGCAATTCAAGTTGTGCGGGAAGCGAAGCAAGCGATCACGCAAGCTAACGACTCACCGTTTGCTCTCGCTGCGAGCATCTGGACAAAGGACAAGTCTCGAGGAATGGCGCTTGCAGCGGAACTGCACGCAGGCGCGGTTATGGTGAACGACGCCATCAGCTATTTCGGAATTGCGGAGGCGCCGCACGGCGGGTGTGGCGCGAGCGGCTGGGGCCGCACTCACGGGAAAGCGGGACTGCTCGAGATGGTGCAAATGAAATATATTGATGTCGATGGCTTGCCGCGGAGCGAAAAGCCTTGGTGGTACCGCTACGGCGCGAATCTAGAGCGCTCCGCAGATGCTTTTCTCCAATTTGAATTTTCCGGCAGCATTGGCGCAAAGCTGCGAAACACCCACACCGCCATGAAGACTTTCTTCCGCGACCACGGATGGTAGAGAGGAACTCCATGCCTGAAGAGACAACGGCATCACCCAAAGTCAAAACGCGCAAACCGAAACAACGCGCGTGCGATGAAAAAGACGACAAGGGCAAGCTCTGCAACGGCCACTTGAAGCGTTATTACGATTATCCGAAGGAAGTGGCGGCGATCATCGGTCCGAAGGCGGAAATTTATCGCTGCGAATTCTGCAAGACGCTGTATCGCCCCGACCCCGCGCAGCAGCCACAGAGCTATACGTTGCGCAATTAGAAGGTGCGACTTCGCAGTGGAAGAGGCCTCCCTTGCCGCAGAACGAATGGATTTACGATTGGAACACGGCCACGCCACCGGCGATTCCTGCGGGCACGCGCGTACTCTTGGATGACGAAACGCTGCGCGACGGCTTGCAGAATCCTTCCGTCTTCGACCCCAGCATCGAAGGAAAAATCGAAATCCTCCATCTGATGGAATCCCTACGAATCGACTCCGTCAATATCGGCCTTCCCGGCGCCGGGCCGCGTGCCTATGCGCATACTGAAGCGCTGGCCCGCGAAATCTCCACGCACCGCATGAAGATCAAGCCCAACTGCGCGGCGCGAACGCATGAAAATGACATTCGTCCCATTGTGGAGATTTCGCAAAGCGTGGGCATCCCCATTGAAGCTGCAACGTTCCTCGGCTCCAGCCCGATTCGCCGCCTCGTGGAAGACTGGACCGTCGATCACCTTGAGCGCACTACGGAAAAAGCCGTCAAGTTCGCGGTTGAGAATGGGCTTCCGTCGATGTACGTTACCGAGGATACCATTCGCACCGATCCTGAAACCGTGAAACGCCTCTACTCGACCGCCATTCGAAACGGTGCGTGCGCCATCGTGCTCTGCGACACGGTTGGCCACGCTACTCCGAGTGGTGCGTTCAATCTCGTGAAATTTGCCGTCGAGGAAGTTGTGAAGCCTTCCGGCGAAAAAATTCGCATTGACTGGCACGGCCACAATGATCGCGGCCTCTCCATCGCCAATTCGCTTGCGGCCGTCGCTGGCGGCGCCCATCAGGTCCACGCCGCGGCCAATGCTCTAGGCGAGCGCGTTGGCAACACGCCCATGGAATTAATGCTCGTCAATCTTCGCCTCATGGGGCTTATCGAACAGGACTTGTCCCGCCTTAAGGAATATTGCGAAAAAGTCGCGAACGCCACGCACACAAAAATCCCGCCGAACTATCCGGTCGTCGGGCATGACGCGTTTCGCACCGCGACGGGAGTTCACGCCGCCGCGCTCATCAAAGCTTTTCGCAAAAATGATCTCGAACTCGCCAATGCCGTCTACAGCGGCGTGCCCGCACATCTTTTCGGTCTCGACCAGGTAATCGAGATCGGCCCAATGAGCGGGAAATCCAATGTGCTGTTCTGGCTGGAGAAGCATCGCGTTCCCGCGGACGACGCGACGGTCACGCGCATCTTTGACGCCGCCAAGCAGTCTCCGCGCGTGCTCACCGACGACGAAGTTTTCGCTCTTTGCACCGAGGCCGCACGCAATTGAGCGGAAAACGTTGTTGCAAGCCGACGGTGAAACGCGCTCTCGTTTGCGTTATTCTTTTGGCTATGCCGGCTCGCTCCGCTCCTCCTCCCCATGCTCCTCGCCAGGCCCAGAGTCCACGGCTCTCCGATAACGCACGAGTCCGCGCGGCTCTCGATTGGCTTACGCCCAACATTTCCTGGGTTAACGACCAGCAGGCGCGCATCACGGAAATCCCTGCGCCGCCGTTTCAGGAAGCGCAGCGGGCGGCAGCGGTCAAGGAATTGCTGGCCGAAGCGGGATTGGCGGCGCAGATCGACAAGACCGGCAACGTGATCGGTGAACTGCGCGGCGTGAATGAAAAGGAAATTGTCGTTGTCTCCGCGCACCTCGACACGGTTTTTCCCCCAGATACCGACGTGAAGGTTCACCGCGATGGCAGCCGCATGACCGCGCCGGGAATCTCCGACAATGGCAGCGGCGTGGCGGCTCTCCTGGCGCTGGCGCGTGCCGCGCAGTCCGCGCGCGTCAAGCCGCAGCGCACCATCCTATTTGTCGGCGACGTCGGCGAAGAGGGCGAAGGCAATCTGCGCGGCATGCGCGCGATTGTCGATAACTACCGCGGAAAACTGAAAGCGGTGGTGGTGCTTGACGGTTCCGGCACGGATCACGTGACCACGAAAGCGCTGGCATCGCGCAGGCTCGAAGCCTTGATCACTGGCCCGGGCGGCCACAGTTGGTCGGACTTCGGGATGCCCAATCCTATCAACGCGCTGGTTCGCGGCTCCGTTCGGTTCATCAATACCAGAGTTCCAGCCGCGCCGCGCACAACGTTCAATATCGGCCAGATCGAAGGCGGCACTTCCGTAAATTCCGTTCCGCACGAAGCGCGCCTGAAAGTCGACATTCGCTCAGAAAGTGAAGATGAACTGGCGCGCCTCGAATTGGCACTTCGCGAATGCATCGCGGCGGGCGTGCGTGACGAGATGGAATCCGCGCGCGACCGTTCCAAAGGCAAACTGGAATGGAAGGTCGAACTGCTCGGCAGCCGTCCGGGCGGAGAATTGGCCGCGGATTCGCCACTGCTGGCAGCACTTCGCGCCGCCGATGAGTTTATCGGCAATCAATCGCGCATCGAGCGCTCTTCGACCGATGCGAATGTTCCGCTCTCTCTAGGCATCGAGGCCATTTCCATCGGGGCAGGCGGCAACGGTGGCGGAGCTCACTCGCTTCAGGAATGGTACGACGCCACGGGTCGCGAAGCCGGACTGAAGCGCGCTCTCCTTACAGTTCTCGGGGTTTCCGGAGTTGCCGAGGAGAAATCTCGATGAAGTTGCGCAGGAATCGCGTTCTTCTCCTCGCTGGGATCCTCCCGTTCGCGGTTGTTGTCCTCGTTTTGGCATTCCAAGCGAATTCGAGCGTCGCGCAAAGGACTTCGCATCTGGTCTATTACGTTCACGGGCGCATTTATACAAACGATCCTGCGCAACCGTGGGCCGAGGCTATCGCTGTTAGCGAAGGGAAGATCGCCTGCGTTGGCAAGATGACCCACATCCTTCTCGATTGCGGCGGCAGCCAGGAAGGTGCGGAAACGGTCCAGCTCGATGGTCAATTTGTAATGCCCGGCTTCAATGATGCGCACGTGCATCTGGGTGGCGCCGCCGCGGACGAGCTCGCCGTCCCGCTGACGGGCGTGCCTTCCGTTGAGGAAATGCAAAAGCGGGTCGCCGCTGCGGTCTCGAAGCACAAGGAAGGCGAATGGATTACCGGCGGCGGCTGGGACCACACACTTTGGCCGGAGAAGAGGTTCCCGAATCGCCAGCAGCTCGATGCCGTCGCGCCCAAGAACCCAGTCATCCTTACCCACATTTCCGGTCACGTGGCCGTCGCGAATTCGCTGGCGCTGAAGAGCGCGGAGGTTAACAAGACCACTCCCAATCCGCCCGGCGGTGAAATCGAACACGATGGGCTTGGCGAGCCAACGGGAATGCTGAAAGAAGGCGCGGCAATGTCTCTGGTCAGAGTGCGGATTCCCGATCCCACTGCCGAGCAACGCCGCAAAGGAATTGAGCTGGTCCTTCGGAACGTTGCCGAGAATGGCGTCACTTCCGTCCAGGATTATTCCGATTGGGCGGATTTTCAGGTGTACCACGACTTGAAGGAAGAGGGAAAACTTACTGTTCGTATCACGGAGTGGCTGCCATTCGACCTCCCTCTCAATGAGTTGCAGAATAGGCAGGCGCAGGGCGGCACCAAGGATCCTTGGCTAAAAACGGGGGCGCTAAAGGCCTTCACAGACGGCGCCCTGGGTTCACGCACCGCTGCGATGCTGGAGCCCTATTCCGACGATCCCTCCACGAGGGGAATCCTCATCAACGATCCAGAGAAACTGAAAGCGATGGCTATTCAGCGCGACAAGTCCGGGTTTCAGCTGGCGTTCCACGCGATTGGTGACCGCGCCAATCGCATCGCGCTGGATGTTTTCGAGGCGGTGGCCAAGGCTAACGGCCCGCGTGACCGCCGGGACCGCATCGAGCACGCGCAAGTCGTCGCGCCGATGGACTTCGCGCGTTTTGCGGAACTTCATGTCATCGCTTCCATGCAGCCTTCGCATCAGACCACGGACATGCGCTGGGCGGAGGACCGCATCGGGCGCGAGCGGATCATCGGCGCGTACGCTTGGGCCAGCATGCTGAAAAACGGCGTTCGGCTGGCGTTCGGCACTGATTACAACGTCGAGCCGATCAGTCCCTTCCGCGGCCTGTATGCTTGTGTCACGCGCGAACGTCCGGATGGCGGTCCAAAGAACGGCTGGGAGCCGCAGGAAAAAATCCCACTTGCGGATTGCATTCGTGCGTACACCTCGGGATCCGCTTACGCGCAGTTCGAAGAAGGAAAGAAGGGCGAGTTGAAAGAGGGTGAGTACGCCGATTTCATCGTCCTTTCGAATGACCTCACCAAAGTTCCCCCCGCCCAGTTCACCAAGACGCGCGTCCTCCGCACCGTTGTCGGCGGCCGTACGGTCTACCAGGCCAACAAGAGTCCCGCCTTCTCATCTCGGCCCCTTCAGGCTCCCACGCTCTCCCGCCGAAGGCGCAAGACAAGGCTGCCAGTACCTACTAGCGTCATAATTTAGATTCTATTTAGCTAAAGTTTATTTGGGTGTGGGGATTAGAAATGTGTTGACAAAGCATTCGGCAACAATATATATCCCGCATGGAATCTTGTGGTTACACGGTCGGGTGCCTGAGATTGAGTGATGCAGGCTGTCGGTGAATGCGGTCGAATCGTTGCGATGCGCAGCCAAGGGCGCGTCAGAACGCGGCAGAATATCTATGAAAGTCCGTATGGAAATATGGCCGAGCATAGACAGAGCGCACCTCCGCGACTCCTAAAGACTGTGTAAATCACGAGAAATTTAGAACTTAGTCGGTGGAGTAGCGCTTGGTACGGAATTTGCTCTCCTGTCAGGCGGGTTGCAGTTTGCGAGTGGGTTTCTGATTTATGGCCTCTTGCAGAATCCTTCCTTTTGTTACCCCGGACAGTTCGTCGGCCAAGTGTGCACGTTTCAGGTGAGCCAGTCATGGCCCAACCAGGAGGTAGATGCATGCTCAACAAGCGAGTGGTTATGGTGGTGGTTGCCCTGTGTTGTCTGTTTGGTCTGGTTCCGAACGCACTGTTTTCGCAGGAAACAACGGCCGGAGTTCAAGGGTATGTGAAGGACCCAACCGGCGCGGTCGTTGCCGGTGCGACGGTAGAGATTTCCGGCCCGGCGCTAGGTGCGAAGACAACGGAAACTGATGCGAGTGGGTTTTATCGCTTTTCGAGTCTTCCGCCTGGCGCCTATACGTTGACCGTCACCGCAAAGGGTTTTCGCGTCTTGAAGCGCGAAGGCGTTTCGCTGGATGTGGGCCGCTTGCCAAATATTGACGCCCAGTTGGAAATGGGTACCGCTAGCGAAGTCGTTGAAGTTCGAGCCGAGACGCCTGCCGTGGACGTAACTCAAAGTAAGGTCGCGGTCACGGTTACGCAGGATGAGCTGACAAATATTCCGAAGGGACGCTCTTTCCAATCCGTAATTCCTTTTGCTCCGGGCGCGCGACAAGAGCCTATGCAAAGTGGTACATCTAGCCGCGCCGGGGGTTTCCAGATCGACGGCGCAAGCGACAGTGAGAATGTTTACCTGATCGATGGCATCAACACCACCAACATTCAGAACGGCGGCGTCGGCAAGAACTTCCAAACCGATTTCATCCAGGAAGTACAGATCAAGTCCAGCAGCTTCGAGGCCGAGTACGGCGGCGCGCTGGGTGGCGTCATTAACGCCATTCCCAAACGTGGTTCCAACGTCTGGCACGGGGAGTTCCTGACTTACTTACGCACGAACGCGCTCAATGCCAACGATCCCTGCGCGAGCGGCTACACTTCAGGCGGTGCAGGCACATTCGCCGGTTTCAGTACAGTCTGCGGACTTCGCCTGGACCCGACCAAGGCCGGCCTTAGCTCTTCCACGCGTCTGGACGGCACACCGGAGTATTACGTGCCGAACAAGGACAAGCGGCGCATCCTCGAGCCCGGCTTCCAAATTGGTGGCCCGATTTTCAGGGATCGCCTGTTCTTGTACACAAGTTACATCCCCACGATTGACACGATTAGTCGGACTACGACCTTCACCGGAAACAACCCAGGTCCTCGCACGCTTAGCAGCAACTTTATCCAGCACAATGCTTACACGAAGTTGGATTATCGCCTGACAAATTCCCTGAACCTCTTTGCCGGCTGGAATTATTCATATTCCCGGACCAAAGGAACCTTGGGCAGCCCGAACAGCGCCTACGGTCAAGTTAACACCGGTGCCTCGACCGATCCGAACACCTTGCGCTCGGACAATGGGTCGGTTAACCCGCTGTCGGTTTACACTTTCGGCGGCGACTGGACTCCAACTTCAAGGTTGGTAGTTAGCGCCAGGTATGGCTACTTCTTTTCTAACAACGAGCAGCGCGGCAAGCCAACCGGAATACAGTGGAGTTACAGCGCTGCGGTTGTTGGCAACAATGGAAACGTTGATGCCAACAACCGGCCCCTGGGTAACAAGAAGACCGATCCGAATTTTAATCCCTGCACCACGGACGTTAACTTAGCACCACTGGCAACGCCGGGCGAAACCGGGGGAGTTTGTCTTACAACCCCCGCCAACAACACGACCATCACTTCCGGTGGTTTTTCCGCTCCTTTGGTGAACACCAGCGGCTTTTCGAATATTCCTAGTACCTTCACAGTGTTCTTTGACGCCTACAAGCGCAAGGCCTTCAACGTGGATGTATCGTATTTTGTGGGGAGGTTCTTGGGTAGTCACACCTTCAAAGGCGGTTATTTCCACCAATCGCAGTACAACAACACCCTTGGAACATTCAATACCGCCCAGGTTCTGCTAAATTGGGCCACGGCGTACTCACCAGTGACCAGCACCACGATCTGCGACCCGATCATCGCACAGAATGCGTCGAATCCGGCCTTTGGCGGAGCTGCGAACGCGACCGCCGCCGGGTGTCAGGGCCAATTTGGTTACTATATCGTGCGGGACGGCGTGGATAACACTGGCGCTGATCAGCAGACTGCAAACGCTCTTTACGTCCAGGATTCCTGGACGGTGGGCAAAGGGCTCACTCTGAATCTCGGCGTACGTTTCGACGAAGAAGACCAGCCCCCCTATGATCCGAACCGTTTCCCAACCGTTCATTTCGGATTCATGGACAAAATTGCCCCCCGAATCGGCGGCGCCTATGACCTGCTTCATAACGGCAAGGTGAAGGTCTTCGCCAGCTACGGTCAGTTCTACGACATCATGAAGATGGGCTTGGCCCGTGGCTCCTTCGGCAGCGACTACTGGCATGATTGCGTTTATACCTTGGATTCAACCAACTACGCCGCCATTACTCCGACTGCTCCCCTCTTGAGCGTCAACGGTGGCGCGCCGGCCCCGCATGCCTGCACGCCGACGGGGCCTGCTCCGGGCGTGACTGCGGGTCGCTTCATCGAAAACGTGGATTTCCGCGCTACCAAGGCGGACCCGCGGGACCCGGCGATTGATCCCAATATGAAGCCGATGAAACAACATGAGGTCGTCACTGGCGTCGACTGGGCCATCAACAACAACTGGAGTTTGGAGACCCGCTACTCCCGCAAGCGTCTCGACAGTACCATCGAGGACATGTCTATCACGGACAACCTCGGGTTTTACATCGGAAACCCGGGTCAACCCTTTGCGGATGTACTGCACCGCAACGTCGTCATTCCCGATCCGAACCCACCTTGTACATCGCCAGGGATACCAGCCGGGTGTACCCCAACCGGCGGTACGAACTATCTGCTTACGACGGCGAATGGTGGACCGTTCTGCTCCGAATGTCCCGCCGTTCGGCCACCTGTCCGTAACTACGACGGCGTGGAGTTTCGTCTCCTCAGGCGTCCCACCGCTAAGTGGTTCGGCGCGATCTCCTACACCTACAGCAAGCTCCGCGGAAACTACGCGGGTCTGACCGACACCGATCCAACCGATGGGGGAGGCGGACGTCACTCGCCAAACAATGGACGCGCGTTTGACCTGCCCAACATGACCTATAATGCAGACGGTTCGCCCGATTACGGACCACTTGCAACGGAC
>Ga0209472_1000383_pt1 | contig 27053 bp, 21 predicted proteins | sample GraSoiAngelo_130_FD_185887 | JGI IMG/M metagenome (GOLD analysis project Ga0209472, IMG submission 185887) | Grasslands soil microbial communities from the Angelo Coastal Reserve, California, USA - 14_0929_02_20cm (SPAdes) (version 2) | ecosystem: Environmental > Terrestrial > Soil > Grasslands ...
AACAGGATGCCTTCTCGCGCCACGTTACGCAGAAATCCCGGCCGTGGAGATCGCTCCGGATCAGCCCAGTCGCCCGATGAAATTGTGACTGGCTGGATCAGAATCCCGGTCTCGAGGAATACATCGTCTGCCAGTCGTCGCCTTGGTCTGTGAGAACCAAGGCCACATCCGCATCGCTTTCACGCCCGGCGTCCCCCCCGCGCGCGCGACCCATAGAGAAGTGCCCGCTCAACCTGCAAATCGCCAGGAAGGCGATCGAGAAACGCGCGCACGGCACGTTCCGTACGCGCGTCGGGCACTTGCCGGGTGGGAGATTCGGGGCTCATTCGGTCATTCGCGGAACATTGGTGAGTATGCACAAGAAAGCCCGCCATGAGCGCTCAGGCGAGGCTAAATATCTGGAGATTACAATTGGTTATCGTTGGAGTGCCGCCTGCACACCTTGCCGGGATTCGCCCGCGCCACCGGATCCTAAGTCTTGAGCGCCACGAACCAGGCGCCGACCGCAATCATGAGGATGCCGAGCCAGTTCATCGGCGCGAGCCTCGCTCGACCCCGACCTTGGCGCATATCGCCGTGAGCGCGGCGGACGACATCAGGGCCCAGACCTGCCACGCCGCCATCAGTGCACCTCGCCATTGACCGCGGCCGGCCAAAAGTACTACTTTCCTCGCGAGCTAGGGGAGCCCCGGCAGGGGGCTGAGAGGCCACACGGCGCTTAAAGAGGTGAGCGCGGCGTGGCGACCCTGTGAACCTGATCCAGTTAATGCTGGCGTAGGAAAGTTTCCCTCGAGCTTGAGGCGCGCCGCTCTTGCCACCGGGCGCAGCCTCCTTATCCTACGCCCAGGCATTCACCGGATCTCTCGTGCTGTCAGGAGCATCCGATGAATGCGCAATTGATGCAGGTCGTTTCCGAGCCCTTGCCGGCCTCGCGCAAGGTCTACAAGTCCGGCAGCCTCCACGCGGGGTTGCGCGTTCCGATGCGGGAGATCGACCTGCATCCGTCCTCTGGCGAGCCGCCGCTCACGGTCTACGACGCTTCCGGCCCCTACACCGATCCCGCTGTCGCCATCGACATCACGCGCGGGCTGCCGCGCACCCGTGCGGCCTGGATCAGCGCCCGCGGCGACGTCGAGCCGTACCCCGGCCGGGGCGTGCAGCCGCTCGACAACGGCCTCGCGGGCGGGGCGAGGGGCACGCCGGAGTTTCCGGGGCGGCGCATAGCGCTGCGCGGGCGCGGGGGCGCGGCGGTGACGCAGCTCGCCTATGCGCGCGCGGGTCTCATCACTCCGGAGATGGAGTTCGTTGCGGTGCGCGAGAACTCGGGGCGCGAGCGGTGCGCCGCGAGCGCGGCCCTCGACGGCAACGCCTGGGGCGCTTCCATTCCCGATTACGTGACCCCCGAGTTCGTGCGCTCCGAGGTCGCCCGAGGACGCGCCATCATCCCGGCGAACGTGAATCACCCGGAGTCCGAGCCGATGATCATCGGGCGCAACTTCCTCGTGAAGATCAACGCCAACATCGGCAACTCGGCGGTGACCTCGGGCACCGCCGAAGAGGTCGACAAGCTCGTGTGGGCGATCCGCTGGGGAGCGGACACGGTCATGGACCTGTCCACCGGGCGCAACATCCACACCATCCGCGAGTGGATCGTGCGTAATTCGCCGGTCCCGATCGGCACCGTGCCGATCTACCAGGCGCTGGAGAAGGTCGGCGGAGTTGCGGAAGAGCTCACCTGGGAGATCTTCCGCGACACGCTCATCGAGCAGGCCGAGCAGGGCGTCGATTACTTCACCATCCACGCGGGGGTGCGGCTCCCCTACATCCCGCTCACGGTCGGCCGCGTCACCGGCATCGTGTCGCGCGGCGGCTCGATCATGGCGAAGTGGTGCCTGGCACATCACCGCGAGAGCTTCCTCTACGAGCACTTCGAGGAGATCTGCTCGATCTGCCGCGCCTACGACGTGAGCTTCTCGCTCGGCGACGGCCTCCGGCCTGGCTCGATCGCCGACGCCAACGATGCCGCGCAGTTCGCCGAGCTCGAGACGCTCGGGGAGCTCACCCGGATCGCCTGGCGCAACGACTGTCAGGTGATGATCGAGGGGCCGGGCCACGTGCCGATGCACAAGATCAAGGAGAACATGGACAAGCAGCTCGCGACCTGCGGCGAGGCCCCGTTCTACACCCTTGGTCCCCTCACCACCGACATCGCGCCCGGCTACGACCACATCACTTCCGCGATCGGCGCCGCCATGATCGGCTGGTACGGCACCGCCATGCTCTGCTACGTCACGCCCAAGGAGCACCTCGGGCTTCCGGACCGCAACGACGTCAAGACGGGGGTCATCACCTACAAGATCGCGGCGCACGCCGCGGATCTCGCCAAGGGACATCCCGGAGCGCGCTCGCGCGACGACGCGCTCTCCCGCGCGCGCTTCGATTTCCGCTGGCAGGACCAGTTCAATCTGGCGCTCGATCCCGAGACCGCCTGCGCCTTCCACGATGCGACGCTGCCGAAGGAGGGCCACAAGCTCGCGCATTTCTGCTCGATGTGCGGGCCGAAGTTCTGCTCCATGCGCATCTCGCACGAGGTGCGCGAGGAGGCGCGCGCCGAGGGTCTGCGCGAGATGGCGGAGAAATTCCGCGCCGGGGGCGGTGAGCTCTACGTGCCGGCTCCGGGGGACGGCTGACACCATGAGGGTGAGCGTCATCGGAGCCGGAGTCGCGGGCCTCACGTGCGCGCTGGAGCTCGCCGAGCGGGGCGTCTCGGTCGAGGTGCTCGAGCGCGGGGCGCGGCTCGGGGCCGCCGGCTGCTCGTGGTACGCCGGGGGGATGCTTGCGCCCTGGTGCGAGCTCGAGAGCTCGGGGCCCCTCATTGCGCAGCTCGGCGCGGAAAGCATCCCCTGGTGGCAGGAGCGCTTTCCGGGCACCGTGGTGCACGGCACGCTGGTCGTGGCGCATGGCCGTGACGCCCCCGAGGTCGCCCAGTTTGCCGGCCGCACAGGCCACTTCGAGCGCGTCGGTGCCGAGGCCATCGCGGCCCTCGAGCCCGACCTCGCCGGGCGCTTCAGTCACGGGCTCTACTTCGCCGAAGAGGCGCATCTCGACCCGCGCGCGGCGCTCGCGGCGCTCGCCGCCCGGCTCAGCGAGCTCGGGACCCCTGTCCGCTTCGGCGTCGAGGTATCGAGCGCCTTCCTCGACGGGCGCCACGTTATCGATTGCACCGGGCTCGGCGCACGGCCAGAGCTCGCGGATCTGCGCGGGGTGAAGGGGGAGATGCTGCTGCTGCACCTCGGCGAGCTGTCGCTCGCGCGCCCGGTGAGGCTCCTCCACCCGCGGATCCCCGTGTACGTGGTGCCGCGCGCCGAGGGTCTCTTCATGGTGGGCGCGACTATGATCGAGAGCGATGAGGACACGCGCATCAGCGCGCGCTCGATGCTCGAGCTTCTGTCGGCTGCCTACGCCTTGCATCCGGCTTTTGGGGAGGCTGAGATCGCCGAGATCGGCACCGGCGTGCGCGCGGCTTTTCCCGATAATCTCCCGCGGCTGCGCCGCTGGGACGGCGCGCTCCATGTGAACGGCCTCTACCGTCACGGCTTCCTGATCGCCCCGGCGCTCGCCCGGCGCGCGGCGGCCGTGCTCCTCGAGGGCAGACATTTTCCGGAACTGATGGATGAAGATTCTCGTCAACGGCGCCTGGCGTGAGACCGCCGCGGGAGAGCTCGCCGCGCTCCTCGAGGAGCTGGGGCTCGCCGGGGCGGTGGTGGCGACTGCGGTCAACGGCGAATTCGTGGCGGCGGCGGTGAGAGCGCACGCCGCGCTCACCGAGGGCGATCGCGTGGAAGTGCTCGCGCCGATGCAGGGGGGCTGATGCTCGAGCTCTACGGCACCAAGCTCGAGTCTCGCCTGCTGCTCGGCACGGCGCGCTATCCCTCGCCCGCGGTGCTGACCGAGGCGGTGCGCGCGGCGCGCGCCGAGGTGGTGACGGTGGCGCTGCGACGCGAGTCGGGCGGCGAGCGTCGCGGCGAGGGGTTCTGGTCGATCATCCGCGGTCTCAACGTGCGGGTGCTGCCCAACACCGCCGGCTGCCACTCGGTGAAGGAAGCGGTGACCACCGCGCACATGGCGCGCGAGGTGTTCGCTACGACGTGGATCAAGCTCGAGGTGATCGGCGAGGACGACACCCTGCAGCCGGATCCGTTCGGGCTCGCGGAGGCGGCGCGCCTCCTGTGCGCGGAAGGCTTCGAGGTGTTTCCGTACACCACCGAGGACCTGGTGGTGGCGGAGCGGCTGCTCTCGGCCGGCTGTCGCGTGCTGATGCCGTGGGGGTCGCCCATCGGCTCCGGCCGCGGCTTGAACAACCTCTTTGGCCTCACGGCGCTGCGCGCGCATTTCCCCGCGGTGCCGCTGATCATCGATGCGGGTATCGGCGTGCCCTCGCACGCCGCGCGGGCCCTGGAGCTCGGCTTCGATGCGGTACTGATCAACACCGCGATCGCGCAGGCACGCGATCCGGTCGGTATGGCGGCGGCGTTCGCGCAGGCGGTGGAGGCGGGGAGGGCGGCGCGACTCGCGGGGCCGATCGAACCGCGCGACCTCGCGGAGCCCTCGACGCCCGTCATCGGTACGGCCTTCCGCGGATGAGGCTGCCGCGCGTCTATCCGATCGTCGACAGCGCCGCCTGGGTGCGGCGCCTCGCGCCGCTCGGGGTGCACCTGGTGCAACTGCGCATCAAGGAGCAGCCGAGGGACGGACTGCTCGAGGAGATTCGAGAGGCGAAGGCCTGCTGCACTTCGTCCGGCATGCAGCTGGTCATCAACGACTATTGGGAGCTCGCACTCGTAGCGGGTTGCGATTTCGTGCATCTCGGGCAGGGGGATCTCGGGGGCGCGGACGTGCCGGGGCTGCGACGCACCGGGGTGCGGCTCGGCATCAGCACCCACGATGAGGCCGAGCTCGCGCGCGCGCTCGCTTTCGAGCCGGACTATGTGGCGCTCGGCCCCATCTACCCGACGCTGCTGAAGGCGATGCCGTGGGCTCCCCAGGGTCTCGCGCGGATCAGCGAGTGGAAGCGCCGGATCGGGGCGATCCCGCTCGTCGCCATCGGGGGACTCACGGTGGAGCGCCTGCCGGGTGTGTTCGCGGCGGGTGCGGACAGCGCCGCCGTGGTCACCGACATCGTGCGCCATCTCGACCCCGAGGCGCGCACACGGGAATGGCTCAGCGTCGCGGCGGCGGCGGCGGCTTGAGGTGAGGAGACGGGCGTGAGCGATCGGTACGCGCGGCAATCGGTTCTTCCCGAGGTCGGCCCCGCTGGGCAGGCGCGGCTCGCTTGCGCGACGGCGCTCGTCGTGGGGGCGGGGGGCCTCGGCTGCGCGGTGTTGCAGTACCTCGCTGCCGCGGGCGTCGGCCGTCTCGTGATCGTCGATCACGACCTCGTCGAGGAATCGAACCTCCACCGCCAGCCGCTCTATCGCATGAGCGATCTCGGAGCGCCGAAGGTCGAGGCCGCGCGGGCCGCGCTCCTCGCGACCAACCCCGGCATGCGCATCGAGGCGGTGAGGGAGCGTCTGACCGCCGCGAACGCCGCCCGCCTGGTCGGCATGGCCGAGATCGCCGTCGACGCTGCCGACAGCTTCGCCGTCACCTACGTGCTGAGCGATACCTGCCGGGGCGCCGGCACGCCGCTCGTGAGCGCCTCGGTGCTCGGGCTTTCGGGGTATGTGGGAGCGTTCTGCGGGGCCGCGCCGAGCTATCGGGCCGTATTCCCCGAGCTGCCGCGCACCGCCGGCTCCTGCGCCGAGACCGGTGTCCTCGGCACGGCGGTGGGCGTCATGGGTACGATCGAGGCGCACATGACGCTCGCGCTGCTCTTGAAGTGGGAGCCGACGGTCCTCGGCCGGCTGATCTCGATCGACTTTCGCACGCTTCGTACCGGCGGCTTTTCCTTTGCCGGCGCGAGTGAGCCCGCAGGGGCGACTCTCCGCTTCATTGCGCCGTCCGAGGTGTCGGAGAGCGACATCGTGATCGACCTGCGCAGCCCCCTCGAGGCGCCGCGGTCGCCCTTCGGCTCGGCGCTGCGCGTCGGCGTGGAGGCTCTCGAGAAAGGGGAGATGCGCTTCCCGACGGAGCCCCGCGTCGTGCTCTGTTGCCGCACCGGGGTGCGCGCCTGGCGCGCGGCGCGCGCGCTCGAGCGCCAGGGACACGCGAACCTCGCGCTGATCGCGCTCGGCGAGTGACCGCGGTCCTGGTCATCGCCGGCTCGGACTCGAGCGGCGGAGCGGGCCTCGTGCGTGACCTGCGCACGCTCACTCGCCTCGGGAGCCACGCACTGTGCGCCGTGACCGCGGTGACCGCGCAGTCGGACTCCGAGGTGCGCGCGGTGCACCCCATGCCGCCGGATCTCGTTCGCGCCCAGATCGCCGCGGCGTTCGCTACGCGCCGGGTGGGCGCGATCAAGATCGGCATGCTCGGCACGGGAGCGGTCGCGCTCGCGGTCGCCGCGAGCCTCCCGCCGCGCGAGCAAGTGCCGATGGTGCTCGATCCGGTGCTGCTCTCGTCCTCGGGCGGAGTGCTGCTCGATGATGCCGGGCGCACAGCGCTGCGAGAGGAGCTGCTCCCGCGCGCGACGCTCGTGACGCCCAACGTGGCGGAGCTCGCCTCGCTCCTGGGCGTCGCGGCCGCGGGCACCGAGGCGGAGCTCATTGAGCAGGGACGGGCGCTGCTCGAGCTGGGACCTCGCTCGGTGCTGGTCAAGGGCGGCCATGGAGGCGGCCGTGAGGCCGTCGACCTGCTGCTCCTCGAGAGGGAGCCCGTGCGGCGCCTGAGCGCGCCGCGCAGCGCGCGGACGCTGCGCGGGACCGGATGTGCGCTCGCCTCCGCGATCGCCGCCGGACTCGCCGCGGGCTCGAGCCTCGAGGACGCCTGTGCCCGAGCGAAGCAACACCTGGTGGAGTTGTTTCAGCAGCCAGCCTGATCCTCAGGGAACCGCGTGGCAGAGCGCAGCCTCCCCCGGGCTTCCGCGATCGAAACCGACTGTCGCCTGACGGCGACCGCGGCGGGGACTCGTAACCGGCGCGTCAACCGATTCGGCCGTCGGTCGCTATGGTCACCCAAGCCGACGCAAGCGGCGATGAACCAGACAGAGGGAGTTGGCCATGCAGCGCAATATGTCGAGAGGCGCACTGTTGGGTGCGCTGCTTGCAGGTCTCACGCTCGTGCTCGCCGCCTGCGGCGGCTCCGGCTCGAACGGCAACCTCGTAACCGGACCGACGTCGCAGAGCATGCCGCTCGTGATGAGCGATGCCTCGTCCGAGGACTGGGCGGTGATCGGGGTGAAGGTGCTCGGCATCGCGCTCCTGCCCCAGGGCGGCGGCGGCGCGCTGACCGTGTGGACGGCGCCGAGCCCGGCGCCGTACGTGAATCTCGAGCAGCTCGACCAGCTGGGGGAGCTTCTCGGTAACGTGAGCGTGCCGGTCGGCACCTACACGGGAGCGGTGCTCACCATCGGCGCCAACCCGGGGGATCTGCTGCTGACGGCATCCGAGAATCCCGCGAGCAGCTTTCCGCTCGCCCCGGGGACCACGGTCGCTTCCGATCTGATCCAGATCCAGGGCAAGACCGGGAGCACGGGCAGCTTCACGGTGCCGGTCACGGTGAGCTTCGACTCCCCGCTCACGGTCACTGCGACCCAGAGCAACGCCCTCGACCTCGAGTTCGATCTCGCTCACCCCGCCTTCATCGTCGCCCACACGCTTCCGGTCGCGGCCGGCGCGACGCTCTGGGCGGTCAATTTCAACGGGCCGGTGCGCCACCGCCCGGTGCCCGCCCTCGCGGGGCTCCTGCTGCGTCACACCTACGGCACGGTGAAGCTGGTGGCCTCTGACGACAAGTCGCTTACCCTCACCAAGGACTTCCCGGTGCTGCCGGTGACCAATCCGGAGACGGCGGTAGGGAGCAGCCTGACGCTGCAGATCTACGCCGACGCCACCAATGGCACGATCTTCTACGACGTCGACGCCAAGACCCGCACGGTCGTCAAGGACTTCTCGGCCGGAGCCACGACGCTGCCCGGCAAATACGTGCGGGTCGCGGCGCGCTACCAGAGCGACGGCACGCTCATTGCCGTGCGCGTGTGGGCGAGCAGTACTTTCGCCAACGTCTGGCTGAGCCCCGAAGGACACGTGCTGCACGTCGACACCACGACCGACCTCATCACGGTCGCCAACGAGTCCGGCGTGGGCGTCCCGGTGATGATCGGCGCCAACACCGAGTTCTTTTACCGGACGCCCGCCAACGCGCTCGCGGATACGACGCCGATCGGCACGGGCCCCGGCTTCCTCACCAGTCATGATCTGGTTCGCGGCTTCAAGGTGCACGTGAGCGCGGTCGATCCGCTCGCCACGCCGATGGTGGCGGACACCATCGACATCGAGACCGCGGGGTACTCCGGGCGGATCTCGGGGGCGAACACGTCGGGCTTCACCTACACGCGGCAGTTTGCCCGGGCGACGGACGACTACACGGTGACGCTCGCTTACATCTCGGCGAGCTCCGCCAATGTCGATCCGAGCGGAAAGTCCGTCATGGGGTTCCTGTGGTGGGACTTCACCTATCCCACCCTCGCGATCGAGGGGAGCGGCGCGGTCCAGCAGTTCGTCGACGCGACCAACACCGGAGTCAACTTCGGCGGCACGGTGGGCACGCTGACGGCGTCGGGCGCGAGCGCGGCGACCTGGGGCGATACGGCCAATCCCAGCGGCTGGTCGCTCAAGAACGCGGTCCTCGTGCCGGTGCCCGTGCCGCTCGGCGTGGTGACGGCGCCCTTCGCGGGCACGACCTTCGCCATGACCGCGGGCGGCGTCTCCGCGACCAACGGGAGCCCGCTGCCGGTGACGGTCGACGTGAGCGCCACGGCGCAGTCGGCCACGCTCGTCTACCAGATCGACCGCTCGAACGGCGTGATCACCGTTACCCCGGTCGACATCACGACCGCGAGCGGCCTGGCGACAGTGAGCGCTGCGCTGGTCGCCGGAACGCCGGTCAAGGTCTCTGGCGTGCCGCAGCCCGACGGCACGCTCAAGGCCTACGTGCTCGCGTACTTCACGGGCACCTTGCCGAGCGCCTGAAGGCTCGAGCGCGCCGCGGAGAAATCCGCGGCGCCCTCGAGCTTTGGCGAGCCGCCCGCGAGGGCTCGCGGCCGCACCCGCACGGGTATCATGCCGGCATGGAAGACCGGACGAGCCAGCTGAAGAACATCGCGCGCCGCCTGATGCGCGAGCACGGCCTCGAGCCGGATCTGTCCACCGCGGCCCTCGAGCAGCTGCGCACGATCGGGGCCGCGCCGCTTGCGCGCGGCCCCGGGATCCGTGACCTGCGCCACCTGCCGTGGTGCTCGATCGACAACGACGACTCGCGCGATCTCGATCAGCTGTCGGTGGCGCAGCCGCAGGGCGGCGGGGGGGTGACGATTCTCGTCGCGATTGCGGACGTCGACGCCGTGGTGCAGGTCAGAGCGCCGCTCGATGAGCATGCGCGCACCAACACGACGAGCGTCTACACCGCGGCGGAAGTCTTCCCGATGCTTCCCGAGCGGCTCTCCACCGATCTCAGCTCGCTCGCCGAGGGAGAGGAGCGCCTGAGCCTCGTCGTCGACATGACTGTCACCGCCGCCGGCGCCGTGGACGCTTCCGTCGTCTATCGAGCGGTGGTCGTGAACCGCGCCAAGCTCGCCTATGACAGCGTCGCCGCCTGGCTCGAGGGCCGGGGGCCGCCGCCCGCCCGCGCGGCTTCCGTCAGCGGCATGGATCAGCAGCTGCGCATCCAGGACGGCGTGGCGCAGGCACTGAAGCGGGTGAGGCGCGAGCAGGGGGCGCTCGGGCTCACGACCCTCGAAGCCCGGGCGATCTACCACGGCAGCGCGCTTACCGATCTCAGGCCCGACGAGAACAACCGCGCCAAGGAGCTCATCGAATACTTCATGATCGCGGCCAACACCGCGGTGGCGCAGTTCCTCGAGCGTCACCGGTACGCCTCGCTCCGCCGGGTGCTGCGCGCGCCGGAGCGCTGGGGCCGTATCGTGGAGCTTGCGCGCGCGTGCGGCGGGAGCCTGCCGGCGACGCCCGACGCGCGCGCGCTCAGCGACTTTCTCGCCGGGCGAGAGCGCGCCGCCCCGGATCGCTTCCCGGACCTGTCGCTGTCGATCGTGAAGCTTCTCGGCTCCGCGGAGTATGTGCGCAAGCGTCCCGGTGAGGCCGTCCAGGGGCATTTCGGGCTCGCAGTCGATGACTACACGCACGCGACCGCGCCCAACCGCCGCTTCCCGGATCTCGTCACGCAACGGCTCGTGAAAGCCGCGCTCGCGGGCCGCCCCTCGCCCTACGGCGAGGAGGAGCTGCGGGAACTCGCGGCACACTGCACCGAGCAGGAAGGCAATGCCGCGAAGGTGGAGCGGCAGCTGCACAAGTCCGCCGCGGCCATGCTGCTCGAATCTCGCACGGGTGCGCAGTTCGATGCCATGGTCACGGGTGCCTCGGACAAGGGAGTCTGGGTGCGCATCCTGCAGCCTCTCGCCGAGGGACGCTTGGTGAGGGGCTTCGAAGGCCTGGACGTCGGCGATCCGGTGCGCGTGCAGCTCGTGCGCACCGACGTCGAGCGCGGCCACATCGACTTCGTGCGCGTCCGCTGAGCGCACGTGCGCCGACCGCGCCTTTTTTCCGAGCCTCGCGTGCTCCCATCAAGCGACAGTGCCGACGTCGGCGACGCCGATCACCGACAGCTTGCCGCAGCGCACTGGCGACGTTTAGATACCCGCACGCCCAACCGTGCCCCGAAACGACACCCGGAGCGTGGCAAGGGGAGGGCGTTCACGGCGCCGGCAGAGGACCTGCCGCACCAGTGCCGCGACCGAAACACTGGTCTCGAGCCAAATAGAGGTGATTCATGAACCGCTCTTTGAGTTTAATCGTCGCGATCGCTGCGCTGGGAGTCGTGGGGTCTGCGCAGGCGGCCGGACCTGCAGATCAGGCCGCGGCGCAGTCTTCCACCGCACAACCCTCGACGATCCCGTCGACCGAGCCCGGACCGCCGTCCACCATGGGACGGCAGAGCGACCCGTCCAGCCCGCAGAGTGATCCCGCGACGACGGCGCAAGCGGGCATCTCGTCTGCCTCGGAGAACACTCGTCTGGCGGCCATCGTTCCGGCCGGCATGTCGACGCAGGAAGCGTGCGCCGGATTCCGGAGCACTGACGACTGTGCGGCCGCGCTGCACGCCTCGCAGAATCTCGGGATCTCGTTCACGGACCTGAAGGCGAAAATGACCGGCGGGGAGAAGCTCGGCGAAGCCATCAAGGAGCTGAAGCCCGGCGCCAACATCAAGTCCGAAGTTCGCAAGGCCGAGGAGCAGGCGCGCGCGGACGCTCGCTCGCCGACGGGCTGACGCTTAAGGTCTGAGCGCGCTCACGGCGCTCGCACCGGGCGCCGGAAAGGTGCGTGGGGGGCAGGAAGCCCCCCACGGCGCGCGGCCCATCCGTACTCCTCAGCGCGGCGGGTTGCGCCAGTCGCCGCCGAGCGCCTTCACGAGGAGCACCGTGGCGTTGGTGCGGCGGATGCCGATGTCGACCGCCGTCAGCCGTGCCGACAGGGCGGCGTTTTCAGTGGATACGACCTCGAGATAGCTGACGATCCCGCCTTTGTAGCGCAGGTTCGCTTGCTCGAGCGCTCCCTGCGTGGCGGTGACCGCGGCCGCCTGACTCACGCTCTCGCGCTCGAGCTGGCGCAGCGCCGCCAGATTGTCCTCGACGTCCTGATAGGCGACGAGCACCGTAGCGCGGTAGTTGGCGACCTGCTCATCGTAGGCGGCGTGGGCGGCCGCTGACTGCGCCGCGTGCGCCCCGGCATCGAAGATCGTCAGCAGCCCCTGGGGGCCGATCGACCAGAGCCGGCTCGGCGCGCTCATCCAGCTCGAGGCCCTGGTGCTCTCCTGGCCCGCTGCGCCGGCGAGGTTGAACACCGGGAAGTAGGCCGCCCGCGCGACGCCGATCGCGGCGTTCGCGGCCGCCACGCGCCGCTCGGCCGCCGCCACGTCCGGCCGGCGCTCGAGCAGCTGCGAAGGCAGGCCCGGGGCGACCTCCGGCACCGGCAGCTCGGCGGCTTCCGCGCGCGGGGGAAGGGTGAAATCCGACGCCTCGCGACCGATGAGGACGGCGATCGCGTGCTCGGTCTGTGCGCGGCGGAGGCGCGTGTCCTCGGCCTGGGTGCGGGCGGTCTCGAGCTGGGCCTGCGCCTGTTGCACGTCGGCGATAGCCGCGGCGCCGCCGCGATAGAGATTCTCGGTGAGCTCGAGGGCCTTGGCGTAGTCGGCGACCGTGCGATCGAGAAACTGCTGCTGCAGATCGAGCCCCCGGAGCGTGAAGTAGTCGCTCGCGAGCTCGGCGTGCACGCTGAGATCGAGCGCGGCGACATCTCCGGCGCTTGCCTGCTCGCTCGCTCGCGCCCCGGCCACGGTGTTGCGCACGCGGCCGAAGAGATCCAGCTCGTAGCCGAGCACGCCTTCGGCGATGAAGACATTGCCCGTCGTCGGCCTGCCGGGAGCATAGGTGGGCGCGTTGAGCGAGGTTCGCTGGCGGGTGGCGCTCGCCTCGGCGGTCAGAGTCGGGAAAAAGGCCGCGCGCGCAATGCGGGTCTCGGCCCTGGCGTGCTCGAGTCGCGCGAGCGCGGCCCGCAGGCTCTGGTTGGCCTCGCTGACCTGCGTCTCGAGGTCAGCGAGGGCCTGATCGTTGAACATCGTCCACCAGTGCCCGCGCGGCGTCGAGTCCGCGGGCGCCGCTACCTTCCACTCGCCCGCCTCCTTGTACGAGGGGGGCGGAGTCGGCACCGAGGGGCGCTGGTAGCGCGGGCTGAGAGAGCACGCCTCGAGCGCCAGCACCACGGCGAGCGCCGGCAGCGCCGCAGGGGTCCGCATCAGGAGTGCCCGGCGGCGGTACTCGCGACCGCCGCGGGCGGTTGTGCGACGCGTACCGGCACCCCGTCGGCGATCGAATCCGGCGGATTGACAATGAGCGCGTCCGCGGCGTCGATCCCAGTGAGGACCTCGATCTCGGTGCCGAAGTCCCGCCCCTGGGTAATCGACTTCAGGCGCACGCGATGCTCCCCGTCGAGAGTCGCCACCTCGAGGCCGTTGGCGCGAAACAGGACCGTGTTGACCGGGATTCGGAGCGTGCTCGCGCTGCCGGCAGCGAGAGTGAAATGGACCTGCGCATAGGAGCCCGGCAGCAGCTCGCCCTGGGCGTTGTCGATCTGGAGCTCGACCTGGAGCGTCCGCGAGGTCGCATCGAGCGCGTGAGCGGTGGAGACCACGGTGGCCTCGTAGCGCGCCGTCGGGCGATCGGCGAACTCGAGCGTGGCTGTCAGTCCCGGCTGGACGGCCGCGGCATAGGCCTGAGGCACCGACACGTAGATGCGCAAGCGGTGCGTGTCGGCCACCCGGAAGAGGGCGCTCCCCGGGCTCTGACCGGCGTTGATCAGGGCGCCGACGTCGGTGTTGCGTTCGGTGACCACACCGTCGAAGGGCGCCGCGACGCGCTTGAAGGACTCGAGGTCCTTGAGCCGCGCCAGGTTGGCGGCGGCCGACTGGCGCGCCGCGGCTTTGGCGGCCGCATCCCCGGCGCGCTGATCGGCGTCCTGCTGCGAGACCGACTCCGTGGCGCGCAGGCCCTTCCAGCGCTCGTTGGTGGTGCGGGCCAGCTCGTAGTTGGCATCGGCCGTCGCGAGATCCGCCTGCGCCTGGCGCAGCTGCTGGTCCACCTCCGGCGTGTCGATCTCGGCGAGCACCTGTCCCTTCTTCACCGCCGCGCCGATGTCGGTGTACCAGTTCTTGAGGTACCCGCTGGTGCGCGCGTAGATCGGCGCCTCGTAGAAGGCCTGGACGCTGCCCGGCAACACCAGGATGTCGGAGCCCGGACCCGCTTTGGGCTTCACGGTCGCGACGGTGGGCACCGCGGCGGTGGCGGCCTCGCGCTCGAGCGCGTTGCGGGCGCTGATCCGGCTCACGATGCCCCACACGGCGAGCACGAGCGCGGCCGCGAGCCCGATGAGCGCGTAGCGGCGCACGCGTGCATCGGCCAGGACGGAGTGCGGAGCGGTCGGCAGGTCGGGCATCAGGCGCTCCGGCGTCCGTGGATGAGCTTGAACACGGTGGGCACGAAGAAGAGCGTCGCCACCGTCGCGAAAACGAGTCCGCCGATCACGGCGCGCCCGAGCGGCGCGTTCTGCTCGCCGCCTTCGCCGAGGCCGAGCGCCATCGGCACCATGCCGATGATCATCGCAAGTGCGGTCATCAACACCGGTCGGAAGCGCGTGACGCCCGCCTGCACCGCGGCGTGAGCCGCATCATCGCCGGCGTTCATGCGCTCGCGCGCGAAGCTCACCACGAGCACGCTGTTGGCGGTCGCCACCCCCATGCACATGATCGCACCGGTCAGCGCCGGGACGCTCACCGGCGTGTGCGACAGGAACAGCATCCACACGATCCCTGCGAGCGCCGCGGGCAGAGCGGTGATGATGATGAACGGGTCGAGCCAGGACTGGAAGTTGACCACGATCAGCAGGTACACGAGCACGATCGCCGCTGCCAGCCCGAGCAGCAGCCCCGCGAAGGACTCCGTCATGGTCTTCGCCTGACCCCGCACCGCGACCTTCGATCCGCGCGGGAGCGAGTGCTGCATGTCGGCGAGCGCGTGGTTCACCTGCGCGGCAACGTAACCGAGGTCCGCGCCTTCGACGGCTCCGAAGATGTCGACCACCGGCGTGGAGTCGTAGTGGCTCACCACGGCAGGGGCGACGCTGCGGTGAAAGCTCGCAAGGTTGGCGAGCAGCTGCGCGGCGCGACCCCCACCGCTCCCGCCGCCGGTGACCGGCGTCGTGGCGAGGTCCCCGAGGGAAGCGAGCCGGAACTGCGGTGTCTGGGCGGCGATGGCGTACTGGGTACCGCTCTTCGGGTCGATCCAGAAGGAGAGGGTGGTCTGTGAGCTCCCGGAGAGCGAGACCAGCAGGTCGGACGCAACATCCGTCTCGGAGAGCCCGAGGAGCGCCGCCTTGTTGCGGTCGACCTCGACATTCAACGTGGGGTAGTCGAAGGCCTGCTGGATGCGCAGATCCACGATCCCGGGGATCCGGTGCAAGCGAGCGAGCAGCGCCTGCGCGTAGGCGCGGTTGGCCGCCACGTTGAAGCCGGCCACCTGCACGTCGATCGGGGCCGGGAGGCCGAAATTGAGGATCTGGCTGACGATATCCGCTGGCAGGAAGGCGAAAGTCGTGGAGGGGTAGAGCGCCGTGAGCCGCTCGCGCAGCAGACGCACGTAAGGGGCCGTCGGCCGGTGGTCCGCGGTGAGATTCACATAGATATCGGCGTCCCCGGGGCCCACCGGCGCCGATGTCGAATAGGCCAGGTTGATGCCGCTGTAGGGAATGCCGATGTTGTCGACGATGGTCGCGATCTCGCGAGCGGGAATCAGCTCCCGGATCGTCTCCTCGACGCGATCGCACAGGGTCGCGGTCTCATCGATGCGGATGCCGGTGGGACCCCGCAGGTGGAGCTTGATCTGGCCGGCATCGACGCTCGGGAAGAAGTCCTGTCCGAGGCCCGGCAGGAAGCGGCCGAGAGGGAAGGCGAGCAGGGCGGTGGCCGCCATCGCACCCAGGAACGGCATGGCAAAGCGCGGCCCGCTGCGCACGGCGCGCTCGAGCAGCCCGTGATACGCCTCGCGCAGCTGCCTGAACCACTGCTCGAAGCGCCGTTGCAGGAGCTGCAGCCGCCGCAGCGGGTCGTGCGCGCTCAGCGGCGCGTGCGCTTCGTGGCGCTGCAGCCAGTATTTGGCGAGCGTCGGCACGAGGGTCCGCGAGAGCAGGTAGGACGCCAGCATGGCGAAGACGACCGCCTCGGCGAGCGGCACGAACAGGTAGCGGGCGATCCCGACCAACATGAACATCGGCACGAAGACGATGCAGATGGCGAGCGTGGAGACGAAGGCGGGCACGGCGATCTCGTGGGCGCCGTTGAGGATCGCGGCCTCCACGTCTTCGCCGCGCTCGAGGTGCATGTTGATGTTCTCGATGGTGACGGTCGCATCATCGACCAGGATGCCCACCGCGAGCGCGAGTCCTCCGAGGGTCATGATGTTGATGGTCTCGCCGAGCGCCGACAGGCAGATGATGGAGGCGAGGATCGAGAGCGGGATCGAGATGGCGATGATGAGCGTGCTGCGCCAGGTGCCGAGGAACAGGAGAATCATGAGCGCCGTCAGGCTTGCTGCGATCACCGCTTCGCGCACGACGCCCGAGATCGCAGCGCGCACGAAGATCGACTGATCGCCCACCAGGTCGATCTTGAAGTCCGGCGGCAACGCGTCGCGGATTCCCGGCAGCCGGTCCTTGATGCTGCGGATGATGTCGAGCGTCGAGGCGCTGCCGGTCTTGAGCACGCTCATCAGCACGCCGCGGTGACCGTCGCGGCGCACGATGTTGGTCTGGGGCGGATAGCCGTCGCGCACGTGCGCCACATCGCGCACGTAGATTAGCCGGCCGTTGCGGGTAGCGACCGGCATCTCGTTGAGCTCGGCAACCGTCTTCGGGTTGGCATTGACGGCAACGAAATATTCCCGGTCGCCGATCTTCTCGGTGCCCGCCGGCAGGATCGAGTTCTGCGCGGCGATGGCGGCGGTGACATCGTTGCCAGAGAGGCCGTGGGCGCGCAGCGCGTCCGGATCCAGGTCGACCTGGACCTGTCGTTGCAGGCCCCCGTACGGCCAAGGCATGGAAGCGCCGGCGACGGTCGAAAGCCCGGTGCGGATGACGCTGTTTCCCTGATCGAACAGCTGCGCCTCCGAGAGGCTGGCGCTCGAGAGCGCCAGCTGCAGAATCGGCACCGAGGAGGCGTTATAGGCGAGGACGAAGGGCGGGGTGGTGCCGGGAGGCGCGAAGCGGATCATGGTCTGAGACACGCCGGTGATCTGGGCGTAGGAGAGCTCCTCATTCACGTTGGGCTGAAAGAAGTACTTGACCACCGAGGTACCGCTCACCGACTGCGACTCGGTGTGCTCGACGTCGTTGACGGTGGTCTGCGCGGTGCGCTCACCGTTCAGGATGAGGCGGGTCGCCATCTCTTCCGGCGACAGCCCGGTGTACTTCCACACCGTCGCGACCACCGGGATCCTGATGTTGGGGAAGATGTCGGTGGGCGTGCGCCAGATCGCGAACACGCCGAAGAGCGTGATCACGATGGCCAGCACGATGAAGGTGTACGGACGCCGAAGCGCCAGCTTGACGATCCACATGGGCCCAGGACTCTAACCCACGGTGGAAAGAGGAGGAAATTGACTGAAAGGGGGAGGGCCTTGGCGTTCCTTAACGCTGTGTTACATCTGCCGTGAAGCTTGCGCGGGGGCCGCAGGGACACGCGCCGGCCGCGGGGCTCTCGCGGCCTGACGAGCTCAGGCCGCGAGAGCGCAACGGCGGCTGGGTGGGCTAGAACCTGAAGCGAATCCCCGCGGTGGTGGTGAGGGTGGAGTGGTTGAGGAAGCCGACGGGGGCGAGCCCGTCCTGCACGTCGGTCCAGAAAGTGCCGAGGTAGCCGTCGAAGCGCTTGGCGAAGCGATAGTCGGCGAGCAGCGAGAAGGAGCTCTCCCTGCCGCTGCAGGAGCCGCTGCGGTTGTCGGAGCAGCCGGCGTTGGCACCGGTGGCAAAACTGTCCTGGTGGTAGCCGTAGTAGGAGGCCATCACATCCAGATCCGCGCTGGCGGCGAACTTCACCCCCACCCAGTACACCTGCAGGGTCTTCTCGTTGGTGAAGGCGGTGTTGGTGGGGAGGGCGATCACATAGCCGCCGATGGTGAGCGAGCCCGGCGGCAGCGGGGAGTTCGGATTGGCGAACTTGATGTGCTCATAGCCGCCATACAGCGTCGGTCTCCCAAGACCGAACAGCCCCATCACCGAGTAAGTGGTGTTGTCGGAGATAGTGGCCCGGAGGGAGTTGCTGGGGGAGAAGCACTGCACGGGGGCGCCGGCGGTGCAGGCGTTGGCCAGGTCCTGCACCTGCGCGGCAGAGAGCGGCGCGGTGGCGATGGCGTCGTACTTCTTGGCGTAGTAAGCATCGATCGACCAGCCGCTGCCCTCCAGTCCCACCTGCAGCTGCGCGGCGGTGTTGGTGGTGCCACTGGAGCCCGAGAACTGGTACAGCGCCCCCAGATGCAGCGTGTCGAACTTGCCCGAGTACTTCAACGACTGGTCGAGCCGCCGATCCTCGGTGTCGCCCCCGCCGGCGGTGGTGCCCGAGAAGCCGATGAGCGAGAAGGCGTTGGCCGCCCCCAGCGCGTCGTACTTGCCGACGCCGTCGGCGAGGGGGGTCACGTGCCGCCCGAAGGTGATCGTGCCGTAGGTGGGGGAGGAGAAGCCGGCGTAGGCCGCCCCGGCAAAGTACTGCCCGGCGATACTGCTGTCGACGTTGGTGGTCTGCGTGGCGGCCGGGCGACCGTTGTTCAGCACCTGCGATTTGAGCGCGTCGCTGATATTGCCGGACTGCGGGTTGAAGAACGTCTCGAAGCGGAACACCCCCGACCAGTCGCCCACCAGCGGTTCCTTCCCCGAGAGCCCAATGCGCGACTGGCTCAGGTTGCTCGGGGTGACCGCCGTGACCGAGCCGTTGCTGTTTGCCAGGATGATCGCCTCGGTTCCGGCGGGGAAGTAATCACTTGCCGGCACCCCGTGCGTCTGGTACTGCACCCCAATATCGACGATGCCGTAGAGCGTGATGCCATTCCAGGTGAAGCTGGAGTCGGCGGGCTTGGGCGCCGGGGCGGGAGCTGAAGCGCTCGGGGCCTGCGCCTGCGCGAGGGCCGCGGCTGCCGCCAGGCTCACCGAGAGCCCCCACGCCCCTCCCACTCGGGTGAGGCCGCGAGCACGGCGGCCCAGGGATTCGTTCTTATTACCGGACACGTTCGCGTGCTTCACTGTCAGTCCTCCCTAGATTCGCGAGTGGAAGAGATCAACTCCTGCCGCACCCTCCAGGGCACGGCGCCAGGGCCAATCGGATTTCTGCGTGAGCGCCGGGTTATCGTTCTTAAGCTGTCGACCGAACCAAACACACACGAGCAGTCCAAGTATTCCACGCGCACCGGGCCCACGGAAGTCCTGCCGTGGCCTAAAGCCGTCGGGGGAGGGTGCCTTGGCGCTGTTACAATAGTGGGAATGCGCTAAAGCTATGATCGAAAATGGCTTTTAAGCGATTGAATATACAAGAGTTAGTGTTATCGGAGCAAATCGCCAGAATCTGCTGCGATGCGTCTGCAGCCGAGTGTAGCGCAGGCGCAACGGTGTGAGGACCCGGTGGCCCATCTGTCGGCATCGGCGCGTTTTTCATGTACGCTGAGACAAAGAAGCCGCGGCATCCGCTTTTGCGGTGCGCGCCCGCGGTCGAGACAAAACTTAACAAGAGTGCACAACGCGCGGGACGAAGCCCGTAGACCCATCGATCCAAGGGGAGACGCATGAGTGCAACAGCGGGCGGTATCACCGCCACTTCACGGCCGTCAGCGAATCAGATCCCGAAGAACTTCCGGACGGTGATCGTCGCCGCCTCGGTAGGAAACGTCATCGAGTGGTACGACTTCTATATCTTCGGCAGTCTCGCCGCGGTACTGGCGGTGAAGTTCTTCTCGAAGACGAACCCGGTCGCGGCACTGCTCAGCACCATCGCGTTGTTCACGGCCGGCTTCCTGGTCCGCCCCCTGGGCGCATTCCTCTTTGGATGGCTGGGCGACCGGGTCGGTCGCAAATACACCTTCCTCATTACGCTGAGCGGCATGGGCCTGGGGACAGGGGCGATCGGCCTGATTCCAACCTTCCAGTCGATCGGCCTGACCGCGGCGTTCCTGCTGTTCGGTCTGCGCATGATCCAGGGCCTGTGCCTCGGGGGCGAGTACGGTGGCGCCATCACCTACGTGGCCGAGCACGTCTCGGATGAGCGCCGCGGTTACTACACCGGATGGCTGCAGACCTCCCCGACGCTCGGAATAGTGGTGGCGCTGGCCATCGTCGTCGCCACGAAGGCGTACTTCGGCAACGACGTGTTCGATGCCTGGGGATGGCGCGTGCCGTTCCTCTTCTCCTTCCTGCTGGTCGCGATCGCGATCTACATCCGCCTGCAACTGCAGGAGACGCCGGTCTTCCAGGAGATCAAGGCCAAGGGCCAGACGACCAAGAATCCATGGAGAGAGGCCTTTCTCAGCGCCAACATCAAATTCGTCCTGATCGCAAGCATCGTGGTGATCGGTGAGGGCGTCGTGTGGTACAGCGGCCAGTTCTGGGCGCTGTACTTCCTGCAGCAGGTGTCGAAGGTCGACGTGGTGACCTCGAGTTTCATCGTGGGCATCGCGCTGCTCATCGCGACTCCGACCCTGATCATCTTCGGCGGGTTGTCCGACAAGATCGGGCGAAAGCCCGTGATCCTGGCGGGCTTCCTGCTCGCGGCGCTCACTTATTACCCGCTGTATTCATGGCTTGGAGAGGTGACCCACCCGGGCAATATCAATTACCCGGTCGCCGTGCTCATCATTGCGATCCTCGTTTCCTACGTCGGGATGGTCTATGGGCCCATCGGGGCGTTTCTCGCGGAGTATTTTCCCGGAAGGATCCGATATACCTCGGTGTCGGTGCCATATCACATCGGTAACGGCTGGGGCGGTGGGTTGGTGCCACTCATCACTACCGCAGCTTTCCAGGCGACCCATAGCCTGGGTAGCGCGCTCATTTATCCCATTGCGGTTCCCGCCGTGTGCTTCGTGCTCGCCCTGATCTTGATGCCCGAGACCCGTCACAACAGCATCTGGAAGCCGTTGGAGGGCTGAGAGAGCAGCCCTGACGGTGGGCTGACACCGGGGGCGTAAGAAGCCCGCCGCCGCTTTTCAGCTGCGCGCGCCCACGAGTGCGGCGAGCTTGCTGTGTGTTCGGGTTGCCTCGTCCTCGGCGTCAGCGGGCTCCTGCCTGACGAGCGCGGCAAAGGCCGTCGGCAGCACGGCAGGGCTGAAGTGAAATCCCTGGTACTGATCGCAGCCGAGCTGCGCGAGGAGGGCGAGCTGCTCGGGGGTCTCCACACCCTCCGCGATCACCTTCAGATGCAGACTGTGGGCGAGCGAGATGATGGCGCGCACGATCGACGCGTCTTCCGGACGCCGCGTCATGTCTTCGACGAAGCAGCGGTCGATCTTCAGCTTGTCGATCGGAAAGCGGCGCAGGTAGCTCATGCTCGAGTAGCCGGTGCCGAAGTCGTCGACCGACACCAGCACGCCCATGCGGCTGACGGCTTCCAGGATGCGGATCGACTCCTCCGCATCGCTCATGACGGCGCTCTCGGTGAGCTCGATCTCGAGAAACCGCGGATCCAGCGCAGCCGCATCGAGCGCCCGCCGGATCTGGTCGACGAGGTTCGCGAGCCGGAATTGTGAGGGAGCGAGGTTGACGGCGACGCGCAGGGGCCGCAGCCCCTCGCGCTGCCACGCCTTCGCCTGACGGCAGGCTTCGAACAACACCCACTCGCCGATGGCATCGAGCAGGCCACACTCCCCGGCGACCATGATGAAATCGCCCGGCGGCACGAGACCCCGTTGGGGATGCCGCCAGCGGATCAGGGCTTCGGCGCTGTGGATCCGGCCGGTGGCGGTGTCGACCTTCGGCTGATAGTGCAACTCGAACTGACCGCGGCGCAGCGCTTCGTGCAGCTCGCTCTCGAACTTTACGCGGTCCTGGGTCGCCGCGGTCATTCCTTCTTCGTAGCACTGCACGTTGTTGCGGCCGCGCTCTTTGGCGCTATACATGGCGGCGTCGGCGCGGGCGAGCAGGCTGTCCACGGTCACCCCGTCGCGCGGGTAAAAGGCGATGCCGATGCTCGGGGAGCTATGGACGTCGATGCCGAGCAGCTGGATCGAGGGTTCCATGCATTCGAGCGCCCGTTCGGCGATCTCGATCGCCTCCGCACGCGTCACCGGGCCGCCGAGAAGAATCACGAATTCATCGCCCCCGATGCGCGCGGTGGTGTCGATCGCGCGTACGGCGTGGCTCAGGCGCTGCGCCACGACGCGCAGCAGGTCGTCGCCCGCCCGGTGTCCGAGCGAGTCGTTGATGAGCTTGAACCGGTCCAGGTCGACGATCATCACCGCGAATTCATGCGCTTGCCGCTGCGCCTGGGCGATGGCCTGGGCGATGCGGTCGTCGAACAGCAGCCGGTTCGGCAGGCCGGTGAGCGCATCGTGGGAGGCCAGATGCCGCAGTTGGCGGTTGGCCGCCTCGAGCCCCTTGGTACGGTCGGTGACGACGAGCTCGAGGCTCTCGACGTGGCGCTTGAGCGCACGGGCGTTCTGCCACTTGCGGCTGAGCGCGCTCGCGCACTGCAGGATCTCGATCGGCTCGAAGGGCTTCTTGACCACGATGAGCTTGTCGGAGTGCCCGAGCCGCGCGAGGAGCTCCAGCCAGTCGTAGTCGGTGTAGGCGGAGCAGATGACGACCTGCACGTCCGGATCGACCTTCCACAGGTTCTCGATGGTCTCCAGCCCATCCCAGCCCGGGGGCATCCGCATGTCCACGAAAGCGACCGAGTAGGGACGGCCTTGCGCGAGCGCCGCGCGAGCGAGCTCGACGCCATCGCGTCCCTGCAGCGCCGCGTCGACGTCGAAGACGGGACGCGCGACGTCGGTTTCGGGCGCACCGAACAGTCCCGCCTCGGCCGCCGACCGCTGCGCGTGGCCCTCGCTCGTGAGGATCTTGCGGTAGTCCGCGTGAATCGCCGGGTTGTCGTCGATGACGAGAACCCGATGCCGGAGCAGGTCCGCTTCAGCCTGCATCACTCGACTCCGGAGATCTGAGCGGCAGAGTCAGGGTGAACGTGGCGCCATGGCCGGGACCGGCGCTCTCGGCCTGCAGGGTGCCGCCCAAGGCCTTGGCGGCGAGCGCACTGCTGTGTAATCCGAAACCGTGGCCGTCGGCGCGGGTGGTGAAGCCGTGGCTGAAGATGCGCTCGAGGTTCTCCCTGGCAATTCCGACACCCGTGTCGATCACGGACACGAGCACCGAGCCTTCGCTCGCGCGGATCCGCACCGTCACCGTCTTCTCGCCCGTGCCCTCGTGGCAAGCGTACTTGGCGTTACGAATCACGTTCACCAGGATCTGAAGCACCTTGTGCTTGTCGACCTCGATTGGAGGTACATCCCGGTAGTCGCGGATGATCGTGACGCCGTGGCGGCTGAAAGCTCCTTCATTCATCTGCAGGCTGTCCTCCACCAGCACCCGGACGTCGAGCGTCTCGATCAGGCCGCCGCGCCTGGCGTAGCTCTGCTGCATGGCGACGATTTCCTTGATGTGCTCGACGTTGCCACGGAGAGCCGTGAGCTCCTCGATGGCCGAATCGCGCTCGGCGGCCAGATCTCCCGCCAGCTCCTGCAGGTACTCCGGCAGGTGTTTGCCCTGGGGACCCGCCAGAAACCCGGCCAGATCGGCGGCGTGTGCGTTCAGCAGGGCGCCGATCTGTCCGAGCCTGGCGCACTTGGATTTCTTGATGCGCTCCGCGAGGAGACTTGCCGAGACATTGACGCTGTTGAGCACATTGCCGACGTTGTGCAGTACGTTGGTCGCCACCTCGGCCATGCCGGCGTGCCGCGAGGCGACCAGCAGCTGCTTGTGGACCTGCTCGAGCTCCTCGTCCGCCTGGCGGCGCTCGGTGATGTCCTGAATGACCGCGACTGCGCCGAGCGCTTGCCCCACGGGACCGACGAGCCGCCGGGCACTGGAGAGAGCGGTGCGCGCCGCGCCATCCGGCCTGACGACGACGAACTCGGCGTCGCTCACTTCGTCCCCGCGCAGCGCGCGCGCCAGGGGTCGCTCCTCGGCGGCCACCGGCGTGGTGCGGTCCGCGCGAAACACGTCGGAAGTGAGGGGGTAGGGGTCACGGGCGAGGCCGGCCGCAGCGCCTGAGGGAATTCCGAACAGCTCGATGGCGGCCCGGTTGTAGTGCGTCATGCGCCCGGTGACGTCGCAGGCGAGCAGGGCCAGCGGCAACTCGGCGATCAACGTGGCGAGCAGCGTCTGGTTCTGCACCAGGGCCGCCGCCATCTCCTTGCGTACCGAGATGTCGCGCAGGAACTCGACCGAGCACACGGCCTCTTCGCCCTGCCGCCGTACGAGCGAAGTGCTTACGCGTATCCACAACGCGCTGCCGTCCTTGCGGACGTAACGCTTCTCGACATCGAGGTGCCCAATCTCCCCGCGCCAGAGACGCTCGAGGCCCACGGTGGTGGCCTCGAGGTCGTCGCTCAGAGTGAGGCTTGCGATGGAGCTGCCGCTCAGCTCCTCGGGGCCGAAGCCCAGCATCGCGCAGAACGTCCGGTTGCAATAGCGATAGGCGCCGTCGCGACTCGCGAAGGCAATGCCGACCGGCGCCTGCTCGACGGTATTGCGGAACAGTGCGTCGAGGGCCTCGAGCGGCGCAAGATCGCCGGGCGCCTCGAGCGAATCCGGGTAGTCGAGAATCGGGTACAGGGCCGTGCTTTCGGCGCTCTTCATCGACGCACTCGGCGGCCGGAACCGGTGGGAGACCGCAGATTTGACGGGGCGCTCATGGGGCTCCTGCCACGCACACGTCGCAGCGACTCAGGCCCTTGACAAAACAGAGGTGAATTGCAGCACGCCGCCCCGTAGGCCACAGCGAACCAAGTCGCATATGCAGGTGTCCCGTAGCGCTCGCCGCAGCACCAGTGTGAACGCGGTCGCGCTTGTGGCCCTGGGCGGGAGGCGGCAGGTCATGCCCGTCGGGAGCGTGAAGCAGCCGTGGCTTAGAACGCTCGCTGCCCGTGGACCTGACGCCGAAAAATCGCTAGGCTCGAAAATCGGACATGTTGCATCGCCACCTGAACCACCAGCGACTCACGCTCGCAGCCATCGATAACATCATCGGGCGAGGCAAGAAGCTCGATTGGCGGGAGCTGCGGGCAGAGGTAGTGCGTGATCCCAGCCTGCTGGACAAGGTGCTGCGTGTCTGCCGCGCTCACGTCCACGATCCACACGCACAGCGCTACCACCTCTGGATGCACTATGCCGAACGCCAGCTTGCCGGACTGGGAGAAGGTCCTCACCTCCGCAGCCCATCTGCAGCGAATCCTGCCTGAAGCTGTTCTGGTCGGCGGGACTGCGTACGCAGGTCATCGGTTCTCCGCGGATGCCGATCATGTTCTCCCAGACCTTGCTCAGCGTTTCGATCGGGTGCTAGCTGATCTGGAGTGCGTAGCCGGCTGGAAAACCGCCCGAGTACAGCGCCCGGTGCAGATCCTGGGAAAGCTCGACGGTATCGAGACGGGCGTGCGGCAGCTGATCCGGGATGAACCGCTCGAAACCACGCGGATCGAGCGCCTCGGGATGACGCTGGTTGTTCCGACCCAGGAGGAAATGCTGCGGATAAAGGGCGTCCTCATTCTCCAACGCAATGCCACGCGTGATTACCTGGATTTCGCGGCCTTGGCTCGACACATGGGCGACGAGAAGGTACTCGGGGCGTTTCGAAGCTTCGATCGGCTATATCCTCAGCCGAACGACGAGTCAGCCCTGCAGCAGCTGCAGATTCAGCTTGCGAATGCGCTTCCGTACGACCTGGAGGGATTCAACCTCGCGGAATACAAGCAGCTCGAGCCTCGCTGGCATGACTGGCGGACGGTAAAGGCGGCATGCGCGGATTGCGCCAACTTACTGTTTGCTCGGGGCGAGGAACTCGAAGCTGCCCGGGAGTCAGGAGAGCGGGAGGATCGCGTGCATCAGGGCGGAGAAGGGCTGGGGCTTGAGTTGGGAGACGAGGATTGAGGTGCTGAGCCGGAGGTTTACGGTGGACCGTGTCTGGGGGCGGAGATAGAATTTACCATAATATACATTATACGAACAAGATGCGATTACCCCGCTCGAGGTGGAGAAAGCGATGCTCGGAGTTCTGGCGGGAGAAAACAGCGGGCGGGAAGCTTCAAATGGCGCCCGCCGCGCACTATCCGATGTTGCGCAGCGCGGACCCGAGGAAGAGTTGGACCTCTGACCGGGGCCCCAAATGGATGCGGGTCTTGCTGCTCGCCTGATGCCAGACATTCACCCCGCCGGCGTCACGAGCTTCAGGCCCGCGGCCCGCGCCAATTGCTGTTGCCGCACGTCGAAGGTCGCAAAGTGCTTGAGTTCCAGTTCGATGGCACTGGCGACGTGCAAGACATCCAGCGACCGGCAACCGATGGAGGGCGTATGCTCGCGGCTCAGATCCCCGGCGCGCTTGAGAGTCGCCCGCCACAGCACGTCCATCTGCTTGTAACGGCCCTGTGCGAAATCATCGTCCAGCGCCGCGAGCGCCGCGTCGTGGGCATCACCGGTAATGATGCCGCGGTATGCGGCGAGTCCAATGCCGTTGGTCAGTTCCACTTGCCCATGGTGGGTTACTGGCAGCCGATCGCCAACTTTGGCGCGCCACGCCGTCATGGCGCGTGATTCCGGCTCTTTGAGATAGAGCTTGAGCAGCGCGCTCGGGTCGACGTAGATGCTCTCAGCGTTCGCCACGGTTCTCGTCGTGGAGCGCGCGCGATTGCGCTTTCGTCATCGCCCGCGGCTGGTACGCGTTCAAACGGGCCCAATAATCCACCGGTGCGGGTTTGCCGGTAGTCGCCGGCGTGTAAAGCGTCAGGCGGTACCGCGGCTTGCCCTTTTCGGTCAGGATGACTTCCCCGAGGGTCTCAACCAGCTTCCTGACCTTGGGGAAATGATTGCGCAGGTCGCGAATGGATGTACCCATAGTGATACAATCATGTCTCACCAAGGGCCGAGGAGTCAACGCTGCCGCCGGCCTTCGCGCGCGACCGACGCCCCGCAGGACGCGAGAGCAGCGGCCCGCTCCAACTGGGCCACTGCGGACGGTTGCGAATGACGGCGGTTCCTAGAGGGTGGCGGCGCCGGAGTTGCCGAAGCTCCGGCGCGCCGCGGGCCGAGCGATGGCCA
>Ga0209472_1000388_pt1 | contig 26942 bp, 23 predicted proteins | sample GraSoiAngelo_130_FD_185887 | JGI IMG/M metagenome (GOLD analysis project Ga0209472, IMG submission 185887) | Grasslands soil microbial communities from the Angelo Coastal Reserve, California, USA - 14_0929_02_20cm (SPAdes) (version 2) | ecosystem: Environmental > Terrestrial > Soil > Grasslands ...
TGTACTTCTGCAGCCCGCCGATATGCGCGAAAAACAGCGGCGAAGGCGTGCCGTCGGGATTGCTGAAGACGTTCTTGCGGGTCTTCAGGTCCACGACGCTCTGGTGGATGTGCATGGCGCTGCCGGGCTCCTTGGCGTGCGGTTTGGCCATGAAGGTGGCGTACATCTTGTGGCGCAGCGCCGCCTCGCGCGCGGTGCGTTTGAAGAGAAACACCTGATCCGCCAGGTCGAGCGGCTGGCCGTGGATCAGGTTGATCTCCATCTGCGCCGGACCGTCCTCATGGATGAGGGTGTCGATCTCGATATCCTGGTCCTCGCAGAACTGGTAGATGTCATCGAACAGCGGGTCGAACTCATTCACCGCGGCGATGCTGTAGGACTGGCGGCCGGGCTCGGAGCGCCCGGAACGACCCACGGGGGGCTTGAGCGGGTAGTCGGCGTCCTTGTTCTGCTCGACCAGATAGAACTCCAGCTCCGGTGCCACCACCGGATCCCAGCCGCGCTGCGCGTACAGCTCGACGATGTTGCGCAGCACGTGGCGCGGTGCCATCGACACGCGCCGGCCGTCGGAATAGAAGCAATCATGGATCACCTGCGCGGTGGGCTCCGCCGCCCACGGCACGCGCCGCACCGTCTTCTGATCGGCCTTGAGCACGATGTCGATTTCCGCCGGGCTCATGGCAGTGCCGGTCTCCAGCGGGTAGTCGCCGGTCACGGTCTGCAGGAACACGCTCTCCGGCAGGCGCATGCCCCCGTCCTCGGCGAACTTTTCCGCCGGCATGATCTTGCCGCGGGCGATGCCGGCCATATCGGGAATGATGGCCTCGACCTCGGAGATGCCGTGATCGCGGAAGAATTGCCGGATCTCACTCACCATACGCTAAGGCCTTTCCTTGACTGACGCGCGCTCGCGGCTCGCCTGCCCGAAGGCGGCAAACAGCGCACGCGAAAACGGATTGCTCATCACCTGCCACTCCGGGTGCCACTGCACCGCCAGCGCAAAGCGCTGCGCATCGCGCACGCGAAACGCCTCGATCACCCCATCCGGCGCCCGCGCCTCGACCGCCAGCTCCGCCCCCAGTCGATCGATGCCCTGGTTGTGAAGCGAATTCACCTGGATACGATCGCCCGGCGCGAGTGCGCGCAGCACCCCGCCGGGCTCGAGCGTCACGTCGTGAGCCGGGCCGTACTGCACCTCGAGCGGTTGCGTGCCGTCGTCGCGATGATCGAGATGTCCCGGCACCTCGTGCAGCCGCTGGTGCAAGGTGCCGCCGAAGGCGACGTTCATCTCCTGGAAACCGCGGCAGATGCCGAACACCGGCACCCCCGCCTGCACGGCCTTGCGGATGAGGGGCAGCGTCGTGGCATCGCGCGCCGGGTCATGCAGGGTGCCGGGAGCGCTCGGAGGGCCCGCGTAGCGATGCGGCTCGACGTTCGAAGGACTGCCGGTGAACAGCAGTCCATCCAGGCGCTGCAACAGCTCATCGAACCCCAGCTCATCTGCCAGTGAGGGGATCAGCAGCGGCGCCGCGCCCGCCGCATCCAGCACCGCGCGCGCATACTTTTCCCCCACCATGTGAAACGGGTGTGCACCGACCATTCGCCGGTCGGCCGGAATGCCTATGAGCGGGCGCGCGGGTGCCATGGCGGGTTGCAGCCCGGGCGGTGTTTAGTATCTTAAACAAACCGCACCGGCGAAGTCTCCCAAAAACGTCCCTATTAGACCACAGCTGCAGGCAGGAAGCCTCAGTTGCGCATCGGGGTGGAAGTGCGGTAATGCCCTAAGTACGGCCGTTGCGTGAATCACGGCGGCCTGAATGGATTTGCCGCGCGCCGCTCCCGCTGGCTATCCTGCGCCCCTCCCCCGCCCGGCGGGGCGTCAGAATATCTTAAACACCCGCACGCCTGGGAAGCAGATCATGGGACGCGTGCAACACGTGGGTTCGTACTACGCCGCCTCATCGCAGCGCGCACCGGAGCGTCCCGCGCTCGCGGACGGCATCGACTGCGATGTGTGCGTGGTCGGCGCAGGCATCGCCGGCTGCTCCACCGCGCTGCACCTGGCGCTCGCGGGCCTGCGCGTGGTGCTGCTCGAAGAGCAGCGTGTGGGCTGGGGCGCCTCGGGGCGCAGCGGCGCGCAGGCGATCTATGGCATCGCGGCCGGCCAGAGCAAACTGGCACGGCTCATCGGCGCGGGGGCCGCGCGCGCGGTGTGGGACGTCTCGGTCGAGGGCCTGGCGCTGATGCGCGAGCTGATCGGGCGCTTCTCGATCGACTGTGACTGGGCGGCGGGGTACCTGCACGCCGCCATCAAGGAGCGCCACGAGCGTGAGTTGCACGCGGAAGTTCGCGAGCTGCGCGAGCGCTACGGCTACACGAGCGTGCGCTACGTGCCGCGCGAGGAGCTGCGCGCAATCCTCGCGACCGAGCGCTACCGCGGCGCCCTCTACGACCCGAACAGCGGTCATCTGCACCCACTCAACTACACCCTGGGACTCGCGGCAGCGGCCGAGGGCCTGGGGGTGCGCATCTTCGAGGGAACCCGCGCCACGGGTTTTGCGCCCGCGGGCGCCTCGCAGGTGCACATCCGCACTCCGCAGGGAGAGGTGCGCGCGCGCTACCTGGCGCTGTGCGGCAATGTCTACCTGGGCGCCACCGCCCCGACACTCGCCTCCAAGATCATGGCCGTGGCAACTTACATCGTGGCGACCGCACCCCTGGGGGCGGAGCGCGCGCGACAGCTCATCACCAACAACGCGGCGGTCAGCGACATGAACTGGGTGCTGGATTATTTCCGGCGCTCGGCCGATCACCGCCTGCTGTTCGGCGGGCGGGTGAACTACTCCGGGTTCAGCTCCTTCGATGCCCCGAGCGCCACCCGCGCGCGCATGCTCGCGGTGTTTCCGCAATTGCAGGACGCTCGGATCGAGTACGCCTGGGGTGGGGAGGTCGACATCACGCTCAATCGCGCGCCGCATTTCGGCCGCCTGGCGCCGAACGTTTACTTTCTGCAGGGCTTTTCCGGGCACGGCATCGCCCTTACCGGGATTGCCGGCAAGCTGGTGGCCGAAGCCATCAGCGGAATCGCCGGGCGCTTCGATGTGTTCGCACGGATTCCGCATCGCAATTTCCCGGGCGGCACCGCCCTGCGCCGCCCCGCGCTGGTGCTGGCGATGCTGTACTACCGCTTGCGGGACCTGTTGTAACTGCGCGCGCCCGCCGGCGGGCTCCCGTTCACAAAGCCTCCGCGATCTGTACCGCGTTGAGAGCCGCGCCCTTCAGCAGCTGATCACCCGCCACGAACAGGCAGATGGAGCGTCCGCCCGGATCGCTCAGGTCCTGGCGGATGCGGCCGACGAGAATCGGGTCCTGACCGGAGGCGTCCTGCGGCATCGGGAAGTAGTTGCGCTGCGCGTCGTCCACCAGCTTCACGCCCGGAGCGCTCTGCAGCAGCTCGCGCACCTGCGAGGGCGTGATCGGCCGCTCACACTCGAGAGTGATCGCCACCGAGTGCGCCCGCAGCACCGGCACCCGCACGCAGGTGGCCGAGACGCGGATGTCGGGATCGCCGAAGATCTTGCGGGTCTCCTGGATGACCTTGGTCTCCTCGTCGTTGTAGCCGGTCACCGGGTCGATGCTGGTGTTGTGGCTGAAGAGATTGAACGCGTACGGGTGCGGCAGCACCTTGTGTTGATAGGCACGACCCTCGAGATAGGCGCGCGTGGACTCGAGCAGCTCCTGCATCGCCGCGGCGCCGGCGCCGGAGGCGGCCTGGTAGGTGGCCAGCGTCAGCCGCCGGATGCGGTTGCTGCGGTGGATCGGCCAGAGCGGCGTGATGGCGATGATGGCGCAGCAGTTGGGATTGGCGATGATTCCCTGGTGAGTGCGCAGCGTGTGCGGATTGATCTCCGGCACCACCAGCGGCACGCCGGCATCCATGCGGAACGCGGACGAGTTGTCGACCACGGTGGCGCCCGCGCGCACGGCAATGGGCGCGAAGCGCTTCGAGGTGCTGCCGCCGGCGGAGAACAGCGCGATGTCGACACCGCTGAAGCTGTGCTCGTTCAATTCGCGCACCGGGAGGCTCTGGCCGCGGAACGCGAGCATCTTGCCGGCGGAACGCGCCGAGGCGAACAGCCGCAGCTCCGATAACGGAAAGGCTCGCTCCTCCAGGCAGCGAATCAACTCCACGCCCACCGCCCCGGTAGCCCCGACGATCGCCACCACTGGCGGGCCACGACCTTCAGACATCACTTTGAGCTCTCCGGTTCACAAACGACAAAGGCCCCGTCGGGTCAGCGGCGGGGCCTGTATCGGATCGACGCTACCTGAGCGGCATCAGGCTGTAAATCGGCTCACCACAGGCCCGACCACCGGCTCGGAAGTAAAATGCACTATTTTCAGATCATTAGCGAGTATTAATCGCCTCACTGCGAATTCGAGGCGGCGTTTCCACCGACGCGGATGTGGCGGCGGCCCGAGCCGCGGGAGTCGGGGCGGCCTGGCTCGAGGTCGTCGGCGGATTTGCTCTCGTTCTCGGGCTCGGACTGCGGATCGTTCTCGACCAGCATACTGATCAGCTGCAGCGGCAGCACCACCACCAGCAACAGCAACACGATCACCAGAGCCACGACGACCCGCACCAGGGTCTGCATGTGATCTCCTTCGCAGCGTGGCACGTCCCTATCTCGATCCCTGGTGGACACGCTGTCCGCAGCCGGTGCGTCGAACAATTTCAACGTGCCGTCAGCGGTTCCCGTTGCCTGGATTACGCGCCGCAGCCGTGTCCTCCTCAATCGGTTATTTACCCGACCGCCGACGTCGGCGTCATCCCACGGATGGGGTACATCGCTGTATTCCACCAGGTGAGCAACGGAGGTCCGTATCGGGGCGAGGCGGGCGAGCTCCTCGGGAGACTCCCGACACGACACCGTATTCCCTGAGGCCGCGACGACCAACGCGAGGTCATCGCTGTCGGCGCCGGGCGCCATCTCGCAACCTCAAGGTTGCGTATCTCCGTGGGCCCCGCTAATATGCAACTCGGAGGTTGCTCATATGAACGAGCGCATCGAGAAACGCATCGAGCTCAAGGCGCCGGTGTCACGGGTGTGGCGCGCACTCACCGACCATCGCGAGTTCGGCGAGTGGTTTCACGTGAAGCTGGAGGGTCCGTTCGTAGCCGGTCAGCTCTCGCAGGGCCAGATCACCCACCCCGGCTACGAGCATGTCCGCTGGCAGGCGGTGGTACAGAAGATCGAGCCCGAGAGCCTCTTCAGTTTCACCTGGCACCCCTACGGCATCGATCCGAAGATCGACTACTCGAAGGAGACACCCACGCTGGTCGAGTTCCGGCTGGAGAAGACCGCGACCGGGACGCTACTGCTGCTCACCGAGTCCGGCTTCGACAAAGTGCCCGCGAACCGCCGCGCGGAGGCGTTCCGCATGAATGACGGCGGCTGGACCCAGCAGATGAAGAACATCGAGAGCCATGTCGCGCGTCGGCAGTGACCTGAGCGCCGCGAAGCGGCGGCATCATGCTGCGGTGTTTGCGGCGCTGGCTGATGAGACACGCCTGTCGCTCGTCACGACGCTCTGCGGCGGGGAGCCGCGTTCCATCGCTCAGCTGACCGGTGGCTCGAGAATGACCCGGCAGGCGATCACCAAGCACCTGCGGGTGCTGGAGTGCGCCGGTATCGTGCACAGCGTTCGCTCGGGGCGCGAAAGCCGGTTCGCATTCGATCCGGCGCCGCTGAACGAGCTCAAGGAGTACCTCGGCCGGGTCTCCGCTCAGTGGGATCAGGTGCTGTCGAGGCTGAAGACCCTGGTGGAAAGCTAAGGCTCAGCGCAGGGCTGGGGAGCCCTTGGGCGCACCTCGAAGCAGCGGTGAATGCGCGGATTGCGCTCGAAATCCCTCGGCAAGGTGGCCGCCGACAGGTCGCGAATCTGGTAGCGCTCGGCGAGCTGCTCCTGCAGGCGGAAGCGCTGCGCGTTGGTCGAGAAGAGCAGCAACCCCTGCGGCGCCAGCAACCGCGCGCAGGCGTCGATGAGCTCGGGGTGATCGCGTTCGATATCGAGCACGCCCTGCATGCGTTTGGAGTTCGAAAAGGTCGGCGGATCGAGAAACACCAGATCGAAGCGCTGCGATCCGCGCGCCGCGTCCGTCAGCCATTCACGGCAGTCCGCCTGTACCCACGCATGGGCCTCGCCCGTCAGGGCGTTGAGAGCGAGATTGCGCCGCCCCCACTCGATATAGGTTCTGGACAGGTCGACCGAGGTGGTGCTCGCCGCGCCGCCCGCGGCGGCGTAGACCGTGGCGGCACCGGTGTAGGCAAACAGGTTCAGGAAGCGCTTGCCGCGCGCTGCGTCCCGCAGCCTGGCGCGCGTCGTGCGCTGATCGAGGAACAGTCCGGTGTCCAGATAATCCTCGAAGTTCACCCGGAATCTCAAGCCCCCTTCGGTGACGACGTGGAAGCGAGCCTGCGCGCCCACTTTGTCGTACTGCTCCCCGCGCCGGGTGCGGCGCCGCGTGCGCACACGGATGCGCTCGGGCGCAACGCCCGTCGTGCCCGGCAGCATCGCCAGCACCTCGCCGCGCCGCCTGCGCACGGCCTGCGGCTCGATCTGCGCCGGCGCCGCATACTCCTGGACGTACAGCCACAACTCATCCGGTTCGATGGCCCGATACAAATCGATGGCGAAGGCGTACTCCGGCATGTCGGCGTCATAGACCCGGTAGCATGAAACACTCTCGCGCTCCGCCCAGCTGTGCAGTCGCTTCAGGTTCTTCCCGAGCCGGTTGGCGAACATGCGCGCCCCGGGTGTGTCTGCGAGGCGCGCCGCGCCCTTGCCGAGTGTCCCCGGCGCGCGGGCGCTCTCCGGGACCACTTTGATGCGCAGCAGCCGGCACTCGATCCCGCCGTTCCACACGCTGTGCGTGCGATGCGCGCGCAGGCCAAGCTCCATGCCGAGCTCGGGCGCTCCGGTGAGCACCGCGGCGTTCCAGCCCTGGAAACGCTCGCGCAGCACGGCGCCCAGCTCGCGGTGCACCGTCCGCGCGCCCTCGCGGTCCTGCATGCGCAGGCCGTAGGGAGGATTGGTGCACAGGAGTCCGGGCCGATCCGCAGCGCGCGCCGCCAGCGGGGCCGCATCGGCCAACACGCCCGTGTCCGCGCGCACTAGCCGCCCGACACCGGCGCGCGCGGCGTTGTCGCGCGCGCTGCGGATGGCGGTGGGGTCGCGATCCGTTCCGCGCACCGTGACCTGCGCCACAGCCTCGCCCGCGGCCGCGCGCGCCTCGGCCTCCTCCCGCAGGCGCGCCCACAAGGCCGCATCGTGGCCGCGCCAGGCGAGGAAACCGAAATAATCGCGCCCGAGTCCCGGCGCCCGATCGGCGGCGATCAGCGCCGCTTCAATGCACAACGTGCCGGAGCCGCACATCGGATCGAGAAACTCCGCGCCCTGCGCCGCCAGCTCCGGCCAGCCGCAGCGCAGCAATACTCCCGCTGCGACGTTCTCCTTGAGCGGCGCTTCCCCGGCCGTGCCGCGGTAACCGCGCCGGTGCAGGCTGTCACCCGAGAGGTCGATGGACACGGTGATGTCAGTGCCGCGCGCATGCGCGTGCACCCGGACGCCCGGGCGCTCGAGCGCCACGTCCGGCCGCGTGCCGGTGGCGAAGCGCAGCGCATCGACAATGCCGTCCTTGAGCTTCAGCGCCCCGAAGTGACTATGAGTAATCGCGGGGTGCCGCCCGCTGAAGTCGCACGCCAGCGTAGTCGCAGGCCCCAGGTGAGCGGCCCAGTCGATGCGGCGCACGGCCGCGTGAAACTCATCCGCGTCGCGCGCCTCGAACTGCGCGAGCTCGAGAAACACCCGGTTGGCGGCGCGCGACCACAGGCAGGCTCTATAGGCACTCTCCAGCGTGCCGGCGAACGCCACACTGGTCGAGCGCTCGCGCAGCTGCGCCGCGCCACACGCGCCCAGTTCCCGCGCCACGAGGTCGGCAAAGCCGCGGGGCGCGCTGGCGAGAAACTTGAGCGACTGCACACTCACGCGCTCGGGCGGGGCACCGCGCGGTCACGACAGCTCGAGCCCCTGCGGCGCTCTCATCGTCAGGACAAGTCGATCCATGTGGTCTTCAGCTCCGTATACTTCTCCAGCGCGTGCAGCGACTTATCGCGTCCCATGCCCGACTGCTTGAAGCCCCCGAACGGCACGGTCAGGTCATCGGCATCGTAGCAATTGACATACACCGTGCCGGCGCGCAGCGCGCGCGCCACGCGATGCGCGGTGGTGACGTCACGGGTCCATACCGCGGATGCGAGGCCATAGATCACGTCGTTGGCGATCTCGATCGCCTCGTCGACGGTCCTGAAGGTGATGGCCGACAGCACCGGGCCGAAGATCTCCTCGCGCGCAATCGTCATGGCGGGCTTCACCCCCTCGAACACCGTCGGCTCGATGAAGTAGCCGCCGCTGTCCTCGCGCACCCGGCGGCCACCGACGCGGATGCTGGCGCCGTCGCGCCGGCCGGCCTCGATGTAACCCAGCACCCGCTTCATCTGCGTTTCGTCGACGATCGCGCCGAGCTGCGTCGCGGGATCGAGCGGATCGCCCGGCGGGCGCTTGCGGCTGAGCGCCTGCACTTTCTCCAGCACCGCTTCCTTGATGCCTTCCTGTAACAGCAGGCGCGAGCCGGCGGAACACATCTCTCCCTGGTTGGAAAAGATGGCGTCGGCCGCGGCGCTTGCCGCCTTGTCGAGGTCCGGATAATCCGCCAGCACGATGTTGGGCGACTTGCCGCCGCATTCGAGCGACACGCGCTTCAAGTTCGACTGACCGGCGTACTGCATGATCATCCGGCCGGTCGCCGTCGAGCCGGTAAAGGCGATGCAGTCGACGTCCATGTGCAGGGCGAGCGCCTTGCCGGCGGTCTGCCCGAAACCCGGCACCACGTTCAGCACCCCCGCCGGAACTCCCGCCTCCACCGCCAGCTCCGCGACCCGCAGCGCGGTGAGGGGCGACTTCTCCGAGGGCTTGAGCACCAGAGAGTTGCCCGCCGCGAGAATGGGCGCGATTTTCCAGGCCGCCATCAGCAGCGGATAATTCCACGGCACGATCGCCCCCACGACCCCCATGGGCTCGCGCGTGATGAGCGCGAGGGCACCCGCTCCGGTGGGCGCCACCTGGTCGTACACCTTGTCGATCGCCTCGGCATACCACTGCAGGCAGCGCGCCGCGCCCGGGATGTCGATCTTGAGGCTGTCGGAGATGGGCTTGCCCATGTCGAGGGTCTCGAGCAGCGCGAGCTCCTCGGTGTGCTTCAGGATCGCCTCTGCAAAGCGCAACAGGATTTTCCTGCGCTTCGCGGGCGCGAGATTCGCCCACACGCCCTTGCGGAATGCGGCGCGGGCACAGTCGACCGCGCGGTTGATGTCCTCCTCGTCACCCGCGGCAACCCGCGCCAGGAGCTTGCCGGTGGCGGGATTTATGGTGTCGAAGGTGGCACCGGAGGCGGCGTCGAGGTACCGCCCGTCGATGAAGGCCTGAGTGCGGAAACTGAGCGTGCGGGCGCGCTCGTGCCAGGAGGTCGTCTGGGGTATTGCGTTCATGACTGCGGTGAGCCTTCAGAAGGTCGGTGGAGTGCAGGCGCTGATGATCTCACACGCTTCGCGCCCGACGTTGCGGAAGCGATGCGGGAGCTGGCTGGCGAAATAATAGGCCTCGCCGGGTCCCAGCACGCGCACGGCGCCGCCCACCGTGAGCTCGATGCGCCCGCGGATCACGACGCCGGCCTCCTCGCCGCGGTGCGTGAGCATTTCCTCGCCGGTCGCCGCGCCGGCCGCGTAGCGCTCGTGCAGCAGCGTCAGCTGCCGCCCGGGGCGCTGCGCCGCCACCAGCCGCAGGGAGACTTGCGGATTGCCCAGCTCCACGAGATCGTCGGCGCTGAAAAAAGCCCGCGGTGTAGCGCTCAGGTCCAGGGTGAAGAACTCGGCGAGCGACATCGGCACACCGTCGAGCACCTTCTTCAGCGAGCTCACCGAGGGGCTCACGCGGTTCTGCTCGATGAGGGATATGAGCCCGTTGGTCACCCCGGCGCGGCGGGCAAGCTCGCGCTGCGAGAGGCCGAAGGTGGTGCGGATACCGCGCAGGCGCGCGCCGACGTCGACGCTCATGGTGTTTAGGATCTTAGACAAGAAAGGCGAAAATATCGCCCCAGTGGCCGGTCTTGTCCACTTTATTTATCATCTCGCCCCGAATCCTCTGCACCGAGCCCGCCATGTCGAACGCCAGCGCCCCGTTGAGCCGATCGGAACTCGAAGCGTTCTGGTTGCCCTTCACCGCCAACCGCCAGTTCAAGGCGAAACCCCGGCTGCTCGCGAAAGCGAGCGGCATGCACTACTGGACCCCCGAGGGGCGACAGATCCTCGATGCGGTCGCGGGACTGTGGTGCGTCAACGCGGGACACGGCCGCCGGGAGATCACTCAGGCGGTCGCGAGCCAGCTCGAGACCCTGGACTACGCGCCGCCCTTCCAGATGGGTCATCCGGGGGCGTTCGCGCTGGCGAACGAGCTGGTGAAAATCGCGCCCGAGCGGCTCGATCACGTGTTCTTCACCAACTCCGGATCGGAATCGGTCGACACGGCGCTGAAGATCGCCCTCGCCTGGCACCGCGCGCGCGGTGAGGCCTCGCGCACGCGTCTCATCGGGCGCGAGCGCGGCTACCACGGCGTAGGCTTCGGCGGCATCTCGGTGGGCGGCATCGCGCCGAACCGCAAGACCTGGTCGGGGGCGCTGCTGCCGGGGGTCGACCACCTGCCGCACACGCATGATCCGGCGAGGAACGCCTTCTCGCGCGGCGCGCCGGCGCACGGGGCGCAGCTGGCCGAGGAGCTCGAGCGGCTGGTGACGCTGCACGATGCATCCAGCATTGCCGCGGTGATCGTCGAGCCCATCGCGGGCTCCGCCGGTGTGCTGATCCCGCCGCGCGGGTACCTGCAGCGGCTACGCGAGATCTGCGACCGCCACGGGATCCTGTTGATTTTCGATGAGGTGATCACTGGCTTCGGCCGCACCGGTGCGCCATTCGCCGCGCAGGAGTTTGGCGTCACGCCCGACATCATCACCCTCGCCAAGGGGCTGACCAACGGCTGCGTGCCGATGGGCGCCGTGCTCGTGAGCCACGCCGTCCACGAGGCTTTCATGCAGGGCCCGGAAGGCATCGAGCTGTTCCACGGCTACACCTATTCGGCGCATCCGGTGGCCTGCGCGGCCGCACTCGCCACCTTGGGGTTGTATCGCAGTGAAGGTCTGCTGACGCGCGCCAAGTCCCTGGCGCAGTACTGGGAGGACGCCGCCCATGCCTTGCGCGACCTGCCGCATGTCATCGACGTCAGGAATTACGGGTTGATCCTGGGACTGGAGCTGCAATCCATCCCCGGCAAAGCCGGCGCGCGGGCCTTCGAGGTGTTCATCAAATGCTTCGAGCGCGGCGTGCTGGTGCGCCAGACGGGCGACATCATCGCGCTCTCGCCGCCGCTGATCATCGAGCAGTCGCAGATCGACCAGATCTTCAGCACGCTGAGCGCCGTGCTGCGCGGGCAATAGCGAGCGGGGCGGGCCGCGGCGCCGCGGCGAGCTCGAGTGTGCGGCTTCGCTCTTAAGCGTGCGGCGGGTTGCGGTCGCGACGCACGCGCGACAGCACCATCCACGCCAGCACCGCGATCACGATGGCGCTGCCCACCAGCATTTCCATCTCCGACAGACTGAACACGCTGCTGCGCGAGGCAGCGACAGTTATGGTTTCCACGACGAGCGACCTCCGAAGGATCTGAAATTCCCACACACCCACGTACTGTCGCACCGGGCGCACGCGCGCCGCCGGACGCCCGTCACGGAACTGCGACGGGCTTCAAGAAAAAAGTGTTATGTCTGATGGCGGCGCGCCCTGCGTATTCAGGGGCGCCGCGCACCTCAGGCGCCTGCTTTCTCAGGCGCGCGCTTCGAACACCGCGTAGATCTTCGAGCAGTCCTCTACGACTTCCCACGTACCGACGAAGCCGGCGGGGACCACGAACGCGTCCCCGGGTCCGAAGCTGCTGCGCTCGCCGGTGGCGCTCTCGATGGTGACGCGCCCGGCCGTCATCACGCACAACTCGTTCTCGGTGTAACGCACGCGCCATTTGCCGCGGCTCGCCGACCAGCGGCCGGCGAAGAACTGCTGGCTGGAGTCGGTGAAGAAATTCCGCACCTGCACTTCGGGCGCGCCGGCGATCAGGCGCTCGGCCGGCAGCTCGGACACCTCGGCTTCGACCCCGCCCTCCAGCCGAACGATGGCAGTGCTCACGAGCGTGCCGCACAGGTATGCATGCCAGGAAATTCTAGCGCGAACGCGCGCCGCGGGCCTGCCCTCCCGCGGCGCGCCTGGCGGGGACGCGGCGCACGCGCTAGTCACTGCGGGCAACCTGGCCGGAGGTGGGAAGCTCCAGGCGCACCGTTACGCGCCGGTCGAACGCGTAGGCATCGAGGTCCCCGTCTGCGCTGCTCGACTCGGTCTTGCCGTGTGCCTCGATGAGGATGCGCTCGGGGGCGACTCCGGCCGTCATCAGCACCGCCGCGACACCCTGGGCGCGGCGCAGCGACAGCTCGCGGTTGTAGGCCTCCGAGCCGCGCGGATCCGCGTAGCCGGCGATCCGCACGCGGGCCTGCGGCATGGCCGCCAGCAGCGCCCCGAGTTTCAGCAGCGGCGACATCACGCGCGCGTTGATCGAGTCGTCGTCGGTGCGAAAGCTCACGTCGATAGCGAGCTCGTCAGTCTGCTGCAGGGTCTGATCGAGCTGCGCACCGTGCGCCTGGGCCTGCGTGAGCGAGCCGTCGAGCTGCGCGACACTCTGGGACAGGCGGCTGCGCTCCGCCTCGCTGTGGTGCAGATCGGCCGCCAGCGCCGCCGAGGCTTGCGCCTGCCGGTGATAGCGGTCACCGAGCAAGGCCCCGGCTGCCGCGCCCAGCACCGCGCCGAACGGTCCGCCCGCCGCCGCACCGACCGCCAGGCCGGTCACGACGCCAATGTCCGACTGCTTCGAGCCCTCGGCGCGCTCGTCCGCGCAGGCGTACGCCGGCCATGCCGTCACGCCCCCTGCCAGTGCCATGCCGAGCACGCCGGCCCGGAGCCTCGATGTCAATGTAGTCATGTTGTCTCCTGTCCTGTTCAGTGCGGAACCAATCGTTCCGGGTACGGCGACCAGTTCAGCGCGCGAGGCGGCGCCACTGGTGATGCAAAAGCGACACGGCGGGGATGATTTGTGGCGGAACATGGCGGCGTGAGGTGATCGCTTATACTGGCGCCCCTTCCGAACACCGGAAATCCGTCATGCCGCATCACGCTTACCGGCGCCGACCACGGCGGGCGTCGCTCGCCGCCCTCGTTGCGCTCTCATGCTGCACGGCGGCCGCGCTCGGCACCGCCCGCGCGGCCGAGAGCGCCGCCGGGGACACCGGGGTGTTGCGCGCCACGCTCGCCAACGGCCTGCGTGTCGTCATCGTGCGCAATACGCTGGCGCCGGTGGTGGCGACCGCGGTGAATTACCTGGTGGGCTCGGACGAGGCGCCCGTGGGGTTCCCCGGAACGGCGCACGCCGAGGAGCACATGATGTTCCGCGGCAGCCCCGGCCTCAGCGCCGACCAGCTCGCGGATATCGGCAGTGTCGTCGGCGGTGATTTCAACGCCAATACGCGCGAGGGCATTACCCAATACCTGTTCACCGTGCCGGCCGAGGATCTCGACGTGGCGCTGCACATCGAGGCGCTGCGCATGCGCGCCGTGCTCTACTCACCGCAGGAGTGGCGCCATGAACGCGGCGCGATCGAGCAGGAGGTCGCGCAGGACCTGTCCGAGCCGGCCTACGTGCTGTTCGAGAAGTTGCGCGCCAGCATGTTCGCAGGCACCCCCTACGCCCACGATGCGCTCGGTACCCGACCCTCGTTCGAGAAGACCAGCGCGCGCATGCTGAAGAGCTTCCACGATACCTGGTACGCGCCCAACAACGCCATCCTGGTGATCGCCGGGGACCTCGACCCGGTGGCGACCCTGAGCGAGGTGAAACTGCTGTTCGGGGACATCCGGGCGAAGAAACTGCCTCCCAAGCCGCAGGTGCGTCTGCGCCCCGTGCGACCCACCGCCTTCACGCTGGACACCGACCGGCCCAGCGGCACGCTCATGATCGCGCTGCGCACTCCCGGTCCGCGCGCTGCCGACTTCGCCGCGCTGGAGGTGCTCGCGGACGTGCTCAGCAGCCGGCGCTTCGATCTGTACGGCCTGGTACCCGCGGGCAAGGCAGTGGCCGCGGAGTTCGCGCTCGATCCGCTGCCGCAGGCAGCCCTTGCCTACGCGATGCTCTCCTTTACCAGCGGAGATGACCCCAAGGCCCTCGAGCGCGAGGTGCGCGCGATACTGGCGCGCGTCGCGCGCGACGGCGTCCCGCCGGAGCTCGTCGAGGCGGCGAAGCTCCAGGAGCGCAGCGCGGCGCAGTTCCAGCGCGACAACATCGCCGAGCTCGCCGCGGTGTGGTCGGAGGCGCTGGCGCTGTACGGGCTGAGCTCTCCCGACGAGGATCTGGCGCGCATCGAGCAGGTCACGGTCGCGGACGTCAACCGGGTGGCGCGCCAGTATCTCGACCTCGATCACGCCATCACCGGGGTCATGCTGCCGCGCGGCTCGGGTCAGCCGATGGCCGCGCACGGCAGGTTCGGCGGGCAGGAGGCGATCTCGCTCGGCGAGGCCCACCCGACCGCCTTGCCCGCCTGGGCGCAAAAGGCGCTGCAGCGTCTGGAAGTGCCGCCCTCGACCCTGCATCCGATCGTCAGCACCCTGCCGAACGGTCTCACTCTGATCGTGCAGAGCGAGGATGTCAGCGACACGGTGAGCGTGTACGGCCACATCCGCAATCGCCCCGAGACCGAAGAGCTCGAGGGCCAGGAGGGTGTCGCGCAGTTGCTCGAGCGGCTCCTGACCTACGGCAGCGAGCGGCTCGACCGGGTCGCGTTCCAGCAGGCGCTGGATGCGATCGGCGCCCGCGAGCATGCCGGAACGGACTTCTCCGTGCAGTCTCTGGGGGAGCATTTCGAGCGCGCGGTGCAACTGCTGGCCGACAATGAACTGCACCCGGCGCTGCCCGACGCAGCCATGGAGCTGATCCGCGGCCAGGTCGCTGCGGGTGTCGCGGCGCGCAACGCGAGCCCCGGCTTTCTGACACAGCGCTCGCTGCGCGCGGCATTGTTTCCGGCGGATGATCCCAGTCTGCGCATGGCCACGCCCGAGACGGTGCGCTCACTCACGCCGGCGGCGGTACGTAGCTACTACGCCAGGGTGTTCCGGCCCGATCTCACCACCATCGTGGTCATCGGCAAGGTGACTGCCGCCGCCGCGCGCTCTGCCATCGACAGGTATTTCGGCGCCTGGAGCGCCAGCGGCCCCGCGCCCATCATCGACCTGCCGCCTGCGCCTCCCAACGGACCGGGCACTGTCGTGGTGCCGGATGCGAGCCGTGTGCAGGATCGGGTCGTGCTGGCGCACACACTCGCGCTCACGCGCTCCGATCCCGACTACTACTCCTTGCAGTTGGGCAACGCCGTGCTGGGCGGAAGCTTCTATGCAACGCGGCTCAGCATCGATCTGCGCAAGAATTCCGGCCTGGTGTACTCGGTGCAATCGCTGTTGCAGGCCGGCAGAACGCGCAGCGTCTACCTGGTCGAGTACGCCAGCGACCCCGAAAATGTCGTCAAGGCCGCCAACATGGTGGCGCGCGAGGTCACGGCGATGCAAAACGCGCCGGCGGGCGCCGACGAGCTCACCCGCGTCAAGGCCTGCCTGCTGCGCCAGCTCCCCCTGAGCGAATCGGGCGTGGAGCAGATCGCTCGCGGACTGCTGGCGCGCAGCGACCTGGGTCTGGCGCTCGATGAGCCGACCGCCGCGGCCCGGCGTTACATCGCCCTGGACGCCGCGGCGGTGCAGAGCGCGTTTCGCAAGTGGCTGCGTCCTGCCGATCTGGTGCGCGTCAGCGAAGGACCGACACCGCCCTGAGGGGCGTACTATGCGAGCCCTGCTCGGGAGCCGTTGAGCGCGATTTATGCATACCACCCGGACCCGGTCAACGGCCTCGCTGCGCAAGCTCGGCCGCACCTTGTTATACGTGGGTTCCTGCCTCCTCGCCGGCTGGACCTGCGCGGCTGGCGACGCGCCGCGCAGCGATGCGCGCGTGCACACCGCGGCGAACCCGGATCCCTGGTGGAAGCACGCGGTGATCTACGAGATCTATCCGCGCAGCTTCCAGGATTCCAACGGCGACGGCATCGGTGACCTCAACGGCATCACGCAGCGGCTCGATTACCTCCAGGCGCTCGGCGTCGATGCCATCTGGATCGCACCGATGTATCCCTCGCCCCAGGTCGATTTCGGCTATGACATCTCCGACTACCAGAACGTGGATCCGCAGTACGGCTCGCTGGCGGACTTCGACCACCTGGTTGCGCAGGCCGGCAAACGTCACATCCGTGTATTGCTCGACATGGTGCTCAACCACACCTCCGACCAGCACCCCTGGTTCCTGGAGGCGGCGCGCTCGCGCGATTCCGCGCGCCATGACTTCTACTGCTGGAACGACGGCAAGCCCGGCCCCGCCGGCCAGCGCCTGCCCCCCAACAACTGGGTGAGTCTGTTCGGCGGCTCGGCCTGGCAGTACCTGCCGGCAGTCGGGCAGTTCTACTACCACATGTTCTACCGGCAGCAGCCGGATCTGAACTGGCGTAATCCGCAGGTCGAGCGCGCCATGTTCGCCGCGATGCGCTTCTGGCTGGATCGCGGCGTCGCTGGTTTCCGTCTCGACGCTATCACCACGCTGTTCGAGGATGCGAAACTGCGCGATGAGCCGGCACTCGGCGGCAGGAATGCCCAGGGCGACCCCATCCTCAGCGACCTCTACACCAACAACCTTCCGGAGGTTCACGGCGTCATCCGGCGCATGCGGGCCATGATCGACGAATACCCGGGCGAGCGGGTACTGATCGGTGAGACCTACGTGCCGAAGACCGCCGACCTCGATCCGTGGTACGGCGGTGCGCTGCACAACGAGCTGCAGCTGCCGATGGACACCCTCGTGGGCCTGGGGAGCAAGCTCGATGCCAGCAGCTTCCGCCAGCATCTCATCGAGGCCGCGACGCAGCTGCACGATTCGCGGCCGCTGCTGGTGTTCGACAACCATGACAACATCCGCAGCTGGGACCGCTTCGGCGACGGGGTTCACAACGACGCGATCGCCCGCATCGTCGCCGCGCTGCTGTTGACTTCGCGCGCCACCGCGTTGCTGTACCAGGGTGAGGAGATCGGGCAGCGGACCGCGACTCCCACGCGGGTCGAGGACGTGCGCGATCCGATCGGCATCACCGGCTGGCCGAAGGAGAAGGGTCGCGACGGTGAACGCACGCCGATGCAGTGGGACACATCCAACGCCCAGGCCGGCTTCAGCACCAACCCGAAGACCTGGCTGCCGGTGCCGCCGGACTACCGGACCGTCAACGTGCAGACCGAATCGGCCGACCCGCAGTCGCTCCTCAACTGGCACCGGCGGCTGATCGCGCTGCGCCGAAGCAATTCCGCATTGCACAGCGGCCGCACGGTCATGCTGGATCAGACCAACGCCAGGGTGCTGACCTACGCGCGCGTGGACGCGCACGGCGGGACGATCATCGTGTCGCTGAACATGTCGCCGCGGCCGCAGACCATCACGCTCGATGCGCCGGCGGCCGGGCTGTCGGGGACGCACTACCGCACCTTGCTGTCCAGCCCGGAAGCGATTATCGCTGCCGCCGTGTCGCAGCCCATCGCGCTGCCTGCCTTCGGCGCGTGGGTCGCGGCCCTCGATTCCCGTCAGTGACACCCAACCGTGATCCTCTCACGTTCGAGGTGCAGGGCGAGGTGCGTGTTTCGGCCCGGCTCGAGCTGCCCGCCCGTGCGCACGCCTGCTATGTGCTGGCACACGGCGCCGGAGCGGGCATGGAGCACCCGTTCCTGAGCGCGGCCGCGCGCGAGCTCGCGGCACTCGGCATCGCCACGCTGCGCTATCAGTTCCCCTACATGCAACGCCGCTCACGGCGACCGGACCCCCCGCCGGTGTGCCATGCGACGGTGCGCGCAGCGGTGGCCACGGCGGTGCGCCTCGCGCCCGCGTTGCCGCTGTTTGCCGGCGGCCGCTCCTTCGGCGGCCGCATGACCTCGCAGGCGCAGGCGCTCGAGCCGTTGCCGGGGGTACGCGGCCTCGCCTTCCTCGGCTTCCCGCTGCACCCGGCCGGCCGGCCGGCGGACAGCCGCGCCCGGCACCTGTTCGAGGTGCAGATTCCGATGTTGTTCATACAGGGCACACGTGATGCGCTCGCCGAGCGCGGTCTGCTGGAAGGGATCGTGGGGCGGCTCGGGGCGCGCGCAACCCTGAGCGTGCTGGAGGATGCCGACCACTCCTTTCACGTACCGGCCCGCAGCGGCCGTCGGGACCCCGAGGTGAGGAGCGCGGCGTGGCGCGCGCTGGCCGACTGGATCGGCTCGCTGTCATGAGCCGCCGCGCCCTCGAGCGCTACGCCGCCAAGCGCACCTTTACGCGCACCCCCGAGCCGCCCGCGGCAGCGGCGCCGGCGCGTACCGGTCCGTTGCTGTTCGTCGTGCAGAAACACGCGGCGCGGCGGCTGCATTACGACTTTCGCCTCGAGCTCGAGGGGGTGTTGAAATCCTGGGCGGTTCCCAAGGGTCCCTCGCTCGACGTGCACGACAAGCGCATGGCGATCGAGGTCGAGGACCATCCGTTCGAGTACGCCTCGTTCGAGGGGGTGATTCCGCCGCAGCAATACGGCGCCGGCAAGGTGATCGTCTGGGACTGCGGCGTGTACTCTCCCGACGAGGACCAGAAGTATTCATTCATCGACCGCAACGAGGCCCAGGAGCGGGTGCGCGCGGGCCTGGCCGCAGGCAAGCTCGGTTTTCTGCTGTGCGGGGAGAAGCTCAAGGGTTCGTTCGCGCTGGTGAGGACCGCTACCGGCAACCAATGGCTGCTGATCAAGCACCGGGACCGCTTCGCGCAGACCAACGACGTGTTGGCGCGCCACGCTTCCGTGCTCTCCGGCGTCAGCCTCGATGAGCTCACGCCGCTCGAGGCGCCGCAACGACTGCCGGCCACGCTGCTGGCGCCGGCCGGCCCCGCCGAAGCGCTCCCGCAGCGGCTCAAACCGATGCTCGCTGAAGCCGGCGAGATGGCGCGGTCGAGCCCGCAATGGCGCTATGAGCCCAAACTCGACGGCTACCGTGTGATCGCGTTCGTGCAGGGCAGCAGCGTGCGCCTGCAATCGCGCCGCGGCCTGGATCTGACGGCCTGCTTCCCGGAGCTGGCGGCGGAGCTCGCCGCGCAGGCGGCCGGACAGATGATTCTCGATGGCGAGATCGTCGCCCTCGATACCGCCGGGCGGCCGTCGTTCAACGCGCTGCAGAACCGGGCGCAGCTGAAGACGCCCGCCGAGATCGCCGCCGCGCAGCGTGACACCCCGGTGGTGTTGGTATGTTTCGATCTGTTGCATTTTGCGGGCCTCAACCTGCGCGCCGCGCCCTACCGCGATCGGCGCCGCTACCTGGCGCAGTGTCTGCTGCCCTCGAAGCACCTGCAGCTGGTGCATCTTGCCGAGAACGCCGAGCAGCTGTTTGCCGTGGCCCTGAGTCACGGATTCGAGGGCATCATGGCCAAGCGCCTCGACAGCCCCTACCAGGCGGGCCGGCGCTCGCGGGCCTGGCTCAAAATCAAGGCGGCGCGGTCGGCCGAGTTTCTGATCGGCGGCTACACACGCGGCCGCGGCGCGCGCGAGCCGCTGGGCGCGCTGCTGCTCGGCTACTGGGAGGGCAAGTCGCTGCGTTACGCCGGACACGTCGGCTCCGGGCTCGACGATGAAGTCATCGGCGAGCTGCTCAAGCGCGCCGCGAAACTCGAACGCCGGACCTCGCCGTTCGCCGATCCGCCGCCGTTGCATCGGCCCACGCGCTGGCTGAAGCCGCAGCTCGTGGCCGAGGTAAGCTTCAGCGAATGGACGGCAGGCGGGGCGCTGCGGGCTCCGGTGTTCGTACGCCTGCGCGAGGACATCTCTCCACGCAGCGTCCGCAGGCGCGCCGGGGATGCGGCAGCGCGGGCCGCCCCGCAGGCGGCGAACACCCCTGCGGCGCAGGCGGCAGCGCTCGCGCCCGTGACACGCACCACCGCCAGCGAGGCGGCTGCGGTGCTCGAGCAGCTCGAGAACCCCGCCAACCGCCTGGAGCTGGCGGTCGGCGGCGCGCGCATCAAGCTGACCAACCTCGATCGCGTCTACTGGCCGGCCGCGCCGCGCGCGCAGCATCCGGCGACAACCAAGCGGGATCTGATCCGCTATCTGGCCGGGGTCGCGCGCTTCATGCTGCCGCACCTTGCGGATCGACCGCTGACCATGATCCGCATGCCCGAGGGGATCGACGGCGAGCGCTTCTTTCAGAAGCACTGGGCGCAGGCGTTGCCGGAGTTCGTCGAGTCGGTCACGGTTTTCTCCGAGCACAAGGACGAGAAGCACCGCTATCTGCTCGCCAACAACCTGCCCACACTCCTGTGGCTGGGGCAGGTCGGAACACTCGAATTCCACGTGTGGCATTCGCGCGCCCAGCCCTCGCCCGAGGCTGCGGGCCGGCCGACCGACTACGCGAGCTCACTCGCTGCGCTGGAGACCTCGATCCTCAACTACCCCGACTACCTGGTGTTCGACATCGATCCGTACATCTACTCCGGCAAGGAGGCGCAAGGCGCGGAGCCGGAGCTCAACAAGCGCGGTTTCGCGGTCGGCAGGCGCGTCGCGTTCTGGCTGCGTGAGCTGCTGCAGCAGATGTCCCTCGAGGCGATCGTGAAGACCTCCGGCAAGACGGGCCTGCACGTGTTCGTGCCGATCGAGCGTACCGTGACCTTCGATGAGTCGCGCCACATCTGCGAGACGGTCGGACGGCACGTCATGCGCGCACATCCCAAGGACATCACCATGGAGTGGGCGGTCGAGAAGCGCACCGGCAAGATCTTCATCGATTACAACATGAACGTGCGCGGCAAGACCTTGAATGTGGCGTATTCACCACGCGGTGTTCCGGGAGCCCCGGTGTCCATGCCGCTCAGCTGGGAGGAGCTCGAGGCCGCCGAGCCCATGGACTTCACAATCAACGACGTACCCGCCCGGTTGGCAAAGAACGGCGACCGGTGGCATGATGTACTCAAGAGAAAACAGAGTCTTACGCAGGCTTTCGGTGTTGACCGGAAGGTAGGGCGTGAGACCTGACGCGAATGTCCACGGTGCACTCATGCCTCCACGTTCCATAGGATCTCTGACGGTGTCATTCGGGCTGGTCGCCATCCCGGTGAAGCTGTACACCGCCACCCAGTCGGCGAACGCGATCTCCTTCAATCTGCTGCACAAGAGCGACGGATCGCGTCTCAAGCAGCAGTACATCTGCCAGAAGGAAGGTGTGGTCGTGGAACGCGACGAGATGGTGAAGGGGTACGAGTTCGCCAAGGACCAGTACGTGCTGTTTTCACCCGAAGAGATCAAGGCGCTGGAGGAAGTTGGAACGCATTCAGTGGAGATCTCCGAATTCGTGCCGATCGAGTCGATCGATCCGGTGTATTTCGACAAGACCTACTACCTGGCGCCCGACAAGGGTGCGGCCAAGCCCTACGCGCTGCTCACCGAGGCGCTCAGGCAGGCCGGGCGCTGCGGCGTCGGCCGCTGGGCCGCGCGCGGCAAGGGCTATCTCGTGATCCTGCGTCCGATCGGCGAAGTGCTCGCCATGCAGCAGCTGCACTACGCGGCCGACGTGCGGCGCGCCAGCGAAGTCGAGATCCCGAAGCCGGAGGTGAAGCCGGCGGAGCTGAAGCTCGCCCAGCAGCTCATCGATCAGCAGACCGCCGAGAAGTTCGATGCGGACTCGTACAAGGACGAGCTGCACGGGCGCATCGAAGCGGCCATCCAGAAGAAGGTCGAGGGCAAGGAAATCTCGGTCACCGAAGTGGCCCCGGAAGGTGAGGGCAAGGTCATCGATCTGATGGCGGCACTGCGCGCCAGTCTGGAGCGATCCGAGAGTGCCCGCTCGCAGGTCACGCGCCTGGGTCCCCGCAAGGCTCCCAAGCGCGTCGACGAGCCCGCCAAGGTGACTCGCAAGGCGGGCAAGCGCAACGGCTGAAGCCGCGCGACGCCGACGAGGGATCGGGATGCGTTCCTACAGTGTGCGGGACGTGGAGCGGGTCCTGCAGCTTGCGCCCGACACCACCCGCAGTCTCATCCGGGGCGGGTTCGTCCATCCGGCGCGCGGTCCGCGGCGCGAGTACCGCTTCTCCTTCCAGGATCTGATCGTGCTGCGTACCGCGCGCGCGCTGCTCGAGGCGAAGATCCCCAAAAAGCGCATCCGGCGCTCGCTCGAGAGCCTGCGGCGCAACCTGCCCGAATCCATGCCGTTATCGGGCCTTGCCATCAGCGCCGTCGGCGACCACGTCGTGGTGCGCGACGGGGATGCGCGCTGGCAGGTCGACAGCGGCCAGTACCTGCTGGGTCTCGACGTGCGTCTGCAAGACGGCGTGTTGCACGTCGTGGAGCACCGGCAGGCCGCCCCCGCCGCGCCTGCGCCGGTACACGACTGGTTTGCGCAGGCGTTGAGCCTCGAGAGCAGCGATCCGGACGGCGCGCTCAGCGCCTACCGACACGCCGTGGACAGCGACCCGCACAACGCCGCGGCCTGGACCAACTGGGGACGCCTGCTGCACGAGCGGGGCCGGACGGAGGAAGCCGATGCAGTGTACAGGCAAGCGCTGGCGCAGATCGGTCCGGACCCGCTGCTGCTCTTCAACCAGGGCGTGTTGCTCGAGGATCTGGGGAGGTCCGCGGCGGCGCTCGCGGCGTACCAGACGGCACTCGAAGAGGATCCCGATCTGGCGGACTGTCACTACAACCTCGCCCGCCTGTACGAAGCCCTCGGCAAGCCGCAGCACGCCATCCGGCACCTGGGTCAGTACCGGCGTCTGCTGAGTGGCGACGGCCGCTGATGCCGTCGGGCCGGCGCGCATGAGGACGTGGGTCGGCACCTCCGGATACAACTACCCCGAATGGAGGGGCAGCTTCTATCCGGACAGGCTCGCGGCGGCCAAGATGTTGCCCTACTACGCGGAGCGCTTCACGACGGTGGAGATCAACTACACCTTCTATCGCACGCCGAACGAGAAGATCCTCGCCGGCTGGGATCGCGAGACTCCCCCGGGGTTCCGGCTCACGCTCAAGGCCCCCAAGCGCATCACGCACATCGGCAGGCTCAGGGACTGCGCCGACCTGCTGCAGTACTTTCTGAAGACCGCGGCCACCCTGGGGCCGAAGCTCGGCGCGATCCTCTTCCAGCTGCCGCCCTACTTTCGCCGCGACCTCGCGGTGCTCGATGAGTTTCTGCAGCTGCTCCCCGCGGGCACCTGCGCCGCGTTCGAATTCCGTCATGCCTCGTGGATGGACGCGGAAGTGTTCGCCCGCCTCAAAGCGAGGAATCTCGCCCTGTGCGTCGCCGACAGCGAGAAATTCTCCACCCCTGTCGAGCTCACCGCCGACTACGGCTATTTCCGTCTGCGCGACGAGGGTTACACCCCTGAGGACCTGGCGCGCTGGGCGCACACCATCCGCACCCGGGCTGCCGGCTGCAGCGACGTGTTCGTATACTTCAAGCACGAGGAAGCCGGCATAGGACCGCAGTTCGCCCGCGTGCTGCTCGATGCCCTGGCGGGCGCGCCCGCCTAATCTATCGGACACCCCGCTGGGGCGCCGTTTGCCACCTGCGCCAACTCGTGAGCGCTGAAAAGATCGGCGACGCAGGCGGCACCTTCGAGGCACAGCAGCGCGCGCTTGATGCAGAGCCCGCCGCCGAAGCCGGTGAGCGAGCCGTCGGCGCCGATGACGCGGTGGCAGGGAACGATGATCGGCAACGGGTTCGCGCCGTTCGCGAGGCCCACGGCGCGTGCGCCAGCGGCGTTGCCGAGGCGGCGCGCCAGCTCGCCATAGGAGACGGTCTGACCATACGGGATGGCCCGCAGCGCCTCCCAGACCGCCAGCTGGAACGCCGTGCCTGCGGGGGCCAGCCGCAGCCTGAAGGCGCGCCGCCTCCCGGAAAAGTACTCGCCCAGCTGCGCGCACACGTGCGCGAATGGCGTCGCGTCCGCGCGCCACTCGGGTGAGGGTTGCATGGGGTGCGGGCCGGACTGGAAATGCACGCGCCCGAGGGCCTGGCCGTCCCCGGCGAGCAGCAAGCGACCGACCGGAGTGTCGGTCTCGCACCAGTACCTCGGCTGCGATCCGGGCGCCATGCGCATGGATGCTACGCCCGCGCCCGCACGCGCGCCGGCTGATTTCGCCGGTTGTCGATGCGTGCACCCCGGTTGCCCGCAGCGCTCCACAAGTGCATCACCGCGTAGCCACGCCACGGTCGCCAGTCCCGCGCGCGCTCTTCGAGCTCGCGCGCACTGAGCATGCGGTGCCGGGGCGCCGCCATGCGGCGCAGCACGAGATCTCCGGTCGGCAGGGCGTCGGGCTCCCCGAGCGCTCGCAGGGCAACGTACTGCGCGGTCCACGGACCGATGCCCGGCAGCGCCGTCAGGGCTGCCGCCAGCGCCTCGGGCGCCGCACTGAAGTCGAGGCGGCGCTCGAGCACGGCACGGGCGAGCGCGTGCAGCGTGGCCGCGCGCGTGCGCGTGATTCCAAGGTGGTCGAGATTCGCGCCGGCGAGACTCGCCGCGGTCGGAAACAGGTGCGTCAGCCCGTCGGCGCCGCCGCGAATGGCGACCCCCGCGCGCTCCACGAGTCGCGCCGCGAACGTGCAGCCCGCGGCCACGCTCACCTGCTGGCCGAGCACCGCGCGCACCGCGCACTCGAACGCATCCCAGGCGCCCGCAATGCGCAATCCCGGCCGTTTGCGCACCAGTGGACCGACCAGTGGGTCGGTCGCCAGTTCGACACCGATGCGCGCTGGATCCGCCGCGAGATCGAACACGCGCCGCGCCACCGAGGCGAGCTGCAGCAACGCGGCCGGCGGTGCACCCCTCACGCGCAGCTCGAGCGCATCCTCGCCGGTGAGCGCGCGCACGCAGATCAGCGCGTGGCCGCCCTCGAACGCCACCGTGCGCGCGTAGCCGCGTGCATCGACCCGCTCGACTCCGCTGATCGCACGCGCGGCGAGAAAGTCGCGCAGGTGCGACCAGTCGTACGGCGGCCGGTATGCGAGCCGCAGCGCCACCTCTTGGGCGCTCTGCGCGACGCCGCTACGCCGACCCGCCTGGCGCAGCTCGCGCGGTGACCTGTCGTAGGTGTGGCGGAACGCGTCGTTGAAGCGCCGACAGCTGCCGAACCCTGCCGCCAGCGCGATCTGCGTGATCGGCAGACTGCTCTCGGTCAGCAGGCATACGGCGAAGTGCAGGCGCCGCGTCTGCGCGACCGCAACGGGCGAGGCGCCGACGTGCCGCCCGAACAGGCGCAGCAGGTGTCGCGCTCCGATCCCCAGGCGCCCGGCGAGCGCCTCGACCGAATCCTCATCGAGCGCGCCCTCGTTGATCAGACGCAAGGCGCGGCGTACCACCGCCGCCGTGCCCAGCCACGCCGGCGTGCCGGGAGCGGCCTCGGGGCGACAACGCAGGCACGGGCGGAATCCCGCCGCCTCCGCGGCCGCGGGGCTGCCGAAGAAGCGCACGTTCGACCGCTTCGCGTAGCGCGACGGGCAGATCGGCCGGCAGTAGATGCCGGTGGAGGTCACGGCAATATAGAACTTGCCGTCAAAGCGCGCATCGCGGCTGATGCGCGCGCGATTGAGCGCCTCCGCGTCCAGGCCCGAGATGGTCTCCATGGGTGCCACGATAGCGCGCCGCCCCGTTTCCAAGTGGCCATTTTCGGACCTGGCGGCGAGGCGCCCCGGCCGCCCCGCCCCCCGGGCGCCTTACGCGCCCTGATGCGCCCGGCGCAGCGCCGCGAGCAGCTCGGCGAGGCGCTCGAAGCAGCTGCTCCACCCCTGCTGGTGCCCGTCGCGCGCGGCAACCGATGAAAAGATTCCCTGATGGAACGTCATCTCGGTGCGTCCGTCACGCTCGGCAAGCGTGACGGTCACGATCGTCTCAGGCCCGGGTGCGCCGCTGGCATCGATCCAGGCGTGCGTGAACACCAGCCGCTCCGGTGGCACGATCTCGCGATACACGCCGCGCAGCCGGTGATCGCTCCCCTCCGGCGAGCGCATGCAGGCGGAGAATGCGCCACCCACGCGCAGCTCCCCGCTGTTCTCGGTCATGGTGAAACCCCGCGGGCAGGACCACTGCGCCAGGTGCTGCGGCTCGGTCCAGACCCGGAACACCAGGGCGCGCGGCGCGTCGAACGTGCGCCGGATGGTCAGCTCGTGCTCCGCGGCGGGGGCGGCGGCGCTATTTCGTGCTCTTGCGTGCATGTGCTTTCTCCAGTCGTTGCAGTTTGCCGAGATAGGCATCGAGGCGCTCGAAGCCCTGCTCCCAGTAGCGGCGATAGCGCTCGGCCCAGTCCGCCACCTCCTTCAGCGGTCCGGCCCGCAGCCGGCAGGGCCGCGACTGCGCCTTGCGGCTACGAACGATGAGTCCGGCACGCTCCAGCACCTTCAGGTGCTTCGAGACCGCGGGCTGGCTGATGCGGAAGGGCTTCGCGAGCTCCATCACTGCCGCCTCCCCGCAGGCAAGGCGCGCGAGGATCGCGCGCCGCGTGGGGTCAGCCAGAGCGGCAAAGGTCTCATTGAGGTTCGCTCTCACGTTGTATAGAACCATTCGGTTATATAACGCAGAACCTTTTACCGGCTGCGCACCCGGCGGTCAAGCTCGGCGTG
>Ga0209472_1000389_pt1 | contig 26941 bp, 30 predicted proteins | sample GraSoiAngelo_130_FD_185887 | JGI IMG/M metagenome (GOLD analysis project Ga0209472, IMG submission 185887) | Grasslands soil microbial communities from the Angelo Coastal Reserve, California, USA - 14_0929_02_20cm (SPAdes) (version 2) | ecosystem: Environmental > Terrestrial > Soil > Grasslands ...
TAGCAACCGCTGCAACCTGATCGTAAGCGGCGGAAGCATTCTGCTGAATATTGGTGGCAACTTCCGATATCTTGGACTTCGGCTCTCGTACCTGGCGGCCTTGGACAGGGTGGATTCTGTGCGACGGCGGGAGCTCGCGAGCTGGGTCTAAGGTTGGGGCCGCGGTTGGGGATGGCGACGGTTGCCCCACGTCGGGAGTAATGGGTTTGTTTACCTCGATTTGCGGGTCGAACCTTGGTTTAGTGAGCGGTTCTGCCATGGCTATGGACTCCTCGCAGAATGACGGTCTGTTTATAGATGGCAAGAATTGGGAGTGTGTTTACAGAAAAATAATCGCTCGGAACCTTTTTCAGTCGGTCGATGGCGGCATCAGTATCGAGGGGAGGCATGGCCCGCTGTTCCGAATCGGTTAAATCGGGTACTCTGAATGTCAATTTTGTTTGAAGGGGATTCTGATGAAAAGCTTTCTGATCGTATGTATGGCTGTCTGTCTAGTTGCAGGCGCCATTGCCGCGGACGAAACATCCGCGAAACCTACCAAGGCCGAAGATCGTCTCAAGGCTGCAGCGGACGTTTTGAATGAGATTCAGTCGGCGCCGGATCAGGGTATTCCAGAGGAAGTCCTGGGCTCGGCGGAATGTGTGTCGGTGGTGCCGTCCATGCTGAAGGGTGGATTTATTGTGGGTGCGCGCTATGGCCGTGGCGTAGCAAGTTGCCGCACATCGAAGGGGTGGAGCGCTCCGGCATTCTTCACTATCAAAGGTGGAAGCTTCGGATTGCAGATCGGCGGCCAGGCTGTTGATTTGGTCATGCTGATCATGAACCAGGATGGCATGAAGAACCTGCTCTCCAGCCAGTTCAAATTGGGTGCCGACGCCAGCGTAGCCGCCGGGCCGGTCGGCCGGCATGCCGCGGCGGACACCGATTGGAAGCTACGGGCACAGGTGCTGAGCTACTCGCGAGCGCGGGGCCTGTTCGCCGGGCTTGAATTGAGCGGCGCAGTCGTCGAGCAGGACAAAGACAGTACGCGCGAATTTTACGGACGCATGGTGCCCTTCAGCACTTCTCTGACCGGAACGATCGACGCGCCGCCGAATGCCTATCCATACCTAAACACATTGGCGAAGTGGGCGAAGGGCGCGGCAGGTAGCCCGCCGGCACCGAAGAGCACTTCAGACAAGAAATGACGGTCATTTGCAAGGGAACTTCTCGGCGTGCTTTGCCCCGCCCTTGTAAACCGAGTAGCACTGAGCCTGGCGATAGAACTGGCTGTCAAAGTGGTAGATGATGTAGTTTTCTGTATCTGCCGAGCTGTTGGCTGCAATAACGAAGTTTTTGTGCCCGGCATGGGTTTTCGGCTGGAAGCCGAACGCTGATGCGATGGGCGCCTGATCTTTGAACATCGTCAGCCACTTTCCACTGGATCGGCCCAGGACCCAGGTTTGGCAGTTTCCGGTGCCACCGCAAAGAAGTTCGATACCTTGAATTACAAGCCCCTCCTCATTTCCCAGAGAAACGCGCCGCCCGCGGAGTTCCGTTTCCCAAGAATCGGGGACGTCGAAGCTGGTGGTCTCCAGTTGTTCGCAAATTTGCTTGATCTCCGGAGAGCTCAACTTGGCCGCTTGCAGCGTTTCGCTGGCTTTCAAATGGTCCATGGGAGGGAGGCTCACTGATTGAGCAAGGGCAATTGCCACGAACACACATGCCAAAGCACAGGCTTTCAACCCGACAGAGGTCATTGATATCTCCGTATGCATCGAGATTATGGCACGCAAAGCCACAGGACCATTGCCGACTTGTCTACTCAAGGAATAGCCACAGTTTCGACGAACTCTGCCGGACTTTTTTGACCTGAAATTTGGCACCAGCACGAGTGTGGATGATTTGTATCCTGAGTTACCCCGGCTCCTTATTACTGAAGTGAAGTGACTGGCGTGCCGAGATTCAATGCGAAATGCAATGTATTATGACGGCGTTCGCTAGAATTCAAGTGGCGATTGGCTGCTTTTATCAAAGTTGGTTGTAGCCGCATTTGGAGGATTCATGAAGAGGCTGTTCGCAATTTCAGCTTTGCTGTTGGCATTTACGTTGCCGTCTGTTGCACAAGGCATTCGGCTATCCCTGAGTGACCAGAAGCGCTTTGACAGCTACTATTCGCGCTGGCAAGAGTATCGCCGCACAAACAATAGCAGTGAAGTCGTCAGCATGGAAAAGCGCATGCAGGATGTTTACCGGCACTACGGCATTCCTGCAGGTACGCCATACGGAAACGTCGCCTCTTCCGGCAACCGAACCTGGAGCAGGCAGGCCCCCGACCGCAATTGGGACAGAGACCGCGATCGGGATCACCGGGATTGGGACAGAGACCGTGATCGGGACCGTGATAGAGATCGCGACTGGGACCGCGATCACGACAGAGATCACCATGATCGTGGACTACATCGCGGATGGTACAAACACCATCGCGATCACGACGATGACCGGGATGGGGATCATGACCGGCATCGCCACAGCGATCGCGATCGCGACCACGACCATGACCATGACAAAGATCATGATCATGATCGCTAATTGGCGGCCATAATAATGGAACACAACGCGACAACCCCGCCAACGCGATTGGGCATCTTGGCGTGGGATGGTCAAAGAGGATAGAAGTCGACCTCACGAACTTCAGGGCTGGCAGGAGATTGCCGAGTTTCTGGGATTGCCTGTCGCAACAGCACAGCGATGGGAGAAGTCAGGAATGCCGGTCCATCGTGGTGGACGATATGTGTATGCCCTGCCTGAGGAACTGAATCGCTGGGTCGCCAAAGAGTCGTCCTCCCGCTCTCCTGTCCACATTGCGACCGAAGGCGCGGATCTCACCTCCGATCTCAAGCGTGCTCTTTCTGAAGCTCGGCATAGACGAAAGCCCTCGCGCAAAGCTGCCTAGCTAGGTGTGACGAATTCACTTCAGATCGCTCAGATAATACGATCCGGCCCTTGCGGGTGCGCTAGTGTTTCAGTGCCACCATCGTCACTGCGATAAGGACAATATTCCAGGAAACTATCCCCGTGTAGAACAGGTTTGCCACCCACAGCAGCTTCTGCACTCGCCACGCAATGATGACAGCGAGCGCCTTGCTGACGGCAACGCCGCCGATGGGACCAAAAATGGTCGCCATGCGCGCCACCAGAGGATTCACTTCATAACCGCCAAGATGAAACGCAAACAGAGTGGTCGCGAGGTCGAGAAGCTGGAGCGCAACGAAGCTCCACTTAGCTTGAAATATTTTCGTCATCTGAGTTCCCGGGCGGCAAACTGACGTAGTGGCAAACGGAACTCCACTGGCAAGACTATCAGGATTACCCGTTCCACATTCCATACTCTCTCGCGGACCCGAACCCGTTCCAGTGACGTCAGTACTTAAATTCCCCAGCGTGATCTTTGATGCTCCGCAAATGGAACAGGTTCCCAATTTCGTGATCCCATGTTCGGAGATGGCGACAGGCTATACAGGGAACCGAGTAGAGTGGTAGGGGATAAAGAGGAGCTTCAGGCGGCGACGGTGGACGCGGAATGCTCAACAGGCAGACGAACCATCACACTAGTCCCCCTGCCTTCGCCGTCGGAATTGATTTCGAGACTGCCGCCCAGTTGCCGGACTCGTTCACGCATGCCACGAAGTCCGACACCGGGAGTTCCGGTGTCGGCCACTTCATCCTGCTTTGCCCGTGAAAGTCCTCTGCCTTCGTCGGCAACGGTGACGACGACCTCGCCGTCAGAGTGCCGGAGGCGAATTCTCGCTACCGAACTGCCTGAATGACGGTGGATATTGGTCAGGCATTCCTGCACCACACGAAAGATTGTGGTTTCAAGCTCGCTCGAAAGGCGCCCAAATTGGCCAGGCAGGTCTAGATCGACTTTGATCTTACTGCGCTGGGCGAATCCATCCGAATACCACCGAAGAGCTGATGCAAGACCTGCCTCATCCAGCAGAGGAGGATGCAGAAGATGCGAAATTGTGCGGATCTCTGTGTTGAGATCATCGACCAGAGAAGCACTGTCAGTAACGGCGCTGATGGCTTTGCTGAGCCGCTCCAAATCGGCTTTGACAGTAGACAGATTCATTCCCAGCGCAACCAGCATCTGGCCGACACTGTCGTGCAGTTCGCGGGCGATGCGCCGGCGCTCGTCATCCTGCAATTGCATGAGACGTGCTGAGAGTTCGCGGAGACTGCGGTTGGCAGCATTGAGTTCGGCGGTGCGCTGTTGCACTCGATTTTCGAGGTCGGCGTGAGCTCGCTGCAAAATTTCGTTGTCCCGGCGACGAGCTTCGCCCATCAGAATGAACAGTCCAGAAACCAGCAGGAACGTGATAAGGCCAATCGCCTGCTCGAAGCTCGTTATTTCGAAAGAGTGAAGAGGCCGAATGAACCAATACCGTGCAGCTACCGTGGAAACAATAACAGTTAGAATTGAGGGAAGCAGCCCACAATACCAAGCAGAAAACCCAATCGCCGCAATCAGCGTGAGGTATGGGTTGTAGCCGTGAAGAATATCCCTCAGGGCCCATTGGGCCAAAAACGCAAAAGCAGCGGCCAGTAGGGCAAGGCCATAGCGTGCGGCGGGATGATTAAGAAGCCGTGCAGACAAACTAGAATGCGTTCTCATACGCTCGGATGAAACTTTATACAAGCCGAGGGTCTGACCCGGCAAAGAAGCGCACTTAAATGTTATATCAATCCAAACCAGAGTCAAAGAATAGTTGGTGCAGGGTTTGGGCTATACTGTGCCGAGAGTCGTAAGTCATTGAAAACAAATGTCACCGGTGCTGGGTTTCGCTTGGGCGGATAGATCGTCAACGCTGTTTGGGAGCGGCATCTGGGCTTTTTCCTTCTCCCGCTTTTGCATTTTCTGGCTGTTGCTCATCTTTGTTGATGTACTGCACGATGAGGGAAATCCGGCGATTCGACGGATCTTGCGGATCGTTCGATTTGCGAAGCATCTGATCAGCGAAACCTCTGACTTGGGAGATCTGATCTGGTCGCACTCCATTTTCCTGCATCAAGCGTCGCGCAGCGTTGGCGCGGTCGACCGAGAGCTCCCAGTTCCCATAATCGCCGCGTTTGGTAAAGGGCCGTGAATCGGTGTGGCCTTCAATGGAAATTCGGTTTGGAACCTTTCCTAATTCCTGTGCGAGAAGGACGAGCAATTCTTTTCCATTGCCGTTGGGCCGCGGACTGCCAACATCAAAAAACGTCCCGGTTTCTGTTTCCATCATCTCGATGCGCAGCCCTTCGGAAGTGATTGTCATTTCGATCTGATGTTGCAACTTGTCGAAGTCGGGCATTTGCTGGATGGTTTTCTGCAATTTTTCCATCAAGTCGGAGACATTATCTTTGGTGATGGTGAAGTTCTCTCCCGCGCCGACGTTCTTGCTGCCCATTTTGTTGGCTGTGCCGGAAGGATCGCGGAAGTACCCGGCGATGGCTTCCCTCACGGGCTTGCTGGTATTGAGCAGCCAGAGCACGATGAAGAGCGCCATCATGGCGGTGACGAAATCTGCATAGGCAACCTTCCAGGCGCCGCCGTGGTGTCCACCATGACCCGCTTTCTTCTTGATAATGATGATTGGGCGGGCGCTGTTCTCCATACTGATTCCCTATGCGGGCGCAGCTTCGGCAGCGGGCGCAGCCGATTCGCTTCCGCCACCGCGACAGGCCTTTTCCAACTCCTGGAAAGTGGGACGGACGTGCCCCGGTATGGCGCGTCGGGCGACTTCGACGGCCATGATGGGCGCGGTCCCTTTTAGAAAAGAGAAAATCAAAACGCGCAGAACATGCAGGAAAGCGTGTTCTTCATCGGCGGCCTTCGCCATGTTTGAAGCCAGCGGGCCGACCAAGCCATAGCAGAGCAGAATTCCGAGGAATGTTCCCACAAGGGCAGCAGCGACTTTGTGGCCGATCTCCTCCGGCGGTCCGCCGAGTGCGCCCATGGTGATCACAACTCCCAGGACAGCGGCGACGATTCCTAAACCCGGGAGCGAGTCAGCCGTCGTGCTCAGGGCGGAAATCGGGATAGCGGCCTGCTGATGGTGAACTTCGAGATCTAGATCGAGCACCTGGTCCAGATCGAACGGTTCCATGCCGCTGACCGCCATGCGCATGGTGTCACAGAAAAATTGCATGACATGGTGATTCTTGATGAATGCGGAATTTTTGGAGAGGATGGGGCTCTTCTCGGGCTCTTCGATATCGCTCTCGAGAGAAACCAGACCTTCACGGCGGGCTTTGTTGAACAGGTCGTAGATAGTTTTCAGAGAATCGAGATAAACCTGCTTGGTAAATTTTGACGAGCCGAAGACTCCGGCCACGCCGCCGGCGATTTGCTTCAAGATGTGGAGCGGATTGGCGATCAGCACGGTTCCCGCTGCCGCGCCGCCAATGATAAGGAGTTCTGCCGGTTGGATTAGCACCATGAGGTTGCCGTGCTCCATCAGGTAGCCGCCAACGATGGAGCCAAAAACCACGACAATGCCGATAATCGCAAACATGATCGTTCAGCTCGCTGATGTGCCAAGACCCTTGAGGTTCGAACCTTTTCCCTGCGCTGGTTCCCGAGATGCATCTGACTCTAGCGCGCGCTCAGCCCGCTGGAGGATCGATTCCGTACTGTCGCCTTGCTGAACCACTGCTTGGCCCAATGAGACGGTGACACTCAAGCTGTCCCCCCACCATTGAATTCCCGAGGAGTGCACGATTCGCTTGACGTTCTCCGCCGCTCTCGTGAGATCGCGAGTCTCGCAATTGGGGATAATGATCAAGAAGTGCTTCTCAGTCCAACGGCCTATGAATCCTGCCGCTCCCAGCGTGTGCTTCATATTTTGGACAATCACATGGAGAATGGCCTCGGCTGCCTCACGGCCATGGGCGGCACGGAACTCGTCCATCTGATCGACACGGACGTACAGAATGCCGAATGGAAGCTGGAATTCCGAAAAAAAAGCAACGTTTTCTCGCAAGTGCGATTGGATGAGCTCATGAGTTAAGGCACCGCTGCCAACATCGAGGCAGTGGTGGGCTGCCAGATTGCTCTCGGAGTTGTCCGTCTCTGGAACCAGACGCTGCTCGTCGAAACTTTCTGCCGCTCCGATCACGGAGCCGTGGGGATCACGAATAGCCACAGTCCGCAAGTAGACGGGAACCCGGTGCCCCTTCTTATGCCGAAAGTAAATCTCACCTTGACTCGACTTTCCTTCGTGCAGAGTACCGGCAATAGGGCAACTGACACCGCACTGCACGCAGTTATGGTCGTTGCAATGAGCAAGAACATTCTCGCGGCAGAATCGTCCCAACGCTTCGTGCCGCAGGTACCCGGTTATCTTCTCGGCGCCCTGATTCCAGAATAGAATTCTTCCATCGCGTCCCACTACGTAGACGCCGGTCTGAAGGCTTTCCAGAATCGTTCGGAAGATGTCCGGATCCTGAAGTTCGGGCATGAGGCACAGTTATGATTTCCTGTCGAGTTTTTCATCGGCAGGAACAAGGCGGGCCTTCAGAAAGTACGCCATCGGCCAATGGTGGATGAGCAGGCTCCAACTCGCGTGATTGCTGGGCGACGGACGCGAGAATCTTTTCGCACGCAGAAGCAGATCAACTCCATGGCCGAATGAGGAGTTGATCTGCACAAATACGCTTGTCTTACGAAGCGCCCACCGTGCCCGGCCATGCGGGATTGAGGGTGGCGCGAATGACATTCAGCAGTTCGCTGTTGTCCGCCGGTTTTTGCAGGAAAGCGGTGGCGCCCGCTTTCAACGTGCGCTCGCGATTGAATTGCGGATCGCGCGCGGTCAGGACAATTACGGGAATCGCCGAGAGCGCGGCGCTCTGCTGCAAACGATCGAGCACAACGAAGCCGTCCCCGGCGGGTAGACCAATATCGAGGATGATGAGGTCGGGCCGCTCTTTTTGGGCCATGGCGATGGCGGAAAAACCATCCGTCGCATACGATGTGTCGTAGTGATTGGCGCGCAAGCGGAGATTCAACCCCCGCCGTAAATCAGGATCATCGTCCACAATCAGAATTTTTGGTTTAGTGCTCACAAAATCCTCCCCTCAATTGTTTGTTGTCCAGCTAGATTGCCAATGTTCTTGGCGTGACCATTGGAGTTCCCGGTTCGTTGAAGCTTGAGCATTGCAGTCTCAGTGATGACGCCAGCAACTTTTTGAACGTTCTGCTCGATGGATTCCCCAGATTCCTGGGAAGGGAGATCCAATTCGGTGGTTGCAACCTGGAACACACACCCCGTCTTCAATTCCTGGGAATGCTCCAATTGCTCGCGGATGCGCTTTTCCAGAATTTTTGCGCCATGCTCATCCGTGGAAGCGACCACCAGAAAGAGCTCGCCGCCATTGCTGTTTTCGAATGGTGGCAGTACGGTGTCTTTGTCGGGAAGAACGCACGACCTGAGCAGTTGCAAGCATTGACGGCGGTCCCGATCCCAATTGCCGGCCGAGGAGGCGAGCAGCGGAGACAGTTCGATCGTGATCAGAGAGATTGAATCCCGAAGCCTTCCCTCTACTGCGATGACAGGCTTAAGCAGTTTGGCCATTGAGAACAGTGGGAGTGTGAAGGAAAACACAGTACCGTGCCCCAGTTGGCTTTCCACCCAAATTCGCCCGCCATGCAAGCGGATTAGTTCTCGCGTGATATAGAGGCCCAGCCCGAGCCCTTTGCGGCTGTCATCGATCGAGTTTGGGTCTTGGTACAGCCGTTCGAAAATCAGGTTTCTTGCTTCTGGGGTAATGCCCCGGCCGGTGTCGGCGACAGAAATGTAAACAAAGTCGTGATCCGCTTCGACCAGGCAAGCCTTCACCATGACGGAGCCTTCAAAAGGCGTAAATTTGATCGCGTTTTCGATGAGATTGAGCAGGGCTTGCAGAGCTCGATCTGGATCGGCATAAATCATGGGAATCCTGGTGTCGACGGCCGCTTCCAGCCCAATCCGCTTTTCCTGGGCGGAGGCTTTCATCATGGAAGCCGCCTGCTGAATCACATCGGCTGCCACCAGGCAACGGGGCTCGATGCTGATTTTGCCGGACTCGGCGCGAGTGGCTTCCAGCAAATCTCCGATCATGCTGCGAAGTTGATTGGCGCTGCGAAGGATCGTTTCCAAATGCTCGCGCTGTTCGCCGCTCAATTCGCCCGAAATGCCATCGAGCATGATCGTCGTAAATTGATGGATGCAGGTGAGCGGCGTGCGCAGTTCATGAGAGACGTGCGACAGAAATTGATCTTTGAATTGCAGTTGCTGACGGCGGCTCATATCGAGCGAGGTGATCAGAGCTTGGCGTTCCACGGCATAGCGCATTGCGCGCGCCAGTTGCTTACTATCAAAATTTCCTTTTACTAGATAATCCTGCACGCCTTGATGTACCGCTTTCAGCGCAAGTTCTTCATCATCCTGCCCGGACAACACGACCACGGGCACGCCTGGCGCCTTGCTCAGTACTTTGCGGAAAGTATCTGCCCCATGGCTGTCAGGAAGGTTCAAATCCAAGAGCACAACTGCTGGCTGCTCCTCGCTCAGGCGGGAGAGACCAGCGGAAAGGCGGTCCACGCAGCGGACGTCTACATCAGACCTGCTTTCGACCAACCGCAGGCGAACCAGATCGGCGTCTCCGGGGTTATCTTCGATTAGCAAAACGTGCGGGTGTTGATCGCTCACAGTTGCTTCTCCTCTTTTGGCAAACGCGCACAGCAAAACCAAAAATCCTGAATCGACTTCACGGCCAAAGCGAATTGCTGCAGATCGCCGGGCTTACTCACATAGCTGTTCGCGCCCAGCTCATAGCTGCCTAAAATGTCGCGCGCCGCTTGTGACGTGCTAAAGACCACCACCGGAGTTTTGCGCAATGCAGGATCATTCTTTACGTCTGCAAGTACGGCTCGGCCATCCTTCTTGGGAAGATTCAAATCGAGAACAATCAAATCCGGCATTTGAGCTCCCGCGTACTTGCCTTGCCCATGCAGAAACGCGATGGCCTCCGCGCCGTCGGTTACGGTGCGCACCCGGCCAGTGAATTCGCCGCGAGACAGCATTTCGGCGGTTAGATCGAGGTCGGCCGGATTGTCGTCCACAAGCAGAATCTCAGTGGTACTTTTCATGGCTTTACCGTTTCCTGGGAATCGGGTTGTGCTGCCGGGGGAGAGTGAATTTGAAAGTCGAACCACCACCCTCCTGCGATGTGACCCATATTCTTCCGCCATTCTGCTCGATGATCTTGCGGCAGATGGCCAAGCCGATTCCGTTGCCGGGATACTCGGTGCGGGTGTGCAGCCGCTTGAATATGACAAAGATATCCTGGCAATACTCAGGCGCAATGCCGATGCCGTTGTCGGCAACGGAGAATACCCATTCGTTCTCCTGCCTCTCAGCGGTGATTTGAATTTGCGGAGTTTTTGGCCCGCGAAATTTAATGGCATTGCCGATTAAGTTTTGAAATACCTGCGGGATCTGAGAGGAATTCGCCAGGACAATCGGCAGGTGATCGTAGGTGATCTGTGCCTCACTCTCGCGGATCGCGACCTGAAGATTGGCAATGGCGAGCTCGACCACGACGTTGCAATCTGTTTCTTTGACCTCGCCCTGCTGCCGTCCGGCGCGGGAGAAGGCGAGCAAATCCTGAACCAGAGTTTGCATCCGCTTGGCGCCGTCCACCGCGTAGTGGATGTATTTGTCCGCCTGTTCGTCGAGTTTTCCTTGGTAGCGTTCGGCCAGGAGCTGGGTGTAGGCCGCAACCATGCGTAACGGCTCTTGCAGATCGTGCGAAGCGACGTAGGCGAACTGCTCCAGTTCGCGATTGGAGCGAGCCAGTTCCTCGACTTTTTTCGCCAGATCGTCTATGGCGCGCTGTCGCTCATCGCGCAGCCGCTTTTCCTGAAGGGCGCTCAGCACTGCCACGGGCAGGCGCGCCAGCCGGTCTTTGAGAACATAATCCATAGCGCCTTGCTTGATGCATTCGACCGCGCTGACGTCGCCGAGAGCTCCGGAGACCAGAATCAGAGGGATGTCCAGCTTTTCATTGCGCAAAACGTTCAGCGCTTCCAGTCCCCGCCATTGGGGGAGGTTGTAGTCGGCGAGCACTACCTGGTAAGAGTTGGATCGTACTCGCGCGGTAAATTCTTCTTCTGTTTCGACAACATCCATGGTGAGATCGAACCCGCCGCGGCGCAGTTCCCGGGAAACCAGTTCAATGTCAGCGGGGTTGTCCTCTACTAGCAACACGCGGAGCTTTCCATGCCCAGCTGGGGGCCGAATATCGTGATCATGGGCAACGGTTGCGGCTGCGCTCATGTATTCACCTCGTCGTTTGCAGCACTACACCATTGATCACGGGCGCCTGATTGGTGACCAGCCAGTACAGCCCTACCTGCTTGACTGTATTTCGAAACTGGTCGAAATCCACGGGCTTCTGGATGTAGCTGTTTGCGCCCAAGCTATAACCATTCACGAGATCCCGCTCTTCTTTCGAGGAAGTCATTATGACCACGGGGATAGTCTTGGTCCGCGGATCGCTTTTGATCTGCCTGAGGACTTCGATTCCATCCACCTTGGGCAACTTCAAGTCGAGCAGCACAAGTTTGGGAGGATGATCTAAAGAACGTTTCGCGAAAGCTTCGCGGCAGAAGAGAAAATCTAAAGCTTGCTCGCCGTCTCGCACGACGAAGATGTTGTTGGCCAGATTTTCGCGGCGCAAGGCGTGCAGCGCGAGATCCATGTCGTCCTGGCTGTCTTCCACCAGCAGAATATCGACTTCACTTGATTGCATAATTAGGCTCCAATCATGGCTGCACGATTTTTCTGTTTCTTTTGTTTGTGGACGTCGAATTGTTCGCTGGCCCCGAGGCTGAAATAAAATGTCGCGCCCCGATCTAATTCCGCTTCCACCCAGACCCTGCCACCGTGCTTTTGAATAATGCGTTGCACCGTGGCCAAGCCGATGCCGGTGCCCTCGAAATCCTCGGGGCGGTGAAGCCGCTGGAAGACACCGAACAACTTATCGGCATATTTCATGCTGAAGCCGACGCCATTGTCGCGAACGAAAACAGCCGGATTCCCGTTTTCTTCGACCTGGCCGATTTCGATGACGGCGCGGGGACGGGGACGGGTGAACTTAAGGGCGTTGGCCATCAGATTTTGAAGAACTTGCTTGATCAGGATCGGGTCGCATTCAACAAAAGGAAGGTCCGCGATAATCCATTCCACCTGCCGGCCTTCACTCTCCGGCTTTAACATCGACACCAACTCTGCAACGATTGAGTTCAAGCCGGTTACCTGAAGGCTTAGGGAATGACGTCCGACCCGCGCCAGGTTTAATAACTCATCTACGAGCACGCCCATGCGGCGCGTGCCTTCCTCAATCCGTTGCAGATAATGCTGGGCGGTGGGATCGAGGGCTGGACCAAATTCCTCTACCAGAATCTTTGAGAAACCTCCGATGTGCCGCAGAGGGGCTCGCAGATCGTGCGAAACAGAGTAGGTAAAAGTTTCCAACTCTTTGTTGGCGGCTTCCAGTTGTGCGGTGCGCTGCACTACTCTTTGCTCGAGTTCGTCGTTGAGTTTGCGGATTTCCCGTTCTGAGGCTTTAGTGCGAGTAACATCGCGGAAAGCTACTACCCCGCCCCGCAGGACGCCGTCCTCGTCTTTCAGAGGGCGGCCTGTGACTTCGATCCAAACCCCCTGCTCGAGCTTCGGGTTCCGCACAAACATTTCGACATCGGCCGCTTCCCCGCGTATAGCGCGCACCAACGGCAGTTGGTCCGTGGGAAACGGTGTTACTGCATCGGGCAAGTAGCAGCCGTAATGAGGAGCCCATTCCTGGATGCTAAGGTCCATTGCGCCCATGCCAAGGATCTTTTCGGCCGCCGGGTTCCACAGCAGAAATTTCCCGTTTTCATCAGCAGTGACCAGCCCCTCATCCATGCTGTCCAAGACGGATTGAAACATGCGCGTCTGCACCCGCAACGCCTGCTCCGAGCGAGCCAGTTCCGCCGCCCGTCTCGCCAGTTCTGCTTCCGCCTGCTTGCGCTCGGTCACGTCTCGCAGGATCACGGTGAACAGTTTCTTGCCACGCGTTTCGATCTGGGAGATGGAAGCCTCGATTTGAAATTCTTCACCATCGGCTCGCAGTGCCCAAAGCGCGCCCAGTGTTCCCATGCCGCGGCTGGTAACTCCGGTTTCGCCGAAGCGGCGAATATGCCCGGCGTGCTGAGGACGGAACCGCTGCGGGATGAAACGCTCAATGGGCTGACCCACCACATCGGCGGCTAAACAGCCGAACATCTTCTCTGCTGCGGCGTTGAACAAGACGATGCGCTGTTGGTCATCGACGGTAATGATTGTGTCCATTGCGGACTGAATGATTCCGATCATTTGTGCCTGACTCTCGCGCAGCGCTTCCTCCGCTTGTTTGCGCTCGGAGATGTCACGCATGATCACGGTGAACAGTTTCTTTCCGCGCGTTTCAATCTGGGAGATGGAAGCCTCGATTTGAAATTCTTCACCGTCAGCCCTCGCGGCCCACAGCGCGCCTAGTGTGCCCATGCCGCGACTGGTGACTCCGGTTTCGCCGAAGCGGCGAATATGCCCGGCGTGCTGAGAACGGAAGCGTTGTGGGATAAAGCGTTCGATGGACTGCCCCACCGCGTCTGACGCCGAGCAGCGGAACATCTTCTCCGCCGCCGCGTTGAACAGGACAATGCGCTGTTGGTCGTCGACCGTAACGATGGTGTCCATCGCCGACTGAATGATGCCGGTCAGTTGGGCTTGGCTTTCACGCAGCGCTTCCTCCACCTGTTTGCGCTCCGTGACGTCGTGCAGAACTTTGGAGAAACCGCGGAGCTTCCCCGAGTCGTCGTAAATGGGGAGGATCACAACGTGGGCCCAAAAGGTAGAGCCGTCTTTGCGGACCCGTAATCCGTGTCCCTCGAAGCGGCCCGTGGCGATTGCACTCTGTAAGGTGCGCACAGGCATGCCGGCTTCCCGATCCTCGGCTGTATAAAAGCACGAGATGTGCTTGCCAAGAATCTCCTCGGTGCTGTAACCCTTGATGCGTGCTGCCCCGACATTCCAACTGGCCACGCGGCCTTCGGGATCGAGCATGTAAACTGCGTAGTCCTTGATGCCGTCGAGGAGCAGACGAAACAGCTCCTCGCTTGCCCGTAATTTTTGTTCTGTCGCGATGCGCGCGGCGATCTCGGACTGGACTGCGGCCGTGCGCTGCTCCACGCGCTGCTCGAGCTCGGTGTTCAGGGCACTGACTTGAGCCCGCATCCGAGCACTCACGCCGATTTCGCGGTTGACGGCGAACCCGGCCAGCAGTATGAAGACCGCCCCCACAAGAGTGCCAGCAACCGTGACGAAAGTCGTCAAGCGCCGCGCTGCCCCGGTCTTCTGACTGCGTTCGTTCAGCAATCGCGTCTCTTCGGCCTGCATCTGTTGGATAGTGCCGCGTATGGCGTCCACTACTCTCTCGCTCTGCTTGATCTCGCTCGCGCCCGGAATGGCGCGTACGTTCCGCCGCGCAGCCACCAGTTCATCGGCAAATGCGAGGGCTGCGGCGATCTGCGGCTCAAGTACGTCGAGCCGCCGTTGCTGATTGGGATTGTCCGTTGTCAAATGCCGCAGCGTGCCGAAGTCCTGGTTGATGGTGCCGCGGGCGGCTTCGTAGTGCGTCAGCAGCAGGTCCTGCCCCGTAAGCGCAAAGCCTCGGGCACTGGTTTCCAGTTCGATTGCATGTTCAACCGTGACGTCAAGCGTCCCCATCACGGCGTGGGTGTGGGCGACGAGGTCCGCTTCTTGCGCCGCCAGGCGCGTACTGCGCCAGGAAAGGAAACCGATCAAGCCGGTCAACAGCACGGCCAGGATGAATCCGATAATCACCCTGCGCCGGAGCAGAGCTTCCACGCTCGGCGGCCTCTGCAAACGAGGATCGGATCGGTCCATCACGCGGCGCAACTCGCTGCGATTAAATAGGTTAGGGCAAAGAGCCAAACAGGGACGGGTTGGCGCGATTTATCCATTCATAGATAGCAATCGGCGGTGGGGGTGCGACCTTTAGCCAGAAAGAGCCGTGCTGACGTCCGAAACGGCATCTGAAGTGTGCCAAGGGCCGCTCAACAATGAACGAATGGACATGTACCTCCGAGGAAAATCCTCCTCTCCTTCTGGCTACATCAGATTTACTTCTTAAAGGGCAGTGGCTGAGCGGCAACGTCGCGTGATTGTGACAATCAGTTCCGGTCAGCTTTCCTGTTCGATTCGTGAGCGCCACTCGATCGCATTCAGCGTCTCCGATTACTTTCGTACCGGCGCAATGAAGGAGGCAAACGCATTACACTCATGAACCGGAACTTCTCGGGGCTAAATGCAGCAGAAGAGTGACAGCGTTCTCGCCAGGGTCAGCCGGGAGCTCTCCCAACTGGAAAAACGCGATTGGGAACTCTGGGTGATCGTGTCACTTGCCGGTGTCCTCGTAGGAATCGGATTTCTGGCAATCCTGTTTCCGGCCGCTTTCCTGTCGCAAGGCAATTTTCGTTTCGAGGTCACTGTTTCAAAGCAACTGGTTATCGCCCTCGCCACGCTTCTGATCCTCCTCAATACGTATCTGGTGACTCGCCGCTTGGAACTGCGAAAGATGCGAGAAGGGTTGGTTTCAGCGACCATCCAGAACGAGCTTGTTCGGCTTCAATCGTTCACCGACCCTCTCACCGAAATTTACAATCGCCGATCGCTCGATGACATGGCGACTCGCTACATTGGCCAAGCGAGGCGTTCGCACAAACCTTTAACGTTCCTTCTTGTTGACGTGGACCGATTCAAGCAGGTCAATACGCGGTTCGGCCACCTTACCGGTGACTTCGTACTGGCGGAGATTGCGGCGCTATTGAAGACTTCGGTTCGAGGCTCAGATGCGGTCGTCCGCTATGGCGGAGATGAATTTCTTATTATTTTGGCTGACACGTCGGGTGATGATGCCGGTCGTGTCGTGCATAGAGCCAAGACTTATCTTCACGAGTGGAATCGTGCTGGGCACCTGGATGATTTCGAGATTACGCTAAGCATCGGAATTTCAGAATGGAGTGATGGAGAAACTCTCGATGAGATACTCGATGCCGCAGACCGCGAAATGTACGCCGAGAAAGCGGCGTCGCGTTAAGCGGCGATTCCAGGCAACAACGATCCCACATGCAGAAAGATTTTTTAGGACAACAGGAAAAATTTGGTGTGTCCTCGAATGCACTTTGACGGCGTTTATCGATGCGCCCTGCATTGGCATCGGTCAAGATCCCCTGATACTCGGCTGGCTGGATCTGGATGTCTGGATGGCACATCGGTGGGCCACTTCTGGCACGTCAGTGCTATTCACATCGTAGGTTCCAGCATTTAGTTTTGTTCCCGAGCAGTTCTGGGGGAGGGCTGCCCGGGCGTCCAATGACTCGCAAGAGTCGGGACGCCTGTTAATTTTTTGAAGGCCTTTGAGATCGAAAAGGTGAGGAAGACTTAGCCGCCAGAGTAAATCACGGATTGCGAGATTCCGCAGGCCCCATTACCGCTGATATTTTCCCATCCACTCAGCTTTTGCCAGAGTGCTTCCTTGGATCGCTTGCTCGACTTCCTGCTTGCTCGCGCCCGGCTTCAAATCAAGCTTTGACTTCAGCGCATAAAGTTTGAAGAAATAACGATGAGGCTTTCCCGGCGGTGGACAGGGACCGTTGTAGCCAATCTTGCGAAAATCGTTGCGACCCTGGCGTTCGCCGCCGGGGAGTTCGTCCACTTTGCTGACCCCTTCGGGCAGGCTTGTAGTTGAAGCGGGAATGTTGAACAGAACCCAGTGAGTCCAGGTTCCGGCGGGAGCGTCGGGATCATCGGCAATCAGCGCGTACGCCTGCGTGCCGGAGGGCGCTCCATTCCAGCTAAGTTCAGGAGAAACGTCTGCATCATCACAGGTGAATTTCTTGGGAATGTCTCCGCCATTGGGAAAACTTGTACTGGAAACAGTGAATGCCATCGATCGTGCTCCTTGCTTTTGAGCGGACGAGATTGGGGCCAAAGCGATTGCAATAGCGACAGCGGCCACGCAAAAACGAAGACTGGTGCTCAGGAGAAAAAGTTGAGAGCTCCGTTTTAGATGCACAATCGCTCCGCGCCGAATGGATCTCTCACTGCGTGGAAATTGTGAAGTTCACCGTGACGCGGGCCTCGGTTTCCACCGGTTGCCCTGATACGTAATACGGCTTGAAGCGCCACTGCAATACAGCCTCACGCGCTGCGGTGGAAAGAATCGCGGGCCCGCTTAGCACTTGCAGGTTCTGAATGTTTCCCTGTTTACCAATGAGAACTTGCAGCACCACTGCGCCTTGCACCTTCATTTGCTTGGCCAGCATGGGATAGGTAGGATCCACCGGGCGCGAGACTACGTCTGAAGTTCCCGGAGACAGCCGCACCCGTTCTGCGGCACTACTGACGGGAGTGCCAGCGCCTACGGAGCTGCTGGTGGAAGCTCGCCCGGGGCTTCCGGATTCCAGATCGAGTTTCACGGGATTGCTGCCGGAACGAATGGTCTGGTGCTGGTCGCCGGCAACCACCTCGACCTCGAGGGGCGGGAGCACCGCGCGGCTGACCACAGGCTCTGTAGCGGGTGGAGTATCAACCGGTTTGGCGGCCTCGGAAATCTTTGGCGCGCTGCGCGCTTTCGACTTTGCCTTAGCAGACGTGTTGGCAGATGATTTGTGCGCCAGCGTTTTAGCGCCGTTATTATCCGGAGCCGCCTCATCCGCAGACTCTTGCTCTGTGGCGGCAGGGAACCAGAAATCCCTATCTTTTACGAGAACCACGATGAGGGCCGCGAGAAGCAGCGCAAGGGCAAGCAGCATGCGGCGGCGCTGCTTTGGGTCTGCCCCCTCCAACGCAGTGACATCAACCGTAATCTCGGATGCAATCTCCGGCTGGGTCTTTTCCTCCAGCAAAGGCATACAAAAAGCCTCCCGCCCAGTGGGGAGCCGGGCCTAGTGGGATAGTATGCCTCGAAATTGCCTTTGAAGCCAGAAAAACCGCAGCCTAAGACGGAGGAAAAAGGTGAACTAGCGCGAGCGGGGGACCGCGTCTAGAGCAGGGTCGGCACCGCCCGGCCCTTACCCCGGTCACCTTTACCGCTCTTGTCTTCCATCCTATACTTCCCGCGTGAACACAAATCCTGATCCGCGCCAGGAGCAGGCCAACCTCCAGTCGGCCTCACTTTCTCCCGAGCCGATCGCCGCTCCAGTAGGACGCTGGCGAGTATTCGCCTTCGCCGCTGCGGGGGTTTTGCTGGCAATGCTCTTCGTTGGCACGCGCACGGCACGGGCCGCTTGGCAGCAGATTGCGCAATTTCTCAGCCTTCAAGGCAAGCCGGAGCCGGCGTCGGCCAATGTTCTGTCGGAACATGAAATCGAAGGTTTGGATCAGATGGCGCCGCAAAGTCAGGCTGAGTTGCTGCTGGAGCGCTCGATCAACCACTATCACGGTGCGAACGATCAGATCGCCGAGCGGGTGGGAGGCTGGCGCGGCAAGATCAAGCTCGATGACCGGCTGAACAATTTGTTCGTGACTGGGCTTAACTCGGACGATCTCCGAGTTCGGGCGGCGGCAATCGAGGTGGATATCGCAGCCCGCAATTTGGAAAAGAGCCCGGCGACTGTGGACCGATTGGAGCAGGACGCGCGCTTCGGAGAGCAAGGCCCTCGGGCCAATGCGCTGTGGGATATCGGTTTGCTGGGCAGCCGTGGCATTGAGCCCGAGCGTGCTGCGCAGATTATTCTTGCTTCGATTCACGATTCAAACATCAACGTCCGCTACTGGGCAGTCGAGGGGCTGTCATATCTGGGAACTGATGAGACCATCTCTCCGCTGCTCGATGTTTTTCATGACGACTCTTCGCCGATGATCCGCGAGCGCGCGGCGTGCGGGCTGGCTCAATCCGGGATGTTGAGCGAGAAGCAGCGGCGCACGGCCGTGCCACGGCTGCTGGAGTTTGCGGAAGACCCGGCGCTCGATCCAGAGACGCGCAAATGGGTTTATCAGGCACTGCGCGACATCACCGGTCAGAGCTTGCCGCACGATCCCGCCGCGTGGAGAAATTGGTACAACAGCAATACCACTGCGGGAAGCTGGAGTCCAGTGACCCGCGATTCCATGTAGCTGTGCATACTCGATAAGCCGACCGCCCCGGTTGGTATTCCTCGGCATTTTGCTTACACTGCTTTTATCTTCTGTGATTGACATTCACTGCCATATTCTTGCTGATGTAGATGACGGCCCGAAATCCTGGGACGTGGCTGAAGAGATGTGCCGGATGGCGGCGGCAGACGGAATTGAGCACATTGTCGCCACTCCGCACGCCAACGAGCGATACCCGTACGACCGCAAGTTTTTGAACGCGGAGCTGGCGCGGTTGCAGCAGCGGATCGGAACAGCGCCACGATTAAGTCTGGGGTGCGATTTTCATCTCTCCTACGAAAATTTCCAGCAGGTATTACGGACTCCTGAGCTGTACACGATTGATGGCGGGCATTATTTGCTGGTTGAACTCAGCAATTACAGTATTCCGGCGCAGGTGGATGAATGCTTCACCCAGCTTGGAGATCGCAGCATCACTCCGGTGATTACGCATCCGGAGCGAAATCCAATTCTGCAACAGGATCTGCCGCGAGTTTTGCGCTGGGTGGAGCTGGGATGCGCCATTCAGGTAACCGCGTCGGCTCTGACCGGCGATTGGGGAGAACGAGTCTGGCGCTCGGCCGAGTGGCTGCTCAAGCGCGATGCTGTGCATGTCCTCGCCAGCGATGCGCATGATGCCAAGCATCGCCGCCCCCTGCTTTCTGCCGCGCGCGAAGCGGCACAAGAAACTTGCAGCGCCGATGTGGCTAAGGCGCTCGTCGACGATAATCCGCGAGCCATTATTGGCGGACGCGCGTTGCCTTACTTTCCGAACCCGGTCGTCGGTCGGTAGTTGGGCTAGAGAAGGCACGACTTCAGGGGCTGCGGAAAGACTCGTGAAAGCAGATTCCTCACCGCTAAAGCGATTCGGAATGACAAAATAAATGGTTTAGCGGCACTGTAAACTCGTGCCCTTCTCAAATACGCTCCAAACCAGAGTTTTTCTCGCTCAGTCGTACCGGCGGAGGTCCATGATTTCAAACCCGAGTGAGCGAGCGCTCGCGAGGATTTCTATCTTTGCGGCTGAACTGCACTGCTGACAGGCGTGCTGTCCGCTCGCGGCGCTGTCGTCATTGCGCTCTCAGGATTCAGTAAATGCTGGTGGTCGGGTCCGAGTCCAAGCTTGATCAGCGCCCGCGAGTCAGGAATCACTTTGGTCTGCCATCCGTTGTCGGCCTGGTAGCGCTCCATGGCTCTCTGCGAATCATCGTTCCACACGCCCGACGGCTTGCCCTCAAGATAATGTTCACGAATCAATGCTTCCTGAATATCGCGGGCGCGTCTGGGATCAATTTTCTGCTGTCCGCGCCGCCAGCTCGCCGTGCGCGATTTTTTCCCTTTACGTGAATGTGCTTGCGCGGCGTGCTTCGCGCTGGAGCTTGCCGCCGGCTTTTTTGTCGCAGCCGTGGAGACAAGGCTGCACGTCAGCACCAGTACGCATGCGGCGCTCACCCGGATTGGACTAGAGACTTTCAATTTGGGGGCCGAATCCTACCACAAAAAACAAAACCCGGCCACAAGCCGGCACTGTAGATCATCCCGGATTCGGGCCTACAGCGCCAGTCACGGCCGGACAAGCCCCTGGTTACGGAAGGGTACCGGCTAGGAAGATAGTTCCATCCTGGCGGCCAGCGCCCCGCTGCCGTACCAGGAAAACCACATCTTGCCCGCTTTTCAACGTAGAAACGACCTTTGAGAACTCCTCCTCGCCGTTTACCGGTTGCTTATTGACTTCGAGGATAATGTCCCCACGCTGTAACCCAACATCTTCGGCGAAAGATCCTGGCTTTACTTCCTGAACGATCACGCCCTTGCCGGCGGGAACATCCAGCCGGTCAGCCATGTCCTGCGTCAGCGCACGCACGCTCAGGCCCAGCTTACTTTCCTTGGGCGTGTTGTCCCCGTTGCCTTCCTCTTCCTCACCCAGGCGAGAGGCGAACAACTTTGCGCGGTCGGCAACTGTGATGGTCGCGTCCTGCTTCTTGCCATTGCGGATTAGGCCCAGCGTGACCTTTGTGCCAGGCTTGCGGCTGGCAATATCTGCAACCAGTTCGTCACCATTCTTTACCGGCTTACCATCGACGGTCGTGATGGTGTCCCCGACCTTCAGGCCGGCCTGCTCGGCGGGGCTTCCGGCAACCACGTTCGAGATGGTTACGCCGGAATTCACGCCGTAAACCCGCGCAATTGCCGGGTTTTCTTGCGCGTTGAACTCGATTCCTATCGAGCCGCGAGACACACGGTGCTCCGGACCGATGAGCTGGTTGTAAACCTGCACGACGGTGTTGGAAGGCAAGGCAAATCCCACACCGGCGTAAGCGTTCGTGTCGGTGAGAATTGCGGTGTTGATCCCGATCACTTCGCCACTCATGTTCACCAGCGGCCCACCCGAGTTGCCCGGATTAATCGCCGCATCAGTCTGAATGAACGATTGGAATTGCCGGTTAGGAACAATGTTGCGCCCCTTAGCAGAAACAATCCCAGCGGTTACGGTTTCCTGCAAACCGAAGGGGCTGCCTACGGCCAATACCCAATCGCCTACCTGCATGCCATCGGAATTCCCCAGCTTGGCGACAGGAAACGGCTTGCTCGATTCAATTCTAATGACAGCCAAATCGGTTTCCTGATCGGTGCCGATGACTTTAGCGTCATGCAGCACGCCTGGCGGATCGTCCTGCAGCTTCACGCGAATGCGGTCTGCTTTCTCCACCACGTGACGGTTAGTAACGATGTAGCCCTTGGGATCAACCAGCACACCAGATCCCAACGAACGTTCGCGAATTGATCCAGAATTGCCGCCACCCGGGCCCCCGAAGAAGCGGTCGAAGAAATCATCAAACGGATTCTGATCCTCTCCCTCCGGGCCTGCGGGGCCACGGCGCCGGCGCTGCGTTTTGATCGTAGATTCCGTATTGATATTGACCACGCTCGGCTCTAACTGCTTGGAAATCTGCGAGAACTGATTGGATAGCTCTTTTGGAGTGGGGACGCTCAGCGGGGTGGCATCAGAACCCTTTTTCGACTCCTGCCCTTTAACTCCGCGAGAAACTATCGTTCCTATCAAAATACCGATGGCCAGAGTGGCCAGAATTGTGAGGGTGTACGCGAGACGATTTGCCTTCAAACGCACCCAAAAAGCGCTTGCGCGCGGGTCGATCATCACTTCCTCCGAGAATGTCTGAATTTATTGATTATACCTTTCGCCAACTTGGGGAACCAACCAGAGCGGGGTGGACTTCACCACTTTATTAGACGCTTGAACTCCGGAAAAGTGTTGGCTGAATGGACTCCACGACAGGAACGGTTGCAATTTGCTCCGAAGGGGACTTTAATTTCTTAACCTGCCCAGCTGCGTCCAAGGAGGGCTTATGGCCGCTACGGTGTTGCTATTCGATCTCGGGGATCTGCGCCGCAAATGGGGATGGTTCCTTGCGCTTGGAATCGTCATGATCGTTTTTGGGATGATCGCTCTCGCCATCATGCCCGCGGCCACAATAGGCACGGTCTTAATCCTGGGCTGGCTGATGATCTTTAGCGGCATTGTCGAGGCTGTTCACGGATTCCAAGTCCGTAGTTGGGGAGGATTCTTCTTGCACCTGATCGGCGGCATTGTGGGGGTGCTGATCGGCTTGCTCGTGGTCACCCACCCCGTTGCTGGTGCGCTCGCCTGGACACTGCTGTTCGCGTCATTCTTCACGGTCATCGGCCTGTTCCGCTTGATTGCCGCGACCAGGCTGAAGTTTCCCAACTGGGGCTGGGCGGCTTTCGACGGCGCGGTTACACTCTTACTCGGAATCCTGCTCTGGGCAGACTGGCCCTGGTCGGGATTCTGGTTCCTCGGCTTGTCAATCGGAATTGCGCTGCTGCTGCGTGGCTGGTCGCACGTGATGATTGCTCTAGCGCTTCGCAGCTTGCCGGCAGCGCCCAGCGAGTTGCGCCGCGTCGCGTGAACTCACCGTGCCCTGAGCCGCAGTCGATCACCCCCTAAGATTTCGTCCCAATTTATCAGGTAGAATCCTCCGCGCTGGTGGTTGGGAGGAATCATGCGAAAGCTTCTCCTGCTTGGCCTGCTCGTGCTTTGCTCTTTTGCCGTTGCGCAGAATTTGTCTCCGGAAGTCAAACAGTTCGTGAAAGTAGATGCCCCGATCGTAGTGCTGCAGCATGTTCGCGTGATTGACGGAACCGGCGCGCCTGCCCGCGAAGATCAGACCGTCCTCGTGTCCAATGGCAAGGTCGAATCCGTCGCAAACGCGGCTTCCGCGAGTGTGCCCAAAGGTAGCCAGGTTCTCGACCTCCACGGCTACAGCGTCCTCCCCGGCTTAGTCGGCATGCACGATCATATGTTCTATCCCATGGGCAACGTCATCTTCGGCGAGATGGCGTTCAGCTTCCCACGGCTCTATCTTGCGGGAGGAGTTACTACGATCCGAACGACTGGCTCGCTTGAGCCATATACCGACCTCGAAATGAAGCGAGCGATCGATTCCGGCGCAATGCCCGGACCACATATACACGTGACTGGGCCGTATCTCGAAGGGAAAGGCAGTTGGGCTTTGCAATTGCATCAACTGACCGGGCCGGAAGATGCCACAACAACCGTGAACTATTGGCTCGATGAGGGCGTGGACAATTTCAAGATTTATAACTTCATTACTGCTGATGAACTCTCGGCTGCAATCGCCGCTGCCCACAAACGCGGTGCAAAAGTTACGGGACATCTCTGTTCCATCGGCTTTCGTGAAGCCGCAGCTTTGGGAATCGACGATCTCGAGCACGGTTTGCTAGTCGATACCGAATTCTTTCCCTGGAAAAAACCCGGCGAGTGCCCGGATAACCCGAAAGATATGTCGTTTTACGCCAGCCTCGACGTGCAGTCCGGCCCAGCTCATGAAATGATTCTCGATCTTGTCCAGCGTCACGTCGCGATCACATCCACTTTGCCCGTTTTTGAAGTTGACGTGCCGGGCCGTCCCACGATTCAGCGACGCGTCCTTGACGCTTTATCTCCAGACGCCCGCGCTGCATTTCTCGAAAACAAAGTCCGCGCTGCTGATACCAGCCGGCTCCGGCGAATTTACGGAACGGACACGTCTCCGGTTGCCGGCGCCTTCAAGAAAGAGATGGAATTTGAATACGCCTTTGCGAAAGCTGGTGGCTTGCTCATTGCCGGTCTTGATCCAACCGGAATCGGAGGGGTAATTGCCGGATTTGGCGATCAGCGCGAAGTTGAATTATTAGTCGAGGCTGGATTCACTCCGCTCGAAGCTATCCACATTGCCACGGCCAACGGCGCGCAATATCTCGGCGAAGCTGAGCGCATCGGCACCATTGCCCCTGGCAAGCAAGCCGACCTGGTTGTCATTAAAGGTGACCCGTCCCACAAAATTGAAGACATTGAAAATGTCGAGATCGTCTTCAAAGATGGAGTCGGTTATGACTCACCTAAGCTGATCGAATCTGTCAGGGGAATCGTAGGGAGCCGTTAGCGCATGCTGGTGCTCGCTTCCGCGTCTCCTCGGCGCCAGGAGTTGCTGCGCAATGCAGGAATTGCCTTCGTCGTTCAGCCAACGGATATTCCGGAGGTCGCGCAGGAAGGCGAGCTTCCCCGAGATTTCGCCGAACGCATGGCACGTGAAAAAGCGCAAGCTGTGTTCCGCGTCCGTCCGAATGATTTCGTTCTGGGGGCGGATACTATCGTCGTAGTGGATGGCACTATTCTCGGCAAACCTCGCGATTCTGCCGATGCCGCTCGGATGCTGCGCCTGCTCTCCGGACGCACTCATCAAGTGATTAGCGGCGTGTGCTTAACGGGACCTGAACTGAAAACAGGATTTCAAGACATTCGTTCGGAAACCACGCTGGTGACCATGACGAAGCTGAGCGATGAGGATATTCGCGCCTACATTGCAACCGGAGAGCCTCTCGATAAGGCCGGCGCCTACGGGATTCAAGGTATGGCTTCGCGGTGGATTCCGCGCATTGAAGGCGATTACTTTAACGTGGTGGGGCTACCAGTGGCGCTGGTACGGCGAATGCTGCACGACCATGGAGTGAAATAAAGCTACGACTTCTTTTCCGTTCCCTGCTCGCCATCTTTAACTGCTGATTTAAAGTTCTTGATTCCTTCGCCGATACCCTTGCCTAAATCGGCCAGCTTGCTGGGCCCGAAGATCAAAAGAGCGATGAACAGAATCAGCAGAATCTCTGGCAAACCCAATTTTCCAGGCAGCATCTTGTAAGCCCTCCTATGGGGTTCGCCGCAGCGCTCTAAACAGCGCTATGCCGATTCCCGCAAACTCCCTCTAGAAATTCTAGGCCAGCGTACTCCGGGAGTCAAAAAAATGAAGAAGGTGCCGCTCCAATCGACAAGTCCCACCTTCGAGGATTATCCTGCTTGCGAAATTGCGGAGGCCTGCATGAAACTCGTCGCTTTGATCTTGCTTCTCTCCAGCGCCGGATTCACCCAAGAAGCCAAGAACCCCATCTCCAACGTACTGCGCGAGATGCTTCCCAGTCGCGCCAAGAACACAGTCGGTGCCATCGAAGAAATGCCTGCCGACAAGTTCAACTATAAGCCCACCCCCGAGCAGATGACATTCGGCCATCTCGCCGCGCACATTACCGATGGCAATTACTTCTTCTGTTCGAATGTCGGCGATGTGCCGCGCCCGAAGATGGAAGAACTGCAGGGGACGGAAGGCAAGGACAAGCTGGTGGCAGCCGTCAAGGCTTCTTTTGATTTCTGCACCACCGCGCTGGCGAAAGCCGATGACTCCAAGCTGAATGACAACATCACGTGGTTTGATGGAAAGCCGCGGGCTCGCGCCTGGGCTTTCGTAGCACTGGCCAGCAGTTGGGCGGATCATTATGGCGCGGCAGCGATGTATCTCCGCCTGAATGGATTGCTCCCACCATCAGCGCAAAAGGCCAAAACTGAGGAAAAGAAGCCAGAAGAAAAGAAGAAGTGAGCCGGGAGCGTCCCACAATCGTTACTGCGATTGCCGCTCTGTTCCTTCTGTCAGCAGCGTACTTGTTGATCGTTGGCCTCACAATGCTCGCTCGCCCCGGTTTCCTATCAATGGCCGCTGGCGCCGATTTGCTCAGCGGACTGGAGACTGCCGGCCCGTACATGTTCCTGCTGGTGAGTGCTGCTGGAATTTCGGTAGGGGTCGGATTGCTCCGGCTTCAGAACTGGGCGCGGCGAATTGCGACTCTGCTCGCCCTGATCGGCATCGTACTTCTGATCCCCAGAGTTTCGGGCGCCGTGGTTGCTGCTCGCATCTCGGCCTTGGCGTGGAGTGGATTAGGAATCATCGTTCGCGTGGTAATCGTCTTCAGCCTCTACCAAGCACCGGTGAGAGAGATATTTGAGACTAAGTAGTTCCGCCTTCAAGCTGGAAACCATCGCCAGAGCTGCTGACGTAAGCTCGTTGTTTGGTTCATCTATCAGAAAATACCGTCTTTCCTGTAGATCATAAATTCTTGACCGACCTCCCGAAATTTCTCGTGTAGCTCGTTTTAAGGCATCTATCCCGCGCAGAATGAGCGTCCAAGTTTTGGCAGTTTTCGTGCTCTTTGTAACAGCGATGATCTGGGAGGCGGGCATGTTGGACCTATCGATTGAAAACGTTGCCAATGTTGCCGTGATCCGCTGCTCAGGTCGCATCGTTCGCAGCAGTGCTGCTTATCAGTTGCGT
>Ga0209472_1000390_pt1 | contig 26880 bp, 20 predicted proteins | sample GraSoiAngelo_130_FD_185887 | JGI IMG/M metagenome (GOLD analysis project Ga0209472, IMG submission 185887) | Grasslands soil microbial communities from the Angelo Coastal Reserve, California, USA - 14_0929_02_20cm (SPAdes) (version 2) | ecosystem: Environmental > Terrestrial > Soil > Grasslands ...
GGCGGCTTCGGTGCGCGCAAACCGCATCAGCTCTCCGGCGGCCAGCGGCAGCGGGTGGCGCTGGCCCGGGCGCTGGTGAAGCGCCCGAAGCTGCTGCTGCTCGATGAGCCGCTGGCGGCGCTCGACAAGAAGTTGCGCGAGCATACCCAGTTCGAGCTCCTCAACATCCAGCAGCGCCTGGGCGTCACCTTCATCGTCGTCACTCACGACCAGGAGGAAGCCATGACCCTCGGGACGCGCCTCGGGGTCATGAACCACGGCCGGATCGCCCAGATCGGCACGCCCGCCGACATCTACGAATCGCCGGCGACGCGGTTCGTGGCGGACTTCATCGGTTCGGTCAACATGTTCGAAGGCCGGGTGAGCGATGAGGGGTCGGATTGCCTGCGTATCGATTGCACCGAGCTTGGCTGCACGGTGCGCGCGGAGCGCACCGTCAGCTGCACGCGCGGCGCCATCGTGTGGACGGCCATCCGGCCGGAGAAGATCAACATCAGCCGCCAGCCACCCACCGCGGCCGGGCAGCCGGGGCCGGCCGAGAACGCGGTGCGCGGCACGGTGCGGGAGATCGCCTACATGGGGGACATGTCCATCTACCTGGTGCAGATCGACTCCGGCAGGGTGATGCGCGTGACGCTGCCGAACGTCATGCGAGGTGCCGAACGCCCGATCGCGCGCCAGGAGAGCGTCTGGCTCTCCTGGCACGGTTCGAGCCCGGTGGTTCTGACCGAGTAGGGGTCGTTGGTGCGCTTGACCACCGCGTCGGGCAGGCGACTGGTCGCAGGGATTCCCATCCTGTGGCTGCTGGTGCTGTTTCTCATCCCCTTCATCATCGTCTTCCGCATCTCCTTCTCCGAAGTACGCCTGGCGATACCCCCGTACACACCGCTGCTCACCTGGCGCCACGGCTCACCGGTGCTGCAGCTGCACTGGTCGGCCTACAGGTTCCTGTTCACCGACCCCCTGTACGTCAGCTCCTACCTGTATTCGTTGAAGGTGGCCGCCGTCTCGACGCTCTGCTGCCTGGGTCTGGGTTACCCGATGGCCTACGCCATCGCGCGCTCGCACGCCGCAGTGCGCCCGGTGCTGCTGATGCTCATCGTGCTGCCCTTCTGGACCTCGTTCCTGCTGCGCGTGTATGCGTGGATCGGGCTGCTGAAGAACAACGGCGTGATCAACAACGTGCTCATGTACCTGGGCGTCATCCATCATCCGCTCGCGCTGCTGCAGACCGACTTCGCGGTGTACATCGGCATCGTGTATTCGTATCTGCCGTTCATGATCCTGCCGCTGTACGCCAACCTCGAGAAGCACGACGGCACGCTGCTCGAGGCGGCCGCGGATCTGGGCGCGCGGCCGTTGCGGGCGTTTGTGCGCGTGACGCTGCCGCAGTCCCTCGCCGGCATCGTCGCCGGGTCGCTCCTGGTGTTCATTCCGGCGGTGGGCGAGTACGTCATCCCGACACTCCTCGGGCGCACCGACCAGATCATGATCGGCCGCGTGCTGTCGGATGAGTTCTTCGAGAACCGCGACTGGCCGGTCGCGAGCGCGGTCGCGATCGTGATCCTGCTGCTGCTGGTGGTGCCGATCATGCTGTTCCAGCGGCTCGAGCGGCGCGAGCTCGAGGCCGCCAAGTGAGGGCGCGCGGCCTGTTTACCCGCACCGCGCTCGTCCTGGGGCTGGCGTTCCTGTACCTGCCGATCCTGTCGATGATCGTGTTCTCGTTCAACAACTCACGCCTGGTCACGGTGTGGGATACGGCGCACTCTCCCACCCTCAAGTGGTACGTGGCGCTGATGAGCAACGAGCAGATCCTGCGGGCAGCCTGGCTGTCGATCCGCATCGCGTTGATCGCGGCGAGCGCCGCGGTGGTGCTGGGAACGCTCGCCGGGATGGCGCTGACGCGCCTCGGCGCCTTCCGCGGCCGCATGCTGCTGGCCGGGATGACCACCGCGCCGATCGTCATGCCGGAAGTCATCACCGGGCTGTCGCTGCTGCTGCTGTTCGTCGCCATGCAGCAGCTGATCGGCTGGCCGAAGGGTGTGGGGGCGGTCACCATCACGCTTGCCCACATCACCTTCTGCATGGCGTACGTGACCGTGGTGGTGCAGTCGCGCCTGAGCGGGTTCGATGAGGCGCTGGAGGAGGCGGCCATGGATCTGGGCGCGCGCCCGCTGCGGGTGTTCTTGCGCATCACCTTGCCGCTCATCCTGCCGGCGATTGCCTCCGGGTGGCTGCTGGCGTTTACTCTGTCCTGGGACGATCTCGTCATCACGCAGTTCGTCGCCGGACCGGGCTCCAGCACGTTGCCGATGGTCATTTTTTCCAAGGTGCGCTTCGGCGTGACTCCGGACGTCAATGCTCTGGCCACGATCATGGTGCTGGTCGTGGCCACCGGCATTGCGGTCTCCACGGCGTGGATGCGCTACCGCCAGCAGCGGCGCGTGCGCGATCTGCAGCTTGCCGCCGCTGCCAACCTGTGAGCCGAGCCATGACCGATGAAGTGCTGGGAATCGACGTCGGCGGCTCCTCGGTGAAGGCCGGCCTGGTCGACCTCAAGGCCGGCCGCCTCACGGGCGAGCTGATTTCCGCGCCCACGCCGCGCCCGTCGACCCCGGTCGCGGTGACCGGCGTGCTGGCGGGGCTGGCCGCGAGACTGCCCGCGGGCGCCGGCCGGGTCGGTGTCGCTTTCCCGAGCGTCATCAAGGACGGCACCGCTTACAGCGCCGCCAACATCGACGCCGCCTGGCTGGGCACCAACGGCGCGGCGCTCGCCTCGCGGGCGCTGGCGCGGCCGGTGCTGTTCCTGAATGACGCGGATGCCGCCGGTCTTGCCGAGATGCGCTTCGGTAGCGGCCGCGGTTGCACCGGCACGGTGGTCATGCTTACTTTCGGCACCGGCATCGGCACGGCGTTGTTCACCGGCGGCAAACTCTTCCCCAACAGCGAGCTCGGGCACCTGGAGCTGCACGGCATGGACGCCGAGAAGTGGGCCTCCGCGCAGGTACGCTCGGCGCAAGGTCTGGACTTTCCCGCCTGGAGCGCGCGCGTCAACGATTACCTGCTGGCGATGCACAAGCTCCTCTGGCCCGACGTGTTCATCCTCGGCGGCGCGGTGAGCGAGCGCTTCGCGGAGTTTGCGCCCCTGCTGCGCTCGCCGGCCGAGCTGCGCCCGGCGTATTTTGCCGGCCAGGCGGGCGTGGTCGGAGCGGCGCTGGCGGCGGCGGAAGCCTGACGGAGACGGCGCGTGGCGAGCAAGCTGCCGCAGGTGGGCACGACGATCTTCACGGTCATGTCGCGGCGCGCGCGTGAGCTCGACGCTCTGAATCTCGGTCAGGGCTTTCCCGACTACGATATCGATCCACGCCTCACCGAGCTCGTGGCTGCGGCCATGACCGCCGGGCACAACCAGTACGCCCCCATGGAGGGCCTGCCGGCGCTGCGCGAGCGCATCGCCGCCAAGCTCCTGGCGGTTTATGGCTTGAGCGTCGATGCGGAGAGCGAGATCACGATCACGCTCGGTGCGACCGAGGCGATCTTTTCAGCGGTTCAGGCCGTCATCGGCGCCGGCGACGAAGCCATCGCTTTCGACCCCGCCTACGATTCCTACGAGCCCGCCGTGCGGCTCGCGGGCGGACGCTGCGTGCGGCTGCCGCTCGCGCAGCCGGGTTTTCGCTATGACTGGGAGCGGGCGCGCGCGGCGGTGACTGAGCGCACGCGCCTGGTGCTGTTCAACAGCCCGCACAATCCGGCCTGCACCACGGCCACGGGCGCCGATCTGGATGCGCTGGCACAGCTGATCCACGCTCGGGATATCGTGGTGCTGTCCGACGAGGTGTACGAGCACGTGGTGTTCGACGGCGGCCGGCACAGCTCCGTGCTGACGCATCCGGGACTCGCGCCGCGAAGCTTCGCGGTGTTCTCCTTCGGCAAGACCCTGCACGCCACCGGCGTGCGCGTCGGGTACTGCGTGGCCCCACCGGCACTCACCCGCGAGCTGCGCAAGGTGCACCAGTTCAATACCTTCAGCATCGCCCATCCGTTGCAGCACGCCATCGCGGCGTATCTCGCGGAGCGACCCGACTGCGGCCGCGAGCTCGCCGGCTTCTTCCAGGCGAAGCGCGATCGCCTGCGCAGTGCGCTGACACCTTCCGGCTTTCGCCTGCCGCCGGCGCAGGGGACGTACTTCCAGCTGCTGGACTTCAGCCCCCTTGCGGCGAGCGATGATGCGGACTTCGCCGAGCGGCTGCTGACGCAGGCGCGGGTGGCGACGATCCCCCTGTCACCGTTCTATGCCAGCCCGCAGGCGCTGCCTTTCGTGCGGCTGTGCATTGCCAAGCGGGACGCTACGCTCGATGAGGCGGCCGCGCGGCTCAACGCCTTCGCCGCGCGCCTGCGAAGGGCCTGAACGGCGCGCCCCCGGATCATGAAAAAGCCCACTCTCGTCAATCATCCACCCACGGTCGAGCTGCCGGCCGGCAACCGCCCGCTGGTGGCGCCGATCTACCAGACCGTCAAATTCGAGTTCGATACGCTCGAGGACACCGAACGCTACCTGCGTGGCGAGCGCCCGGGCTTCTTCTACACGCGCGCCTCCAATCCCACCACGCGCCAGCTGGAGCAGCTGCTGGCGCAGCTGCAGGGGCGTGAGGAATGTCTGGTCACCGCCTCCGGCGTCGCGGCGATATCCCACACGCTGCTCACGCTCACCAAGCAGGGTGACCACATCATCTGCTTCGTCGAGACCTACAACCCGAGCCGCTATCTCATCCGCCGCCTGCTGGGCCGCTTCGGCGTGACGCACAGCATGCTTTCCATCGAGGATCTCGCGGGCGTGGAACGCATATTCGCGGCGCAGCCCACGCGCCTGGTGTTCTTCGAGAGCCCGACCAACCCGGTCACCAAGATCGCCGACATCGGCTCGCTCACGCGCCTCGCCCGGGCGGCGGGCGCGCTCGCCGTCATGGACAACACCTTCGCCGGGTTTCACCAGCACGGCGACTACGACGTGGACGTGTTCGTTCACAGCCTCACCAAGTACGCCTCTGGCACCGGCGACGTCATGGGCGGGGCCGTCATCGCGCGCGCCGAGCTGATCCGCCCCATGCGCACCGATTTCGGCGCCCTGGGCGGCACGCTCGACCCGCACGCCGCGTTCCTGATCCTGCGGGGACTGAAGACCTATTTCGTGCGCTACCAGACACAAAGCGCCAGCGCGGCGCGCATCGCGCAGTACCTCGCCGCGCATCCCGCGGTCGCGCGCGTGCACTACCCGGGCCTGCCCGGCCACCCCCAGCACGCGCTCGCCGCGCGGCAGATGCGCGACTTTGGCACCATCGTCAGCTTCGAGCTCAAGGGCGGCGGGCCGGCGGTGCGGCGCTTCGCCGACACGCTGGAGCTGTTTGCGCTCGCCGCCAGTCTCGGCTCCACCGAGTCGCTGGTGGTGACGCCGCAGATGATGGGTGCCCGGGAGCTGAGCGCCGAGCAGCAGAGAATATCCGCCATTACCGAGGGTACGGTGCGGCTGTCGATCGGGCTCGAGGACCCGGATGACCTGCTCGAGGACCTCAGCCGCGCGCTCGGCGCCGCTTAGTTGGTGATCCGCGCCCCTCGTCGGATGTATAATCCGCCACCACTTGTGGGCGACACGTACGCGTGCCGGGCATTCGTACGATGGCCGATAACCCGCCGCTGCAGGCGCCGGTCTCTCAAATTGGAAGGACGCCTTATGAACATCGAGCCTCCCGCGATGCCCTACGACTTCGCCGATCTCGAGCCGGCCATGTCGCGGGACACGCTGGTGTTCCACTTCCTGCGGCACCAGCGCGTGTGCTTCGACCGCATGCTGACGATGGTGCGCGGCAGCGAGCTCGAGGCGCTGCCCCTGGATGAGTTGATCCGCGTAACCGAGCGCGTTCCGGCGCAGCACGCACTGTTTCGTTATGCCGCGGAAGTCTGGAATCACAATCTGTTCTGGCGCTCGATGCGCCCGCGCGGCGGCGGCGCGGCGCACGGGGCGGTCGGTGAGCACATCCGCACGCGGTTCGGCTCGTACGAGCGCTTCACACGCGAATTCAAGGAGGCCGCCAGCGCTCAATTTGGCAGCGGCTGGCTGTGGCTGGTGTGGCGGGACGATGCGCTCGAGATCCTCGCGACCAGCAACGCCGGCACACCGCTGGTACGCGGCGACACGGCGATTCTGGCGCTTGACCTGTGGGAACACGCCTACTACCTGGATCACCAGAACCGCCGCGCCGCCTATGTGACCTCGTTCCTCGAGGAGCTGGTCGACTGGGATTTCGCCAATCGCACGCTCGCGAACCTGGCGGTGAGCTCGGAGGCGCGGGCCGCGCACGTGCGCGTCGTGCCCGAGACCGACCGCGGTCGCCTGAGCGTGCGCTGACCCTGCTGCGCACCCTCGCTCACAGGCTGCCCGCCACCCGCACGCGGTGCGGATGGTAGGGCAGCACCTCGACGATCTCACCCTCGAGGAGCCGCTGCCGTACGCCGCGCCAGAACCTTGCTGTGAGAATCTCCCCGTGCAGGCGCAGCAGCGCGGCGCGCTGCGCGTCGTTGAGGCCCAGGAACTGCATGAATGACTCGGGGAAGACGTCGTTGTCAGCGACGTAGAACCAGGCTTCGCCGCGCATCTCATCCTCGTGGCTGGTGGCCTGCGGCAGGTCGCGAAAGTTGCAGTCGGTGACCCGGCACAGGTCGTCGTAGTCGTAGAAGATCACGCGACCGTGGCGCGTGACGCCGAAATTCTTCAGCAGCAGGTCACCCGGAAAGATGTTGGTGTAGGCGAGATCGCGGATGCACTGTCCGTAATCGAGCACCACGCGCTCGGCATCGGCGGCGGGCGTGCTGCGCAGGAACAGGTTCAGCGGCGTCATGCGTCGCTCGATGTACATGTGATCGAACACCAGGTCGGCGCCGTCCTCGTGCACGGTGTGTGCCGCCTCGCGCCGCAGCTCATCCAGCAGCTCGGGAGCAAAACGCTCGCGCGGGAAGCGCAGGCGCCGGAATTCCTGGGCGTCCACCAGCCGTCCGGCCCGGTCGTGGATGAAGACCATCTGATACTTGGCGAGCACCTCTTCGCGCAGCACGGTCTTGGGGTAGGGGAAGCGGTCGCGGATGACCTTGAACACCACATCGAAGGAGGGCAGGGTGAAGCACACCATGACCAGGCCGCGCTCGCCGGGTGCGTGCCTGAACAGATCCCCGCTGTGCTCGAGGTGGCGCATCAGCTCGCGGTAACGCTCGGTCTTGCCCTGCTTGGCGCGTCCCAGCACGGTGAACAGCTCACTCACCGGCTTGCGCGGCATGATCGCCTTCAGGAACACCACGGCCTCGGCGACGCGTTCCAGATCGACGTGGAAGTAGGAACGGGTGAAGCTGAACACAATGCTGACGTCGTCTTCCGCGAGCATCACGGCATCCACGAGCACGCCGCTGTCGCTGTTCTTGAGCGCGATCACCAGCGGCAACACGAACTCGTGCCCCACCACGCGGCCGACGATGTAGGCGCGCGATATCTGGTAGAACACCGGCCGGATCACCTCGACCCGCTCGACATCGCGCTGCTGCCGGCCGGGGGGCAGGTGGGCGCGCACCTCGGCGGCGACGTGCGCGATGCTGTTGTCCAGATCGCGCCATGGCGAGCGGAAGCGCACGTCCCCCAGCAGATCCTCGAACAGCAGCGCCAGGGAGCCGTGATTGAGGTAGCTGTTGGTGGCCACCGCGGACTGCAGGCTCGCCAGCGGATCCAGATCGGTGGCCACAAACTCGATGTCGGGTGCGACGCCCACCGTGCCGAACAGCCTGCGGCTGATGGAGCTGAAGAAGGTCTTGGTGAACTCCGGGTCCGGCAGGTCCGTGATCCGCGTGGCGAACGCGCCATGGATCTGCCGCCACAGGTCGCGATCGAGCGCCCGCGCCCCGAGCCCGAGGCGCAGCTCGGCGATCGTCTGGTTTACGAAGCGGTCGTAGAGCCCGATGCGCTCGATGGCGTCCTGCTGGCCGCCACGCCAGTCGCGTGCGTCGAAGCGTAACGGCGCACGGCGCGTGATGGCGCGGAACTCGGCGTTGTAATGGGCGAAGGCGTCCACGATCCGGCGGGCGCAGTCCTGCGCCAGGGCGGAAGCTTCCTCAGCGGAGCCGGACATGAGGACTGCGGTACTCAATCGAAGTCGGTCGGCAGCCCCGGGTCGAGCCGGTGCTGGTACAGCCGCTCGATCTGCGGGCCCAGCACCCGGCCCGTGGACAGCTGCGGCAGAGCGCGCACCGGAAAAAACGCGACCGCGTCGGTTTCCGCGCCGGCACGGGGGCTGCCGCCGGCGAGCTCGCACACGAAGAACAGCTTGTAGATGTGGTACACGCCCGGCGGATGCGGATGCCGGTTCTTGTCCACCAGGGCGGCGAGCTTGACGGCGCGGGCGTGATAGCCGGATTCCTCGTGGATTTCCCGCGCTACCGCTTGCGAGGGCGCATCGTTCACGTCCACCCAGCCGCCCGGCAAAGTCCAGCGGCCGTCCGAGCGTTCGCGCACCAGCAGCACCTGATCGCCGTCGAAGACGCCGCCGCGCACGTCGACTTTGGGAGTCGCATAGCCGCGCTCACCTTCCCAGAAGGCGCGCGCCTGGCCGGCGGGGATCGCGAGCTCGAGAGACAGCATTTGCGCCGCCAGCTCCTGCAGCTGGGTGTAGCGCTCGCGATCGAACGGATCGCGGCTGAAGGTCAACCCGTTCTGCGCCAGCGCCTGCAGCTTGCGTGCCCACTCGAGCAGGGTCGCCGTGCGCTCGCCCGTGCTCATGAGTGCGGCCGCGGGGGGCTCGCCGCCTGATCGCTCATGACAGGCGCACCGGCCCCGAGCGCCTAGAGGTTGCGGATCAGCGCGTCGCCGAAGGCGCTGGTGGACACTTCCCGTGCCCCTTCCATGAGCCGTGCGAAGTCGTAGGTGACGACTTTCTGCCCGATCGTGCGGTCCATGGCGCCGATGATGGCATCGGCCGCTTCGGTCCAACCCAGGTAACGGAACATCATCTCGCCGGAGAGAATCAACGAACCCGGATTCACCTTGTCGAGATTCGCATACTTGGGCGCGGTGCCGTGCGTGGCCTCGAACACGGCGTGCCCGGTGAGGTAGTTGATGTTGCCGCCCGGGGCGATGCCGATGCCGCCAACCTGCGCTGCCAGCGCATCCGACAGATAGTCGCCGTTGAGATTGAGCGTCGCGATGACGTCGAACTCCTCGGGGCGCGTCAGCACCTGCTGCAGCGTGATGTCGGCGATGGCGTCCTTGATGATGATGCGCCCGGCCTTGCGGGCCGCGTCCATATCCGCGTTCGCGTCCTGCTCCCCCCTGGCTGCCTTGGTGCGCTCCCACTGCTCCCAGGTGTAGGTCTGGGAAGCAAACTCACGCTCGGCGAGCTGATAGCCCCAGTTGCGGAAGGCGCCTTCGGTGAACTTCTGGATATTGCCCTTGTGGACCAGCGTCAGGCTCTTGCGCTCGTTGGCGATGGTGTAGCCGATCGCGGCACGGATGAGACGCTCCGACCCTTCCTTCGACACCGGTTTGATGCCGATGCCGGAGCTCTCCGGGAAGCGGATCTTGGCGTACGCCTTGGGGAAGGCCTGCCGGAACAGCTCGAGAAACTTGTGGTTGTCGGGGCTGCCGGCCTCGAATTCGATGCCGGTATAGATGTCCTCGGTGTTCTCACGGAAGATCACCATGTCGACTTTTTCAGGATGCCGGACGGGCGAGGGCACGCCCCGATACCAGCGCACCGGGCGCAGGCACACGAACAGGTCGAGCATCTGGCGCAGGGCCACGTTGAGGGAGCGGATGCCGCCACCGATCGGGGTGGTGAGCGGCCCCTTGATGGACACCAGATATTCGCGACAGGCGGCGACCGTCTCCTCCGGCAGCCAGCTGCTGAACAGCTTGTTGGATTTTTCCCCCGCGTAGACCTCCATCCAGTGGATGCGCCGCTTGCCGCCGTAAGCCTTGGCTACCGCGGCGTCCATCACGCGCACGCTGGCGCGCCAGATGTCAGGGCCCGTGCCGTCACCCTCGATGAACGGAACGATCGGGTTCTGCGGGACGATCAGCTTGCCGCTGCTGATCGTGATCTTCGCGCCCTGGGCGGGGGGCGTGACTCGTGGGCTGGCGGCGCTGGACATGCGGGATTCTCCTGGGAGGTCGCCGGCTGCGCGGGCGGCCGGGCGCGAAATGCTAGCACAGGCCGTGAGGCGCAAGCCGGCCGCGTACCGAAGCGGGTGCGCGTATGAGAGACTCACCCCGCGGCCAACGCCTCGGGGGGCGGGCAAGAAGCGAAGGGGCGTATGTCGGAGGCTATTAATAAGAGTACGGCTAATAAGAGTACGGGCACCGGGGTGGCCAAGCCGTCGGTGCTGCGCCAGCTGATCGCGGTGCGGCCCATCGATCCGGCGCCCGCGGGCAAGAGCCGACTGAAGCAGGTGCTGAGCGCGCGGGCGCTCATCGCCATTGGCCTGGGCGCCACCATCGGCTCAGGGATCTTCGTGCTCACCGGCACGGTCGCCGCAAACCATGCCGGACCCGCGATCACGCTGTCGCTGCTGATCGCCGCGTTCGGCGGCGGGCTCGCCGCGCTGTGTTACTCGGAGTTCGCCACGTTCCTGCCGGTACCCGGCAGCGCCTACAGCTACACCTACGCGACGCTCGGCGAGGCGCTCGCCTGGTTCATCGGCTGGAACCTGCTGCTCGAATACGCGATCTCGGCTTCCGCAGTCGCGGTGAGCTGGTCGGCCTATGTGGTCAGCCTGCTCGCCGATGCCCACCTCCACCTGCCGGCGCTGCTGGTCAACGCGCCGCTCGGGCTCGATGCGCACGATCATGTGGTTGCCACCGGCGCCCTCATCAACGTGCCCGCGGTGCTGATCATCGCCGCCATGACGGCGCTTTTGTACGTGGGGGTGCGCGGCTCGGCCGGCGCCAACACGATCATGGTAGCCCTCAAGGTCGGCATCATCGTGATCATCGTCATTGCGGGCCTCAAGTACATCGACCCCTCGAACTGGAGGCCGTACGTGCCGCCCAACAGCGGGGTCCGCGGTCATTTCGGCTGGACCGGCGTGCTGCAGGGCGCGGCCATCATCTTCTTCTCCTACGTGGGCTTCGACACCGCCTCGACCACCGCGCTCGAGGCGCGCAACCCGCAGCGCGATCTGCCGCTCGGGATCATCGGCGCCCTGGTTATTTCGGCCGTGCTGTATGTCGCCATGGCGACCGTCCTCACCGGCATGGTGCCGTTCCAGAAACTCGACTCCGACGCGCCGGTAGCCGTGGCGCTCGACGCCCACCCGCAGCTCGCCTGGCTCTCGTGGATTCTGAAGGTGGGCGTCATCGCGGGGATGACCTCCGTCATCCTCACCTCGCTGCTCGGACAACCGCGCATACTGCTTTCGATGGCGGACGATGGGCTGCTGCCACCTTTCATGAGCCGTTGCCATCCGCGCTTCAGGACCCCGCACGTGTCAACGGTCGTGACCGGGGTGTTTGCAGCGTTGATCGCCGCCGTCTTTCCGCTCGACCTGCTCGCAGATCTCATTTCCATGGGTATCCTGCTGGCGTTCGCGGTGGTTTGCGCAGGCGTGCTGGTGTTGCGTTACACACGGCCCGATGCGCCCCGGCCGTTCCGCGTGCCGTGGGCGCCCGTCACCTGCGTGACCGGCACGGTCGTGTGTCTCGGCATGACCTATTATCTGTCGGGCGCCACCTGGCTGCGGCTGGTGATCTGGACCGCCCTCGGCATGTCCATCTACGCGTTCTACGGATTCCGGCACAGCCGCCTGCGCCAATGACCGAGACGCTGCCGGGCACGCCCGCCGCGGATGGCTTCCGCATGCCGGCGGAATTCGAGCCGCATGCGGGCTGCTGGATGCTGTGGCCGGAGCGGCCGGACAACTGGCGCGAGGCGGCGCGCCCGGCGCAGCTCACCTTCGCGCGGGTGGCCGCCGCGATCGCGCAATTCGAGCCGGTGACGGTCGGGGTATCGAACCCGCACTACAGCGCCGCGCGCGCACTGCTGCCCGCGGGCGTGCGGGTGGTGGAGATGGCTCACGATGATGCCTGGATGCGCGATGTCGGGCCGACCTGCGTGGTGGATGCCCGCGGCGCGGTGCGCGGGGTCGACTGGCGCTTCAACGCCTGGGGCGGGCTCGAGGGCGGGCTGTACTTTCCCTGGGACCAGGACGATCTCGTGGCGCGCAAGGTGCTGGAGATCGAGCGGCTGGACCGCTACCGCGCGCCGCTGGTGAACGAAGGTGGCGCCGTCCACGTCGACGGTGAGGGTACGGCGCTGGTCACCGAGGAATGCCTGCTGAACGCCAATCGCAATCCGCGGCTGGCGCGCGAGGACATCGAGCGCGGCGTGCGCGACTACCTCGGGGTGAGCCACATCATCTGGCTCGGCCGGGGAGTGTTCAACGACGAGACCGGCGGGCACGTCGACAATCTCGCCTGCTTCGTGCGTCCCGGCGAGGTGTGCCTCGCCTGGACTGATCGCCGGCGCGACCCGCAGTACCCGATCTCACTCGACGCCTGGGAGCGCTTGCAGGACGCGCGTGATGCCCGCGGGCGTCGGCTCGAGGTGAGGCGCCTGCCGATGCCGGCACCGCTGCGCCTTCGCGCCCGTGAGGCCGCCGGGGTCGTCGCCCGCGAGGGCACCCGGGAGCGCATCCCCGGGGAGCGGCTCGCGGCGAGCTATGTGAACTTCTACATCGCCAACGGCGGCATCGTCATGCCGCTGCTGGATACACGCACCGACCGCACCGCGGCACGACGCCTGAAGAGCCTGTTCCCGGCGCGCCGCGTGGTGGGCGTGCCGGCGCGCGAGATCCTCCTGGGAGGCGGCAACATCCACTGCATCACGCAGCAGATCCCCGCAGGCGGACGCGGGCGAATACGACCGCCCGTCCGCGCTGCCGGCTGAAGGGTGGTGCGCAGCTGCGGCCCCTCTGTGTCTTAAGTTAACGCCCCGACCCCGGCCCGTCGGTCCCGAGCGACAGCGCTCCGGGAACCCGAACTTGCGGTATCGTTCTCACGCATGCGTTGCTTAGCCTGGACGATGTTGATGGCGACCGCATTCGGGGCGGGAGCCGCCGGCCTGAGCGGCGAGCTCAACCCGGTGCTCAGGCAGCCGCATCATGCGAGCGTAGAAAACGCGACTGGCCGGATCATCGTCAAATTCCGCCCCGCCAACAGCTCCCCGCAGAGAGCCAAGCTGCGATCGACGCAGGATCGCATCGCCGCTCTGATGGCACGCAGCGGTCTGAAGCTGCGTGCCGTGCGCTCCGTAACCGAGCTCCTGCATGGCATTCGTGTCGAGCCAGCAATTGTCGGCGAGCCGATCGCGGCGACGGTCCAGCGCTTGCGGGCGGATCCCGAGGTCGAGTACGCGGAAGCCGAGCAGTGGCGCTACCCACACGCAACAACGCCCGACGATCCCGTGTTCTCGCAGCAGTGGTACCTCCAGGGGAGCTCCGCCACGACACCGAGTGCCGTCGATGCCGTGACCGCCTGGGATACGACGACCGGCAGCACCGGGCTCGTCATCGCCGACCTCGACACCGGAGTGCGCTTCGAGCACCCGGACCTGCAGTGGGCGGGGTCGGGTGGGCGTCTGCTCCCGGGGTACACGTTCATCTCCGACGCCTTCGTCGCCAATGACGGCGATGCGCGGGATGCAGACGCCTCGGATCCGGGTGACTGGGTCACGCAACAGGACGCCACCGCGCACCCTGCCGAGTGCAGCGGCATCCCGGCCGGTGTGACGTTTCCCATCCCGAGCTCCTGGCACGGCACGCGCGTCTCCGGCATTCTCGGAGCGCTCAGCAACAACGGTGTCGGCATCGCCGGCATGACCTGGAGCGCGTGGCTCTTGCCCGTGCGCGTGCTCGGCAAGTGCGGGGGCACCGACCTGGACATCATTGCCGGCATGCTGTGGGCGGCCGGGATTCCCGTGAGCGGCGCGCCGCACAACCCCTATCCGGCCCGGATCGAGAACATGAGCCTCGGCGCCACGGGCAGCTGCCTCCAGATCTACATCGATACCATCAGTCAGCTGGCCGCCAAGGGAGTGTTGGTCGTCGTTTCGGCGGGAAACGAGGGCGGGCCGGTTGCCTCGCCGGCCAACTGTGCCGGTGCTGCCGGTGTGGCTGGATTACGGCACGCGGGCACCAAAGTTGGATACAGCAGTCTCGGGCCGGAAGTTGCAGTCAGCAGCCCGGCGGGAAACTGCGTCAACACGACAGGCGGACCGTGCCTGTATCCCATCACGACGACCTTCAATCAGGGTACCACCACACCCGGCGCGAGTGATTACACAGACCAGGTCAACACTCCGAATCTCGGCACGAGCTTCTCGGCGCCCATCGTCTCGGGCATCGCGGGCCTGATGCTCTCCGTGAACGGCAATCTGAGCTCGACCCAGCTGATTGCGCGATTGAAGGAGGGATCGCTGCCCTTCCCTCAAACGTCCACCTCGGTACCCATGCCGCCGATGTGTCACGCACCCACCGGTCCCGGCGACCTTCAGACTTCCGAATGCATCTGCACGAACGACCGCATGACCTGCGGCGCCGGGATGGCGAGCGCCTCGGGAGCGCTCAACGCGGCGCTCCGGCCGATCGCGGCCGTGAAGCTTCCCGCGAGTGTCTCGGCTGGAATGAACGTCACGCTCGATGCGTCGGGCAGCGGTGCCGCGTGCAAGCACACAGTTGCCAGCTACCAATGGGCGAGCGATCCCGCGGGTCATCCGGTCAATCCCGCGACGGGTTCGTCCACGACCGTAATCGCACCGGCGAGCGGCACGTTCAACGTGACGCTCACGGTGATTGATGACGCCGGCAAGGTCGATCAAGCAACGGTTACCGTCAGCTCAACCGCGGCTACCAGCTCTGCTCCGGCGACGGCAGGCACCACCGCCTGCCTCACGGCCATTTCCGTCCCTTCTGGGGTGACGGTTTCCGTGTCGCCTCCCACTGGCAGCCTTCGGGCCGGAAGCGGCACTACGGAGACCCTTACCGCGACGGTCGGTAACACCGTCAATACGCAGGTGACCTGGCAGGTCGACACGGTGACCGGCGGCAATGCGACGGTCGGTACGATTTCGACCAGCGGGGTCTATGCGGTTCCGGCGACGGTGCCGTCGCCCGCGACCGTGACTGTAACGGCCGTGTCGGTCGCCGATCCGACGCGCTCAGGGTCCGCGACGATCACGATCACTGCGGCACAGGGCGGTGGTGGCGGGGGCGGCGCGCTGGATGTGGCAAGCCTGCTGGCGCTCGCCCTCGCGGGCTTGGCGCGGGGGCCCTTCAGACATTACAACAGCCGCTGGGCGGCATCGAGCCACGGGCGCTGCGCCCGGCGGTAGTGACCCGGCGCGATGCGCGCCTGCTCGAGCAACTCGCGCGCCACCTTCTGCGCCTCGGCGCGCCGACCCTGGGCCTGCAGCAGCTGCGCGTAACGCACCGAGGCTTCGGCGCCGGGGTAGGAGGGCGCCAGCACCGCGTACTCCTCGAGCGCCTTCGGTACGTTGCCTTCCGCCTCGAGCGCCCGGGCGTACAGGAGATGCCCTGCCGGTGAGCGAAAATCCGGGTTGTGCCGGATGAGCTCATCGAGCGTGGCGCGCGCCGCGGATGCGTCGCCCTTGCCGAACTGCGCCTGCGCGAGTCCGAGCATGAGATTGGGGTCGTGCTCATACAGTCCGGTGAGTGCCTCGCGGTACTGACCGATCGCCTCCTCGTAGCGCTCATGGCGCACGAGTTCCTCCGCGTAGCGCTGGCGGCTCGCGACGTTGCCGCCGACACGCGCCTCGTTCTCGTAACGGCGCAGCTCCCGGCCCGGATCCACGGCCTGGCGCAAGCCGCGCGCGGTGCGCTGCGCGGCGCGACTCCCGAGCAGTTCGGGAAGAATCTCCACCGCGATGTAGGCAAGCGCTCCCGGCAGCGACAGCAGCGCGAGCACCCAGATCCAGATCTGGTTCCGTCCGGTCTTGACGACATGGATGATGAGCGCCACCTGGACGAGGATCGACAGAATCAGAACCGACATTCCCTTTGTCTCCGCAATCTAGGGGTGCGCCGCCGCTCCCGGTGGCAGCGCGAAGGCGATGAGGTAGTCGCCGCGTGGCGTGCCGAGCGGGCCGTGGCCGCCGGCGCTGATGACGAGATATTGGCGCTGGTTGCGACCCACCCTGTAGGTCATGGGCGTGGCCTGACCGCCCGCGGGCAGCTTGTACTTCCACAGCTCGCGTCCGGTCTCGATGTCGAAGGCACGCAGGTAGCTGTCCAGGGCCGCGGCGACAAACACCAGGTCGCCGGCGGTCGCAATCGGTCCGCCCATGTTCGGCATGCCGAAGTCGCGTGAGGGCACGAACCAGGGCGTGAGCCCTTCGGTCGAGCCGAGCGGCACCTGCCAGACGATGCGCGAATGGCGCAGGTCGACGCTCACCAGCGTACCCCAAGGCGGCGCGGTGCACGGCAGGTGCCAGGGCGAGAGCAGCGGCTCGCGGCGCATGGCATAAGGCGTGCCCGCCTGGCGGGCGAACTCGGAATGCGGAAAACGGTCCGAGCGCGCGTCACGCTCGAAGTCAGTTGGTGAGATGAGCGTGACCATCATCGGTAAATGATTGACGGCCGCGATGACGCGCTCGCGCTGCTCGTCGAACACGATGCCGCCCCAGTTCACGCCGCCGAGGTAACCGGGTGACAGCAGCGTACCGCGCGTGTCCGGCGGGGTGAAGATGCCTTCGTTGCGCAGCGAGGCGATGAGCTCGCGGCACTTGCCGCGATCCCAGAACGTGAGGCCCCAGGCATCGCCCGGTTGCACCGAGCGCTGGGAGGTCAGCGCGGGGAGCGACGAGAACGGCTGCGTCGGCCAGGCCTGCTCGCCCGGGACATGGCTCGTGGGCACGGGTCTTTCGATGATCGGGAACAGTGGTTGCCCGCGGGTGCGCTCGAACACGTACAACATGCCGGTCTTGGTCGCCTGGATGACCGCCGGTACGGGCACTCCCTGCACCTCGATGTCCCCCAGGACCGGCTGCGCCGCGAGGTCGTAATCCCACAGGTCGTGGTGGATGAGCTGCTGCTGCCACACGAGCCGGCCGCTCCTGGCATCGAGCGCCAGCAGCGAGTCGGCCAAACGATCGCTACCCAGGCGCATGCCGCCGTAGAAGTCGGGGCTCGCCGAACCGGTGGGGACCAGCACCAGGCCGTGCTCCTCGTCGACCGACATCACGCCCCAGGCGTTGCCGGCGCCGGTGCCCGCGGCCTGTGCAAGGTTCCACTCGGACGCCGCCGGGTGCGAGGGCGAATCCGGCAGCGGGTCGAAGGACCACAACTGGGCGCCGCTCTGGGCGTCGTAGGCGCGGATGACACCGCGCTCCACGTCGGTGGCGCGGTTGTCGCCGATCGCGGAACCCACTATCACCGCATTGCCGTAAACGGCCGGCGGGGAGGTCGCCAGGTACGCGCCCGGATCGCGAATGCGCACACCGCGCGTCAGATCGACCTGGCCGCGATCGCCGAAGTCGTCGCACGGGCGACCGGTTTCGGCATCGAGCGCCAGCAGGCGTGCGTCCAGCGTGCCGGTGAACACCCGCCGCCGGCACGGACCGGGCCGCCGGGCCTCGCCGCTCTCCCAGACACTGACGCCGCGCGAACTGACTTCGGCGTAGCGCCGGGCGCGATCGATGCGCGGATCGAAGCGCCAGCGCGCGCGCCCGGACTCCGGATCGAGTGCGATCACGATGTTCGTGCCGGTCTCGAGATACAAGAGACCGAACGCGAGCACCGGGGTGGCTTCGAAGGTGAGCTTGCCGGCGCGCGCCAGCCCCGCGCCCAGCTCGGCGGTGCGATAGGTCCAGGCAACCGACAGCCTGGAGACATTGGTGCGGTTGATCTCATCGAGGCTCGAGAAGCGCTGGCCAAACGCATCACCGCCGTAGTAGCCCCAGTCGCTGGCATCCGGCGACTGCGCGAGCGCGGCGCGCGCCGCGGCGATACACAGCGCCGTCACGCACAGCCTGCCGGCCGGGCGTGCGGGCAGCGTGGCGCCGCCACGCGCGCCGGCAACACCGCGGGACCGTATCATGGTGGGCATTATCCGCGATGCCGCGCGTCCACTGCGAGCCTCAAGCGCGCCCGCCCCCGCATGCTGGTATTCTTGCCCACGTGAGTTCAACACGGGCGGCCACGCCCCGTCTCGGGGTACTGAGTCTCATCCTCGCAGCTCAGTCGCTCGCGGCTCCCGCCATCAGCAACGCCCAGAGTGCCGCCGATCAGCCCGGCGCCGCACAGCTCAGCGCCCACCGGCCGCGTGTTGGCCTGGTCCTTTCCGGCGGTGGCGCACGCGGAGCGGCGCACATCGGCGTGCTGAAGATCCTGGAGCAGATGCGCGTACCGATCGATGCGATCGCCGGCACCAGCATGGGCGCGGTCGTCGGCGGCCTGTACGCGAGCGGCCTGTCGGCGCGCGACATCGAGAAGATCATGACCTCGATCAACTGGCAGGACGCGTTCCGCGACCGCCCACCGCGCGAGGATCTGACGCTGCGGCGCAAGCAGGAGGATGAGAGCTTCCTGGTGAAGTTTCCGCTCGGCGTGCGCGCCGGCCATATCCTGCTGCCGAAGGGGTTGGTCCAGGGCCAGGGGCTCACGCAGATGCTGCGCCGGCTGACACTGCCGGTGGCGCGTATGAGCGACTTCGACCGGCTGCCGACGCCGTTTCGCGCCGTGGCCACCGACCTCGAGAGCGGTGATGCGGTCGTCATGGGCTCGGGCGATCTGACCAGCGCGATGCGCGCCAGCCTGTCGGCGCCCGGAGTATTTGCGCCCGTGGAGCGCGAGGGGCGGCTGCTGGTCGACGGCGGCATCGCCGACAACATCCCGGTCGATATTGCGCGCGCCATGGGTGTGGACGTGGTCATCGTGGTGGATGTCGGCTTTCCGCTGCTGCCACGCCGGCAGTTGAGCAGCGTCCCGGTGATCTCCAGTCAGATGCTGGCGATTCTCATCCGGCGCAATGCCCAGGCGCAGCTCGCCACGCTCACGCCGCAGGACATTCTCATCCAGCCGGCGCTCGGTGACGCGTCGTCGTTCGACTTCGGCATCGTCGCGCGCGTGATCGCGATGGGCGAGGCTGCGGCGCGCGGCAAGGCCGGGCAGCTCGCGGCGCTCAGCGTGAACGAGCAGGATATGCAGCGCTACGTGCAGCGGCGCGAGTCCTCACGCGCGCCGCCGCCGCGCATCGACTTCGTGCGCGTCGATCCGGGATCGGAGCGCTATGGACCCGCTGCGAGCAGCCTGTTCCGAGACCTGACCGGCAAAGCGCTCGATCCGGATACGATCGCGCGCCGCGTGACCGAGGTCTATGGGCGCGGTGGCCTCGATACGCTCGACTACCACGTGATCGGGGACCAGAGCCGCTACGGCCTGGCGCTCGATGCGCGCCCGAACTCCCAGGGTCCGAACTACCTGCGTTTCGGGCTCAGTCTGCAGGACGACTTCCAGGGCAACTCCACGTATAACGCCGCCATCCGCTTCGTGATGGCGGATATCACCCGCAATGCCGGCGAATGGGTCACGGATCTGCAGATCGGCAGCCTTTCCCAGATCTCGACCGAGCTGTTCCTGCCGCTGGCGCAGTTTTCCGGCTGGTTCGTCATGCCGCATGTGGCGGACCGGAGCCGCGACGTGGACGTGCTGCAGGGACAGAACCTGCTGGCCGAGTACCGCGTGCACACCTTCGCCTACGGTTTGGATTTCGGGCACCAGTTCGGCAACTGGGGAGAGATCCGCGCCGGCGCGCAGCTCGAGCAGGGTCATTTCCGCCTCAAGATCGGCGACCCTGCGGATCCGAATCTGCCGCAGCAGAGCTTTGCATCCTTCGACACGCGCAACTACTTCGTGCGCTTCACCTACGACCGGCTCGACGACATCAACTTCCCGCACCGCGGCCAGCGGGCGACCCTGCAGTGGAGCGGGGTACGCAATGCGACCGGCGCGGAGCAGACCTCCGACCAGGTGACGCTCAACTATCTCGGCGCCCACTCGTTCGGGGGCGATACGCTGGCGTTCTCGGCGTCCGCAGGCATGACCCTGCAGTCCAGGCTCACGGACATCAACCTGTTGTTTCCGCTCGGAGGCTTTCTCAATCTCTCGGGGCTCAGGGCAAATTCGCTCACCGGGCCGGATTTCGCTATTGCCCGCATGTTGTACTATCGGCAGATCGGCCGCGGCGGACCCGGGTACCTGGACGTGCCGACCTACCTGGGCCTGTCGCTCGAGGCGGGCAACGTGTGGCAGAAGCGCAGCGACGCGCGCTTCGGCAACATCGAGAAGGACGCCAGCGTGTTTCTGGGAATGGACACATTTCTGGGTCCGGTGTATCTGGCCACTGGCTTCGATCAGCACGGCAACCAGGCGTTCTATCTGTTCCTGGGGCGGACTTTCTAGGCGGAAGGAACTTCAGTCTAGGTGCGCAGGGCGGGGGCGGCGCGCAGCTTGAAGGCGCGCGCCGCGGTGGCGGCGGGCGCGGCGGCGTATCCGGCCCTGGGGAGCCGGCGGTGCTCAGCCGTCGCCGGTCGGAATGATGGCAGAGGTCTCCGCCATCAGGATCACCGCGCGCTCGGGCGCGCGGGTGCGGTGCACCACGCCCTTGGGCACGACGAATCCCTCCAGCGGCTGCAGATCGATGCTCCGGTCCTCCAGGTCGATGATGAAGTGACCTTCGAGGACGAAGAAGAACTCATCGTCATGCTCGTGCTTGTGCCAGTGGTATTCGCCCTGCATGACACCGAGCCGGATGACCGAATCGTTGACCCTGCACAGAGTCTGGTTGTACCAGCGGTCCTTGCACTGAGCCACGAGCGCGGGCACGTCCACGACGCTCAAGGGAGCGAACTTGACGTCCAGGTGCGTGGCGTAGGGATAGTCTGCCGGGTCGGTCATGGCTTCATCTACAGCCCGCGACTCTCGGCGAGCTTCTCGATCTTCTGGAACACGAGCGCAGGTTTGTCGCCGGCGCGCGAGTACTCGTGCCTGCGGCTCATGTCGGCCAGCGCGGCGTCACGCTCCGCCGGGGTGGGGTACCAGTGCTGCCGCTGCCAGTCCGGTCCCAGGAGCTTGCGGAACGGATCCCCCGGCGGCAGGCTCACGCGGATCCCGTAGGGGCGCAGCTTCTCGATCGGCGGGGAGCGAAGGTTCTGCGGTTGACTGATGCCCATGCCCCCGGGAGCTTAAGGTGCGGCGCGCGGGGGCCGCAAGCCGCCGTGCGCCGGGCCTGCGGAGCATCCGGGGCTTGAGTCGAGCGACGACCGTCCCCACACTGATATGCCCCTCGCGCAGGAGGCTCACGCCATGGCGCCGCTCCGCAAGAAATCGACGATGCCGACAAGGGAGGCCGCCTTGCCCGGACGCGGCACACCGCTCACGGTACCGGAGAAGCATTTCGTGAACGGGCATCGCATTGTGCCGCCGTTCCCGGTCGGCTTGCGCGAGGCCGTGTTCGGCATGGGGTGCTTCTGGGGCGCAGAACGGCTCTTCTGGGAGCTCCCCGGGGTGTACTCGACCGCGGTGGGCTACGCGGGCGGCTTCACTCCCCATCCCACGTACGAGGAGGTCTGCACCGGGCAGACCGGTCATGCGGAAGTCGTGCGCGTGATCTACGACCCGCAGAAGATCCGCTATGAGGATCTGCTCAAGGCGTTCTGGGAGTCGCACGATCCTACGCAGGGCATGCGGCAGGGGAACGACGCCGGCACCCAGTACCGCTCGGCGATCTACGTGTCGGACCCGACGCAGCGCGAGTCGGCCGAGGGGTCGCAGCGCGCGTATCAGGCGCGCCTTACGGCCGCAGGGCGGGGCGCGATCACCACGGAGATTCGCGACGCGCCGGAGTTCTTCTACGCCGAGGACTATCACCAGCAGTACCTGGCGAAGAATCCGGACGGCTACTGCGGGATCGGGGGGTGCGGGGTGCCCTTCAAAGTCGCGGAGTTACAGGTCGAGGAGAAGGCGTAGTCGGCGGGTGACCTTGTTTTCGTGTGGCGCAAGGGCAGCGCCACGTTTCACACCAACACATGGGTTTGCCCTCGAGCCCCAACGGGCATAAATTGCACGTGCACCAGCCCCGGAGGGATCCATGAAGACTGTAGTCGGGGTGGCTGTGTTTAGCGTGCTGGCGGCTGCGTGCTCGGGCGGTGCCGCCCCGACCGCGGCGCCCACCGGCTTCGACAACAAGAGCAACGGCCTCACGGATGAGGCGACGCACCAGAGCGATCTCGGCGTGTTCGACGAGTTTGAGGCAATCGCCGATGGGCTCGGTCCGCTCTACAACGCGCAATCCTGCCGCGAGTGCCATCAGAACCCGGTGAGCGGCGGTGCGAGCCAAGTGCAGGAGTTGCGCGTTGGTCACACGACCCCCGACGGGCGCTTTCGCAATCCGGAAATTCCGATCAACCGCGGAGCGGTGACCATCAAGGGGCGCACTCTCGTCAACCAGCGCGCGATCTGCCCCAACGGCGCCTTTCCCGACAGCGAGATCCAGGAGCGAGTGCCTGAATCCGAGAACATCCGCACGTTCCGCCTGTCAGTGAACCTGCTCGGTGACGGCTTCGTCGAGGCGGTCGCGGACTCCACTCTGATCGACATCGCGCGCAAGCAGTGCTCGACGGAGCGGGGCAAGATCTGCGGGCTAGTGCTGTACGTTCCGGTACTCGAGGCTCCGGGGGTGACGCGCGTCGGGCGCTTCGGCTGGAAAAACCAGCACGCGAGCCTTCTGTCCTTCTCTGCCGATGCTTACCTCAATGAGATGGGCATCACCAACACACTGCAACCCGACGAAGTGACCGATCTGTGTAACACGGCGGCTGAGCCGAATGACAAGACCGGGGCGGATGGGCTCACCGACATCGATCACTTCACGCGTTTCGTGCGCACCACAAAGGGTCCGGCGCGCGACGCGCGCCAGGCCGCGACCCCGGTGGTCCGCAAGGGCGAGGCGCTGTTCGCCAAGGTCGGCTGCGACATCTGCCATGTTGCGGCGCTGACCACAGCACCGGCAGGCGCGCAGATCAACGGCGGCAAGTTCGTGATTCCCGCCGCGCTCGGCAACAAGACCTTTCACCCCTACGGCGACTTCCTGCTGCACGACGTCGGTACCGGCGATGGTATCGTTGTGGCGATGCCGGAGCACTACGGCCGACGCATGGCGCAGGTGAACTGGAAAGAGCTCTCGATGGAGCGCTACGACTCGGGCGCCAATCGCATCCGCACCGCACCGCTGTGGGGCGTGCGCATGCGCCCGATGCTTATGCACGACGGGGCCTCGCTCACCCTGCACGATGCCATCGTCCGTCACCGCGGCGAGGCAAGCGACGTGACCCGACGCTTCAGCGAACTGAGCCCGACGGACCAGGACGCGGTCGTCGAATTTCTCAAGTCGCTGTGAGCGTCGGCTCCGGGGGGGGATGCGGGGGTCCCCTGCAAATCGGCGAAGTTGGGAGGCTGACAGCGAGCGCGCACTTCAGTTCTCCACCACCGGCAGCGTGATGTAGGAAGCTTCCTTGGCCGAGTGATACACGCGCTGCGTGGCCTTGCGGTAGTCCTCAGGCTTGGCCAGGAAGATGTTGGGCACATAGGTCTGCGGATTGCGGTCGTACAGCGGAAACCAACTCGACTGCACCTGCACCATCAGACGGTGGCCCGGCAGGAATACGTGATTGTCCGGCGGGAGCTTGAATTCATAGGCGAGCGGCTTGTTGGCCTTGATGGGCTTGGGCGCTACGAAGCCTTCCCGATAGCGCCCACGCAGAATGTCCATGCCCACGGCGAGCTGGTAGCCGCCCATCTCCGGTTGCCCGTACACCTCGTCCGGATACACGTCGATGAGCTTGACCACCCAGTCGCTGTCCGTGCCGCTGGTGGAAGCCACCAGGTGCACCACCGGCTGGCCGCTGATCCTCAGGGGCGTGGTCAACACGGCCGAGGTGAAGGTGATGACATCGGTGCGGCCCGATGACTCGCGCTGATCATCCGTCAGCCATTGCCGCCAGGTCTGCCCCGGCGCGTAGCCGATCTGCTGAATGGGCCGTGCGCGGAAGGGCACGGGTCGCGCGGGATCCGAGACGTATTCCGTGAAGCCCTCCGCGCCGGCCGGCGCCTCGAACCCCAGCTTGTTGCCGGGCTGCAGGTACAGCGCTTTGGTGGAGTGGGCACAGCCGGACTCGCAGCTCACCGGCCAGCGGTCGAAGCGGCGCCACTCATTGGTGCCGGTCTCGAACGCCGTCACCGCGGCCACGTCCGCCGCAGGCGCGCCGTCCTTGAGATACTGTGCCAGGAACGGCCGCAGCACGTGCTCGCGGAACCAGCGCGAGGTGTCGCTGCCGAAGCGCAGATTCCCTAGGCTGCTGCCCTCATCGATGGCCTGGCCGTGATACCACGGCCCCAAGACCAGCTTGACCATGCTGCCGTTCACGTCCTGAGGCTTGATGGCCTTGTACACAGCAATTGCACCGTAGCTGTCCTCGGCATCCCACAAACTGTGAACCAGCATTACCGGGACCTTGAGCGGCTGTGTGGCAAGGAGCTTGTCGACGGCCTGGTCGCTCCAGAAGGCGTCGTAGTCCGGATGCGCCACGATCTTGTTCCAGAAGCCGATCTGCTGCATACCATGGCTGCGCCCCAGCTCGCCGGCGGAGCCCGCCTGTAGAAACAGCTCGTAGTCGTCGTGATAGCTCGACCACCACTTGATGCTGTTGTCGCGGCTCGCCACCTGCTCGTAGATGTACTGCGCGTTCTGCTGGCGGAAGGCGCCGAAGTGAAACCAGTCATCGCCCATCCAGCCATCGACCATCGGGTTCATGGGCACGGAGACTTTCAGCGCCGGGTGCGGACTGATCAGGGCCATCAGCGGCTCGAAGCCGTCATAGGAAATGCCCAGCGTTCCCACCTTGCCGTTGCTCTCGGACACGTTTTTCACCAGCCAGTCGATGGTGTCGTAGGTGTCGGTGGCATCATCCACCGGCGTCGGGTTCTGCGGGCCGTGCACGGGGCGGTTCATCACGTAGTCGCCCTCCGAGCCGTATTTTCCGCGCACGTCCTGCACCACGCGGATGTAGCCGTCCTCGAGAATCACATCGGTGGCGTTGTCGTAGCCCTGAAGCATGGGGCCCAGGTGCCCGCTGTGCGTGTGGCTGGTCAGTGTCTTGGCTTCATACGGTGTGCGCGTGAGCAGCATGCCGGCATGCGCTGCCCCCTTGGGCACCAGGATGACAGTGTGGAGCTTCACGCCATCGCGCATGGGGATCATGACGTCGCGAAGCTCGTAGTCCCAGGTGTCACTGACAGGAGTGAAGTGGGTCGGAGTTTCGCTGGGGTACTGCGGGTAAAGGGGCTTGGGCGCGTCTTCGGCGCAAAGGCCGCTGCTGCCGGCGAGGAAAAGGGCGACGAGCGTGGTGGTGAAGCTGGTTTTCATGGCATCCCCTCTCAGCCTTGTGGGGATACTGTAGCGGATGCGGAGTCCCTGGATTTCACTCTCAGGGCGTACCATCACCGGCAGTACCTGGCGAAGAATCCGGACGGCTACTGCGGGATCGGGGGATGCGGGGTGCCCTTCAGTCCGCGGAGTTACAAAGTGGGTGAGAAGACGTAGTCGCTGGAGCGGCGGCGTCCACGTCACCGACGTTCGAGCGCGCCACTTCCGCTGCCAAAGCACCTGCAGCATCGCCCCGCGTTCAACCGTGATCACCGTCACAGTTTCCGCGGGACACCCGCGGACCGATGGTTCAAATCTTGACACCGACGCTAATCACTGTCGTCAGTCTGCTGCTAAAAGTTAAGGATGAAGATCCGTTCGAAGGTCGCGACGCTGATCGCGACTTTGTTCGCCGCCCTGGGCGTAACGGCAATCTTTGTCGCCAGCTATGTGCTGATGCCGAGCTTTGCCGCACTCGAGCATACCGAGGCCGACGTCGCGATGCGGCGCATTCAATTCGCCCTGGATCGGACGTTCGCACAGCTCGAGCTTTCCGCAGGTAGCTGGGGAAACTGGACCGACGCCTGGCGCTTCGCGCAAGACCACAACCAGACATTCATCACTGAACAGATTACCCTCGCAGGCCTCAAACAGCTCAACGTCAGCACGCTGATATTCACCGATCTGAATGGGCGTTTTATCGCGGGCGCGGCTCTTGACTTGCAAACCGACAGGTCGCTCGATCTGGACTTGGCGGCTCGCCAGACGCTGCCGCAGGACTTCCCATGGCGCGGCAATTTAGACGCTGGGCGACCGGCTCATGGCTTTCTGCAAACCAATCGTGGAATCCTGCTGCTGGCCGCGGGGCCGGTGCTGGACGGCTTTGCGCATGGGCCGCCGCGCAGCATGGTGATCATGGGCAGGGTGATATCGCCTCAGGAGGTCGCGGCGATTGGTGCTCAGGCACAGGCGCACGTTTCGATGTTGCCGCCTTCCAACTCGCGTGGTGCGAATCGGCAGGTCGAAACGGAGCGTTTCATACAGGTCTACCACGCCTATGATGACATTTACGGTCATCCCATCTTGACGCTGCGAGTCGACGTACCGCGGGAGATCACACAACGGGGCTATGCAGCGGTGTACTACGCGTTCGCGTACCTCATGATTGTCGCCGTGATGATCGTCGTATTGTTGGTCATTCTCTTGAATCGCACGGTCTTGAATCCACTCGCTCGAGTCACTCGCCATGCGGTCGCGATCGGTGAGGGCACGGATCCGACAATCCGGCTCGATTTCAAGGGGACGGATGAAATCGCGGTCCTGGCGCGCGAGTTCGACCGTATGGTGGCGCACGTCGT
>Ga0209472_1000391_pt1 | contig 26807 bp, 28 predicted proteins | sample GraSoiAngelo_130_FD_185887 | JGI IMG/M metagenome (GOLD analysis project Ga0209472, IMG submission 185887) | Grasslands soil microbial communities from the Angelo Coastal Reserve, California, USA - 14_0929_02_20cm (SPAdes) (version 2) | ecosystem: Environmental > Terrestrial > Soil > Grasslands ...
GGTCGTATTTCGACCATTCGACGCTCAGGTTGACGAAGCCCTGGCCGCCGAGCGGCAGTCCGATGTTTCCTGAGATCTGACGATCGGTTCCGTCGCGCGAGTAGCCGGTCGGGAAGTAGCTCCCCAAACGCGAGGTCAGCTCGATGCCCGAGGAGTTGTCACGCAGCTGGTAGTTCAAGACCCCCGCGATGGCATCCGATCCGTATTGCGCCGATGCGCCGTCGCGCAGGATCTCGAGCGACTTGATGGCGATCGAGGGGAGGGCGCCGACGTCGGGACCTTGCGAGCCGAAGGCGAGCGCGGTCTCACCGCCGTAATACACCTGGACTAGGGCGGAGCGGTTGTAGCGCTTGCCGTCCAGCATCACGAGCATCTCGTCTGCGGGCAGGCCGCGCAGCGACGGAGAGCGCACGAAGCTCGAAGCGTCCGAGATGGAATTCTGTCCTACGATGAACGAGGGCACGAGACTCGAGAGCGTGTCGAGCATGCTGCCCGAGGGCTCGTTCGCGAGCTCGCTGCCGGCGAGAACATCGATTGGCGCCGACGACTCCGTTACGGTGCGATCCGAACGCCGGGTGCCGGTGATGATCACTTCCTCGAGCTCTTTAGCCGAACCGGCGGTGCTTCCCGGCGCGCCGCCAGGCTGCTGGGCAAAAGCAGATGGGTTGGCCGCGATGAGCGCCGCCACCGCGGCGGCGAAGATCAGCAATGGTTTCATTCTCGATCTCCCCTTACATTTGATTGGTGCGCGTATCCGTGGCACCTGCGCGACACCACATGCTCGATCTCATCGAGCGTAGCGTTCACTCAGCCCGGACCGCACGTTCCCTGTGTTGTATTTAGGCAACAAACTTGTTTACCTAATGTACACCATTTGGAAGCGGGACGAGCCGATTGCGAGAGGGCGGAGCGTCTGGGCTCAAGTCTCGTCGCAGGCGGGAGTCCGGCCAGGGCAGGGATCGCGCTCCGGGCACTACACCGCAGCGAAGCTTCGGGCCTGCGCCGTCCACGCCGGGGCGTCGGCGAGCGCAGCCGGGACCTCTTCGGGCGTGGCGACGACCTGCCACATCAGACGATGGCGCGGGTCCATGAAGCGCTCCTCGATCGCGTGCGTGAGGAGCTCGAGGAGCGGCGCGAAGAATCCGCGCGTGTTCACCATCACGATGGGATTCAGATACAGCCCGAGGCGCTTGAGCGTGATCGCTTCCAGCAGCTCTTCGAGCGTGCCGGAGCCGCCGGGCAGGGCGATCGCGGCCTGACTCAGGGTCAGCATCATGTGTTTGCGGGTGCGCAGGTCCTCGACCAGTTGCAGGTCGCTCAGCCCCTTGTGACCCCACTCGAGATCGGCCATGAAGCGCGGCAGGATGCCGACCACGCGTCCGCCCTTGCTGAGTGCGCCATCGGCGAGCGCGCCCATGGAGCCGGCCGCGCCGCCACCATAGACGATTCCAACACCCTCGCCTGCGAGCACCTCGCCCAGGCGCCGTGCGGCGGCCCGATACTCGGGGTGGGCGGTGCGGCTCGACGCGCAGTACACGCACACGGCCCGCTCGATGGGTTGCTCGGGTGCTTCGTTCATCGGTTCAGGAGGGTCGTCCTTGCAATACCGCGATTATAGATAGAGATCGAGGCCAGCCCGCGGCCACCGCTCGCCACCGGCCCCGCCGCCCGTGGCGGGCGAAAAATGCGATCTGGCCCCAGGCTGGCCGTGGCCTGAGGCGGTATAAGCGGGGGGCGATGGACTGTCCGAAGTGCGGGCATCAGCAGGCTGACACGATCAAATGCGCATCGTGCGGCATCTATTTCGCCAAATTCGCGGAGCAGCAGGCGCGACTCGCGAGCCGTCCGCGCGAACGTATGCAGCACGTGCCTCCCGCGGCCGGATCTGGCTGGGGTGCGATCACCCTCACCGCGATCGTCAGCGTCGTCCTCGTCTGGGGGCTGATGCGCGGGCGGACACCCGCGGGCGCAGCGCCAACAGGCCCGGCACGGCCGGCGCCGGAGCGCACGCCCCGCGGACCGGAAGCCCCCGCGCCCTCAGCGATGGCCTCCTCCGCGCGCGAGCTCAGCGGTCTCGAAGCGCAGCTCGCCAGGACCTTTCCGGCGCGCAATGCGATCGAGAGCGCGCGCAACGCCACGGTGTTCATCAAGACCGGCTGGGGCATGGGCTCGGGCTTCATCATCGATGGGGACTGCCACGTCATCACCAACCGGCACGTGGTCGAGACCGACGGCGCGCGCGTCGCGAGCACGGTGGTCGATACTCCCGAGATGCGCTGGCGCATCGAGAGCGCCGAGCAGCAGCTGCGCGCCAACATCGCTCAGCAGCTGCAGTTGCGCAATGCGCTGCAGGGCCAGCCGGGAACGAACCTGCAGGTGCTCGAGATCGACGAGCGCATCCAGGCGATGAGAGCGGAGCTCGCGGACCTCCCGGGGCGCGTCAGGGGCGCGATCAGCGACAAGGTCGAAGGCTCCGGGCGCAGCGGTTTCACCGTCATCCTGGTGGACGGGACCGAATACCGCTCCCTGCACGCTCATTACGCCGAGGGCCGCGACCTCGCGATGTTTCAGCTGCCCGCCGATCACTGCCCGCACCTCGAGCCCGGAGACTCGAGCGGCCTCGCACAGGGGGAGCGCCTCTACACCATCGGCAACCCTTCCGGGCTTGCCTACAGCGTGACGTCGGGCGTCTTCTCCGGCGATCGCGGCGCAGGTCAGCAGCGCATGCTGCAGACGGATGCGCCGATCAACCCCGGCAACAGCGGCGGCCCGCTGGTCCGCGAGAACGGCCAGGTGATCGGCATCAACACGCTGGTGCTCAAGGGTGCGCAGGGCATCGGCTTCGCCATTCCGATCGAGGCGATCTACCAGGACTTCCTCGAGCTGCGCCCGGCGCGCTGAGCCCCCGGGCGTTGCACCCGTTCCGCCGGGCGGCGTGTCGGGGCCTCAGTGCCCGACCTGACCCTCGCTCACCACGACTTCCGGATTGGGCTGATTCTCGAGCCTCGAGGCGAGCGTGCCGAGCCGCTCGAGCACCGGAGTCAGGCTGAACGCTCGCACCGCACCTTCGAGCTCGTCGAGACGGGTCTGCACGGGAAAGAGCGCGTGCTCGATCGCGGTCAGGCGCTTCTCGACCGCCGCGAGATTCGGGCGCATCGAATCGTCGAGCGCCGTCAGCTGCTCGGAGAGCGCCGTCAGCTCCTCGGTGAGCGGCCGCAGATCGACCTCGGGACGCGCGGCGAGGCGCTCCTCGAAGCCGCGCCGCCAGGCGGACCACTCCTCGCGAGAGCGCGAGTACTCGAGCGTCACGTCCTCGTAGTGGCGACGGAACCACCAGTAAGCGAACAGGGCGCCGCAGGCGGCGGCCAGCACGAGCAGGAACAGGATCTTCGCTATGAGTAAGCCCATCTTGCCCTCCCCCCGGAAGACTTCAGTTGGCCGACAGAGCGTGAAACTCGATGCGGCGATTGCGGGCGCGGCCGCTCTCGGTGAGGTTGTCGGCGATCGGGCGGCGCGCCCCGAAGCCGCGCGTCCGTAAGCGCTCGGCCGGGACGCCCCGCGCGATGAGCGCATCGCGCACCGCGGCCGCGCGGGCTTCGCTCAAGCCGCGATTGAACCTGCCCCGCCCGACCGGGTCGGTATGGCCGTCGATGCGGATGACGCCGGGGCAGCTGCGCACCTCCCTCGCGAGCCGGTCGAGAAGCGCGCCGCTGCGCGTGCCGATCGCGGCGCTGCCGCTTCCGAACTCGATCTGCTCGCCGGCGAGCGCCTCGGCGAGCGAGCGCTCGCAGAGCTGCGCGGCGCTCAGCGCCGGCGCCATGGAGCCGCTCGCCGCCGGCGCGGGTGCTGCGAAGCGGCCCACGACGGTCGCGGCGCAGCTCACGCGTCCGATCCAGCTCGGACAAGTGACGGCTCGCGCGAGTGCGACGGCCCGCCCGCCGGCCCCCGCCGCCGGCTCCTCCCCGGAGAGCGTGACGGTCTGGCCGGAGGCCGAGAGGCTTACCCAGCTGAAGCCCGCGGCGGCGAGCCGACTGCGTGTCTCGCGCGCGACACTGCCTTCGATCCAGTCGTGCGCCACGGGTCCCACTGCGAACGCCGCGACGAGCGCGAGAGTCGTGAGCGGCAGCAGGCCGCGCCAGAGGAAAGGCCAGACGGGCGGGTCGCGCCACAGGAGCGCATGAGGTCGCAGGACTGCCACGCTTTGCATCGCAACCTCCGGTCCGTGCTGCTTCGGCGCAGTTGGTTTATACACTCAACCGAGAACGGAGCAAGTAGCTTGGCGGCTCGCGCCACGCTTGCACGATCGACGCAAGGGGAGAATGATCTTAAGTTCGCTCAGGGAACGGCTAGCAGGGACGATGTGCGAGCTCGAACGCACACCCTCTTCAAAGGGAGATTGAATCATGGAACTGTCAGGACTCCCCGCTCATTCCTCGACTCGCGGGCGGCGGCCCCGTGGGCCGGCCGTCTTGGCCGCGGCGCTGCTTCTCGCAACGATCGCGGCCGGCGTGCCGGTGCAGGCGCGCACCATCGCGGACAACACGCCGGCGGCGACCCGCGAAGCCGAGGACCTGGGGCCCGCGAACGCATCCGAAACGATCTCGGTCACGTTGTGGCTGCAAGCGCCGGGCTCGGAGGCCGCCGCGGAGCAGCTCGTTCGCGAGCTCTACGATCAGAGCTCGCCGCGCTTCCACCGCTGGCTGAGCGAGCCCGAAGCCAACGCGCTGCTCGCGCCGTCGGCGGCCCAGGCTGACCGCGTCCAGAAATACCTGACCGAGCACGGGCTGCGCGTCGTGGCGGTCGATGAGGGCCGACTCTACGTGCGGGCACAGGGGACGATCGCGGACGTCCAGAATGCGTTCCACGTCGCGATCCACAACTACGCGAGCGGCGGTCGCTCGTTCCGCTCGAACGTCGCCGACCCCGTCGTCGACGAGCCGGCCGGATCGGTTGTCGCGGCGGTGAGCGGCCTCTCCGAGCACCACATGCATCCGCAGCACGTGCGCCCGATCGATCCGGACACCGGAGCCCCGCTCGCGGCGACTCCGCTCGCGGCGGTCCCCGCGGGGGCCTTCTTCTCCGCACAGTGTTTCCGGGCTAGCCAACAGCACACGTTCACCACCGACGGCGGCCTGCCGACGGCGAGCTACGCGGGCAACCGCTACGGCGCCGACATCACCAACACCGCAGCCGGCACTCTGCCTTCTTGCGGCTACCAGCCGAGCGAGCTGCAGACCGCCTACGGGCTCTCGCCGCTGTACGCGTCCGGGCTCGACGGCGCGGGTCAGACGGTGGTCATCGTCGATGCCATCGGCTCGCCGACCATTGCCGCCGACGCGGAGACCTTCTCCCAGGTCTACGGACTGCCGGATCTGACGGGGGCGAATTTCAGGGTGTACTTCCCGCGCGGCCGTCCGTCGACCTCCGATCAGGGCTGGGCGTCCGAGACCTCGCTCGACGTCGAATGGGCGCATTCGGTCGCGCCGGGCGCCAACATCGCGCTCGTGATCGCGCCGACCGCCAACGATTCGGACCTGCAGGCGGCGATCCTCTTCGCCATCCGCCGCCATCTCGGAAACGTGATCTCCAACAGCTGGGGCGAGGCCGAATCGGATGAGCCGGCGGCGACCCTCAACTATTTCAACCAGATCAACCGCTTCGCTGCATCGCTGGGGATCTCGGTGAATTTCTCCTCGGGCGATTCCGGTGATTCCAATCCGAGCGGCATCACCCCCGGCCTGATCCTTCACGGAGTGAGCACGCCGGCGGACTCGCCTTGGGGGACGGCGGTCGGCGGGACAAGTCTCGCGCTCGACTCGAGCACTCACATCCGCTTCCAGACGGCGTGGGGAACGAACCTGACGAGAATCGCCAACGCCCAGTCGGTCGGCAGCACCCCGATCGTTCCGCCGCTCGAGCTCGGCTTCCAGTTCGGCGCCGGAGGCGGCCGCAGCGGCTTCTTCGCGAAGCCCGCCTTCCAACATGCACTCCCCGGGACTCAGCGGCTGGTTCCGGACATCGCCTTTGACGCCGACCCGTACACCGGCGTCGAGATCGTCTGCGACGGCGCGAGCTGCTTTGGACTGCCGGCCGGATCCGGGCAGCAAGTCGCAGTCATCGGCGGCACGAGCGTCGCCTGCCCGATGTTCTCGGCGCTGTGGGCGATCGCCAACCAGGGCGCGGGCGCAGGGGGCCTCGGTCAGGCGGCCCGCCTCCTCTATAGTCTGCCGGCCGGCGCGATCACCGACGTGGCTGCCATCGGATCCGAAAGCAATGTCAGGGGCTCGATCACGACCACGAGCGGGACGAGCCAGCTGTCGCCTGCGGCGCTGGCCCAGCCGCTCGACACGGAGACTCCGTTCTACAGCGCGCTCTACAACGGCACATCGACGCGCTGGTATGTCATCACCTTCGGCACCGACAGCTCACTCGCCGCCGCACCGGGCTGGGATGACGTCACTGGTCTCGGCACGCCGAATGGGATGGGTTTCGTCAATGCGGTGCTCGCGGGCGCGGCCGGGGGATTCGCCGGCGAGTGACCGCGTCTTCAATGAGCTGACTTCAGGCGCCGGCTGATCGGCCGGCGCCCCGGCGGCCAGGCTGGTGTTGGTCGCGCTGCTGCGCTGCGAGGAACCAGGCGCAGTTGGGATTGTTGATCGGGCACGTTCCTACGCCCGGAAGGAACAGCGACACGTTCGATGTGGCCTGCAGCCGTGCCAGGCCCGCCTTGGCATAGACGCTCACCACCGGCACCGGCAGATACAACATACCGAAGCCCGCCGCCCCGCTCATCTTGACGTCGGCGCTCGTGGTGCTTCCCGGCGAGAACGATCTGCCCGGGTGGCCGAAGTCCATGTAGGCGATCTCCGCCCCGATGAGTGACAGCGGCCTAAAGCCGACAATGAGTTTGTACGCAGAATGATTTTCGGTTCTGCGGCGTTGATCACCGGCGGACTGATCAACACGCCGAGGGCGTAACATCGTACCCCCGCCACACGCGGCCGGGTGAGGGACCGAGCGATGCACCAAGGAGACCATCAGGCGGCTGGGCCCGCGGCGGGGTTCCGACCCGCCGGTGTCGAGGGCACCTATCGATGGAACCCAGAGCGCTGAGGCGAGCGTGTCCAGGTCTCGGCGTAAATCGACCGGCTGCTGGACCGTGTGCGCGCTCGCACTGCTCGCTACCGCCCGCGGTGCAGGTGGCGCTGAGGCTGCGGCCGCGCCGCCGGCCCCTGCCGCGCCGGCGCCTGCCCCATCCGGGCTCATGCGCTGGTTCGACCCGGCGACGGCGCCGTTCATTCCCATCCCGGCGATCGACACGGAGCCGCACAGCGGACTCACGCTCGGCCTGATTCCCACCTGGCTGCGCACCAGCGAGCGCGACGAGATCGAGAGGATCATCGCTCCCGACCTCATCCACAGCCAGTACTTCGGCTGGGGCAGCCACATGCGGGTTCTCAGCTACCCCTCCGCCGATACCCAATGGTATGTGGTGGGGGGCTTGAAGGAGCGCGTCGAGCGGGAATTCGACGGCCGTTACCTCACCGGGCTGACGCGCCATGGCGCGGTCTCGTGGTCAGTCGAAGCGATCTACGATCGAAGCGGCACCCAGCGCTTTTTCGGTCTCGGCAATCAGTCCGTGCGAGGGGACGAGACCTCCTACATCAACAACCAGGCTCTGCTCGATGCAGTGTTCGGCCATAACTTCACCCCCAGGCTGCAGCTCGCGTATAAGGCGCGCGTGCGGTACGTGGAGGTGCTGCCGGAGACGCTGAACGGGCTGCCTTCCATCGAGACTCTGTTTCCGACACTCAAGGGCCTCGGCAGCGAGCACGAGCTGCAGCATACGGCGCTGCTCACCTACGACACGCGCGATTCACCCATCATCCCCCACAGCGGCGTGCGCTACGTCATCTATGACGGCTTCGTGAGCCGAGCCCTCGGCAGCTCGGTGTCCTACACCTATTTCGGCGCGGAGGCGCGTCGCTACCTCCCGCTCGGGCGCGACGTCACGCTCGCCTGGCACGTGGGGGCGCGCTACATGCCGTCCGCTGGCAATGGTCCGTTCTGGGCGCTCTCCAGCCTCGGCGGCGACCGCAGCGTGACCAACGAGCGCGAGCCGCTGCGCGGCAACGGCTTCGATCGGTACATGGACCGCAACATGTTCGCCGGCGGCGCGGAGCTGCGCACGCGCGTGGCGAGCTTCAACGCCTTCCGCACGCGCGTGAGCCTCGAGCTGGCGCCGTTCCTCGATGCCGGCAAGGTGTTTGCCGCCCTCGGCGGCAGTCCCTTCACGCACCTGCACACGGCGGTAGGGCTCGGGGTGCGCGGCGTGGCGAGTCCCTTCGTCGTCGGCTACGTGGATATCGGGTTTGCCCGCGGTAAGGCGGCGGTGTTCAGCGGCCTCGATTATCCGTTCTGAGTCGTGTGTCGCGGCAGCGCTCGAACCTCGCCAGAAGTCGAGTGTACGCCTCCTCCTCCACCGGGCCGGCGGCGAGCCATTCGAGTGCGAGCGCATCGAGCTGCGCCGGATCGGCGCTCACCCCCTGTCCCATCGAGTGCACCAGGCGCTGCAGCTGATACTCGCGCCGGAACCCCTGGTCCTCGGGGGGCGTCGGCACATCGGTGAGCACCTCGGCACGAATGCAGAGCCGGCGCAGCACCGCCTCGTTCGCGGCGACATCGGCCGGCACGTCGCCAGCGTCGGCTTTCGAGAGCTGTTGCCCGAGGATGGCGCCCGCATCCCTCGGCCAATCCGGCCGGGTCGCCATGGCAGCTTCAGTGCGCGCGCGCAGTGTCGCGCGTTCATCCGGATCCGACTGCCGGGCGACCGCGAGCGCATAGCCGCGCAGACAGTTCGCTACCTCGAAGAGATCGGTCCAGACGCGGCGCGCCTCGAGCGCCTGTTCGCGGGTCACGGCAGCCGCGCAGCGCTCGGCGGCTCGCGCAAATCGTTCGCGGAGGGAGCGTGTGGCGGTGCGCGGAAGCTCGAGCGTGTCGAACTCTCCGCTCAGCACCTCGAGCCTGTGTGCGGCCTCGAGAAGCGGTGGACCGGAGAGCGCGGCGATTCCTTCCGCTGTCTCGCACAGGGCGATCCCGCGAGCCCGGTTGGCTTCAAGACCCTCGCGGTATGCGGCCGACTCCTGCTCCCGCCGTGCGAATACCGCATCGCACTGCTGCCGGAATGCCGTCCACAGCGTGTTCTCTTCGTCCCGCGGCACGAGGCCGACGGCTTGCCACTGCCGTTGCAGGGTCTTCACCTGCTCGATGCTGGCGCGCGTGTCGGGCTCATTCGGCAAGCGCTCGGCTCGCTCGATCAGTGTCCGCTTCGCCTTGATGTTCCGGTCGTACTCCGCGTCGAGACGACCCTGCAGATCCCCAGCGAGCGCATCGAAGCGCGCCTGCAGCGCCTTCGCGGCCGCGCGATCCACCGGTGAGTGTTGGCGCCACTGCCGGCGCGCGTCCGCGAGGACCTGGACAATCAGGCGCCAGTTCGGGGTCTCCACATCCTGCTCCGCTGCGAAGGCAGTGAGCTTCTCGAGCATCGCTTCACGGCGCTCGAGGTTCTCGTGCCGTACTTGCGCCTGCTGGGCAAAGTACTCGCGGCAGGACTCGAAGGCGCGTGCCGCGGCTTCGCGGAAGCGCTGCCGCTCGGCCTCGACATCCTCGGCCGCGCCTTTGGCAAGCGTCCGCCAGCTCGCCTGCAGCTCCTTGATGCGCCGGGCGAGCTCAGGGCGGGGGAGCTCCGAGCCGGTCAGCGACTCCATTTCCCGGATCAGCTCGATTCGCTTCGGGGCGACGCTGAAAGTCTTCCAGTCTTTGAGCTCCCCGAGGCGAGCGTCAAGGCGTTGCAACAGCATCGCAACCCGCCCCGGCAGCGCCGGAGCTGCGGGCAGCTGCTCCGACACCAGGCTGCGCAGCCGGGCGGCGCGCGCGCTGCTCCCCTGGTCGAGTGCCGCCAGAGCCTTGCGCACCAGACTCACGATGGTGCGCAGCGCCGCTTCCTCGGCGCGCTGCCTTTCGAGCTGCGCGAGCCGCTCGGCCTCCCGGGCCCGCGCCTGCTCGGCAGCCGCGGTCTCTTCCGCTTGTCGCTCGAGCTGGCGGCGAGTGCGCTCCTCATCTGCTGCTCGGGCGGCGGCGCGCTCACGGGCGGCTTCAGCTTCGAGCCGCTTGCGATACTGCTCGATGGTCTCTCGCGCGCGCCCGAGGTGTCGCTCCACATGCTGCTGGAGCTCGGGCGCGGCGCGGGGAGCGACGGCGCTCCACCGTCTCTCGAGTTGCTCGAGCGTGGGCGTGAACAGCACGTCGAAGGAACGCAAGCTGTGTCGCTCGATCGCCGCCGACGCGGCCTGGATCTCGGCCTCGAGCCGCTCGGCGCTGCGTTGCTCGGCGAGCACCTCGTCACGCTTGGCCGTGAGGATGCGGTAGACCTGCTTGTCCTTGCCGCCGCGAGTGGCGCGGATCAGCTCGTGCAGCCGTGCGGGGTCGTCGATCGCCTGTGCGGCGCGTTGACGGATCCGAGTCGAGAAGCCTGTGCAGGCGAGGCTCGCGAGCGCCGCCTGATCGGCCGCAGCGATCGCGGCGGTCAGCGCCTCCTCCTCTTCTGCGGCGCGCTGCGCGGCGAGGGCAGCCGGGTCTGGTGGGGGCGGCTGCTCGGCTGCGGGCGCCTGCTCGGGTTGCGCGGCCGGTGCAGGCGGTTGCCTGCGAAACAGCCGGGAGAACAGCGACATACCTTTCTCGGGCCCTGGGTTGCCTGGACGTCGATGACCTTAATAGAATCACGTGAGGCGCGGGTGTAGTTCAATGGTAGAACTGCAGCTTCCCAAGCTGCTAACGTGGGTTCGATTCCCATCACCCGCTCCACCCTGCCTCACACGTAGTCGCGCGCTCGTGCGATACGCTCACGGATAGCACGCATGGTATGCACCAGTTTTCCCAGGTCATGATCGCTGAGATCCGAAGCCATCGTCAGTAACCACGTGTTGAAGCGGCCTTCGGCAGCGCTCACGAGGCTTTTGCCGCGCGCGGTGATCTGCATCTGCAGAAGCCGGCGGTCGTCTTGGTTCGGTAGAAAGCGGACCCAGCCGGCTCGTTCCAGGCCGCACGCGAGCGGATGCATCGACTGGCGCGAGCGTCGCAGCAGGCGGGCCAGATCCGAAATCGACAGAACGAACGTCGAACGGTCGATCGCGGCCAGTGCTCTCCACTGCGCGACATTCAAGCCGACCTGCTTGCAGATCGCAGCGCGAGACGCGCTAAGACAAGCGGTGGCGCTGTGGATCTCCTGGGCGAGGCGCCGGAGGTTGTGCTTCCGGGCGTTTGGTAGCAGGGGAGCCATAGTCCCTTTGTCTTCTCGGGTTGCTGAGCGCACGGGTGAGCGCACGGAATAGTACCCGCGCCGGCTGCTGTCAGGTCCCTGACGAAATTGAGGAGTTTGTCCAAATTCGGACCAATTGGACGGAACTGTCAGAGCCCTGACAGCTGCAGAGGAGGGTACCTCATGCTCTCGCCGGCCGGATCCGGCGGTTCAGCGGGTAGTAGGCGCCGCCCTCAGCTCCCGCCGGCGCAATACCTCTCGGGGTTCATGTCCGCGGGCTCGCCAAGCTCGCCGGGCGGCGGGTAGCGCTGACTGAACGTGAACGCATGCGCGGTTGGACCGTCGCGGCGCAGATGCCCGAGACGGTCCAGCGCCTCCGAGACGCTCGGGCTGTGTCCGGCCGGAACCCACCAGAGGACCTGGTAGGCTTCCGTCGGCCTCTCGAACCATTGTCGCCGCCGCACCATCACGGCCGTGTGGGACGTTCGGTAGACGAATTCAAACAGCGACTCGATCGTCGCCCACACCGACATGTTCACGAGGAAATATGGATCTTCCGAGACCCGGATGTCGGTGGCGTTGCCACTCGCGGTCTGCAGCCGCCACACGAAGCCCGGCGTCGCGTCCGCGAGCGCATTGATTTCATCGAGCCTGGCCATGAATTCGGCCAGCTGCGGACTGTCGGTGGGAGCGAGGATGCGGCCGACGTTGAGTTGCGCAATGTGCCATCCGCTCATGTGTTGTTGTCCGTAAGCTTCGGCCGCCGGGCCGGCAGCGGGCTGGTGATTATACGGCCCGTGAGGCGGCCCACTCCGAGCGGGAACAACAGCCCGTCGATCCGGGCACGCGGGCCGTCGAGTTGGCGATTGCAGGTGCCGGCCCGTAGAATCCGAAAGGAGGCGATAAATCCGTGACCACGTCCGCCGATGCGGCATCGCCGCGCTCCAAAGCCAGACTGGCCGGTATCTTTTACCTGATTACCTTCGTCACGGGCGGATTGGCCCTCTTCGGGTCCGGCAGTCTCCTCGGTGCGGCAGCCGGCCTCGTCGCGGGCGCGAGCTACATCGCCGTGACGCTGCTCCTCTACGGCATCTTCAAGCCGGTGAGCCGGGGTCTTTCGATGCTCGCGGCCGTGGTCAGCCTGGTGGGGTGTGGCATCGGGCCCCTCGGCATGGTGGTGAGGCTCCCCGGGCAGGCCAACAACATCACCCTGGTGATTTTCGGAGTCTACTGCCTCCTCATCGGCTATCTCATCCTGAGGTCGACCTTCCTCCCGCGAGCCGTGGGTGCGCTGATGGTGTTTGCGGGTCTCGGTTGGCTGACCTTCCTGTCACCCGCTCTGGCGCGCGATCTCTACCCCTATGGGTTCCTTCCCGGGATCATCGGGGAAGGAGCGCTGACGCTCTGGCTGCTGCTGTTCGGTGTCGACGCCGGGAAATGGACCGAGCTCGCGAACGCGCACTGAGCTTGCGCAGTACCCTGTCGCCAGGGCGCGCCAGTGGCCGCTGCTGCGAGGTCGGTCAGCAGCCTGTGACCGTTCAGTGACACTCCCGCCCACCCCGGGTGGGTAAGCTCCCGTGATGCACCAGATCGGCGTGGTCGGGCTGTCCTATCGTCACGTGGGAGTCGAGGAGGTCGCCCGCTTTGCGCTGCCGAGGGCGGAGATCCCGGCACGGTTACCGGCGCTGCGCACGCTCCTCAAGTCCGCGGAGATTCTCTACGTCGGCACCTGCAACCGGGTCGAGGTGCTCTACGCCACCGACGACGGCAGCGCCGCCGGCGATTGCCGCGCGGAGGTGTTCCGCATCCTGACCGGACGCGAGCCGCAGCCCGGGGAGGCCGCGCGGATCCTGCGCGCCTGGACCGGCGAGGCCGCGGTGGAGCACCTGTTCCTCCTCGCCTGCGGACTCGACTCCGCGCAGACCGGCGAGCACGAGATCGCAGCGCAGCTGCGCGGTGCGTGGGAGGATTCGCGCGCCGCCGAGACCTGCGGACCGGTGCTGGATCGTCTGATGGGCGAGGCGCTCGGCATGGCGCGCCGCGTGCGCCGAATGACCGCCGGCGTCCGCTCCCCTTCCCTCGGCGACCTCGCGGCCGACCGGGTGCTGCAGCACCTGGGCGGCAGGCCGGGGCGGGTCGCCCTCCTTGGCGTCTCGCCGATGACGCGCCGCTGTGCGGGTGTTCTGAGCGAGGCGAGGGTTCCGCTCCTGATCGTCAATCGCACGCTGCAGGCCGCGGACGAGCTCGCCGGGAGCGTCTCAGGTGAGGCCATGCCGCTCGATCGCTTCCGCACCGAGCCCCCGCCTCTCGATGCACTGGTGCTGGCCACGGGGGGCGGCGAGCCGGTGCTCGACGCCGCGGCGCTGGCGCGGCTCAAGGGATCCGCCGGACTCGCGCCGCTCATCATCGATTTCGGTGTGCCCCCCAATGTCGATCCCGCCACCGCGCAGCGCGCCGGCCTCGCTCGAGTCGGAATGAGCGATCTCATCGAAGCCGCGCAGGGCCGGCGCCTCGCACAGCTGGTGCGGCTCGCGCCGGTGCGCCACGCGATCGACGAGCGCCTGACGCACCTGCGCTCCGAGCTCGCGACGCGCGCGATCGGCCCGCGCCTGGCGGACCTGCGCGGCGCCTTCGAGCAGATCGCAGCCGAGGAGGTGGCGCGTGCGCTGCGCCAGGAGTTGCGTACACTGGATGAGAGACAGCGCGGACAGCTCGTGCGGCTCGCCTCCACGGTGGCGCACCGGCTCGCACATCTGCCCCTCGCGGGGCTGCGGGCCGCCGCGGTGCACGCGAGCCAGGACGTGGTGGACGCGTTCTTCGATGCGGCCCAGCGGGGCCGCATGCGCGCCGAGCCGGCCACCGACGAGGTGCAGGAACCGAAGAGGCACTCATGACCGAGCCCCGGAACGACACCGTCAGCGGGTCGCTGCGCCCGCGCTCCGCGGAGCTCTACCGGCGCGCCTGCCGTGTGATCCCGGGAGGCGTGAACTCTCCGGTGCGCGCCTTCCGCGCGGTCGGGGGGACGCCGCTCTTCATCGCGCGCGCCGCGGGCGCGCAGGTTTTCGACGCCGACGGCCGAGGGTATCTCGACTTCGTCGGCTCATGGGGTCCGCTGATTGCCGGTCACGCTCATCCGGCGGTGAGTGCGGCGGTGAGCGCGGCGCTCGAGCGCGGCACGACCTACGGCGCGCCGTGCGAGGCCGAGGTGGAGCTCGCCGAGCGCGTGGTCGGCTGGTATCCGGCGGTCGAGCAGGTGCGCTGCGTGTCGTCCGGGACCGAGGCGGTCATGAGCGCCATCCGCGTGGCGCGTGCCTTCACGGGGCGCGACCTGATTGTCAAGTTCGCCGGCTGCTATCACGGTCACGCCGATCATCTCCTGGTCGCCGCGGGCTCGGGGCTCGCCACGTTCGGCCGCCCGTCCTCGGCCGGCGTGCCGGAGTCCTTCACGGCCTCGACGCGCGTGCTGCCGCTCGATGACGAGGCGGCCCTTACCGCGCTCTTTCAGCGTGAGGGGACGCGCATCGCCGCGCTGATCATCGAGCCCGTGCCGGCCAATCACGGACTCCTGCCGCAGCGGCGCGAATTCCTCGCGAGCCTGCGCCGCATCACGGAAGAGCACGGCGCGCTGCTCATTTTCGACGAGGTGATCTCCGGGTTCCGGCTGGCGCGCGGCGGCGCCGCAGAGCTCTTCGATCTCTCGCCCGACCTCGCCACCTTCGGCAAGGTGATCGGCGGCGGCATGCCGGTCGGGGCCTTCGGCGGCGCGCGCCGCATCATGCAGCGCCTCGCTCCCGATGGGGACACTTATCAGGCCGGCACGCTTTCGGGGAACCCGGTGGCGATGGCGGCGGGGCTCGCGACGCTCGACGTCCTCGAACGCGAGTCCGGGTGGGAGCACCTCGAGGCGAAGGGCGCCGAGCTCGAGCGGCTGTTGCGGCCGATCCTCGCCGAGGCGCCGTTCCCGCTGCACCTGGTGCGGGTCGGATCGCTCTTCTGGATGGCGTTCCACGGGGCGGGCGCGCCGCGCACGGCGGCGCCCCTCTCCCCGAGCGAGACCGCGCGCTTCGCCACGCTCTTCCATGCCATGCTCGAGCGCGGGGTCTACCTCCCGCCCTCCGCCTACGAGGCGTGCTTCCTGTCGCTTGCGCACACGGACGCCGATCTCGCGCGGTTCGCCTCGGCACTGCGCGAGTCGCTGGCGGCGAGCGGATGAAAGCCGCGCGCGTCTTCCAGCTGACCACGCTCGCGCTGCTGGTGGTGTCGGCGGTGCAGGTGGGGTATTGGGTGTTCGATCAGCGCTCCTACACCATCGAAAAGGTGCACGCCGCGCGCGCGGCTTACGCCGAGCAGGCGGCCGCCGCTCAGGCGCTGCTCGATGCCGGGGTGAGCGCAGGGCGCATCCAGCAGATGCTGCCGCCGATCGTGGTCGAGGGCGGTCACGCCTCGCTCGCGCCGAAGGTCGAGGAGATGCTGCGCACCGAGGAGCGCCGGCGCTACAACCGATACGCCTGGGAGGGTGCGTTCTTCATGCTGGCGCTCGGGGCGTGCATCACGGTGATCGGGCGCGCCCTGCGCGCCGAGGCGCGCGTGCTCGAAGAGCAGGACAACTTTCTCGCGCTCGTGTCCCACCAGTTCAAGACCCCGCTCGCGAGCCTGCAGCTCTCGCTCGAGACCATGGCGCTGCGCACGCTCTCGCCCGAGCAGGCGCGCACCCTCATCGACCGCATGCTCGCCGATCTCGCCCGCATGGAGGCGATGGTGACTCAGATCCTCGAGAGCGCGCGTCTCGAGCGCGGACGAGTCGACTTCAAGTCCGAGCCGCTCGATCTCGGCGCCGCGGTGACTCGCGTCATCGCGCACCTCGAGGAGCGCGCCCGCCAGGAGCGCATCGCGATCTCCTGCGACATCGAGCCGGGACTGCAGGTAGTGAGCGATCCGCTGGCGCTCGATGTCGTGGTGCGCAACATCCTCGAGAACGCCCTCTCCGCCGTGACGCCCCACGGCGGGGGCAGCATCGCCTTGAGCGCGCGTGCGCAGAACGGTGAGGTCGAGCTCTCGGTGCGCGATTCCGGGGTCGGCTTTCGCAGCGGCGACGGCACTCGGCTCTTCGAGCGCTTCACGCGGCTGCATCCCGGGGGCGGCAGCACCCACTATGGCACCGGACTCGGCCTCTTCATCGTGCAGCGCCTGATGCACCTGGCGCACGGCCGGGTGAGCGCCCACAGCGACGGCGTCGGACAGGGAGCGCGTTTCGTGCTCACCTGGCCCGCGGCCGCCCAGGGGCAGCGCTCGTGAGCGCGACGGCGCCCGCAACGCGCGTGCTGGTAGTGGAGGACGATCCGCACCTCGCGGCCGGCGTCATGGAGAATCTGCGCGCCGAAGGCTATGAGGTGAGCGCCGCGGGGGATGCCGAGCGGGCGCTCGAGTGGCTCCGCGGGCAGCACTGCGCGCTCATCGTGCTCGATGTGATGCTGCCCGGCATCGACGGCCTTGCCATGTGCCGGACACTGCGCGAGCAGGGCAACAACACGCCGGTGCTGTTTCTCACCGCGCGCGGCGATCCGGTGGACCGGGTGCGCGGGCTCGAGGCGGGAGGCGACGACTACCTCGCCAAGCCCTTTCATCTGCAGGAATTCCTGCTGCGGGTGCGCGCGATCCTCCGGCGCTGGGACTGGTATCGCAGCGCCTCCGCCACCGCGGCCACCGCGGTGCTGCGCTTTGGGGGCAACGAGGTGGATTTCCGCGCCTTCCACGCCCGCGCCTGGAACGGCGACGCGCAGGAGCTCACCGAGAAGGAGGCGATGATCCTGAAGGTGCTCGCCGAGCACGCCGGCGAGATCGTCTCGCGCGAGGACCTGCTCGAGCGGGTGTGGGGCTATGACGTCTTTCCCTCGACCCGCACGGTCGACAACTTCATCCTGAGGCTCCGCAAGCGCTTCGAGAAGGATCCGGCCAACCCGCGCCACTTCCTCACCGTCTGGGGGGTCGGCTACCGCTTCCTCACGGAGGGCGAGCCGTGAGCGCGCCGCGGCCATTGCGCATCGGCACGCGCGCCTCGCAGCTCGCGCTCTGGCAGGCGCGGCACGTCGAGAGCCTGCTGCGGGCACGGCCCGGAGCGCCGCCCGTCGAGCTGGTGCACATCAAGACCGAAGGGGACGCGAAGACCGATGTGCCGCTCTGGCAGGTCGGCGGCCGGGCGTTCTTCACCAAGGAGATCGATCGCGCGCTGCTCGCCGGCACGGTGGATGTGGCCGTGCACAGCCTCAAGGACCTGGCGACCACGATCGAGCCGGGCGTCGAGCTCGCCGCAACGCTCGCGCGGGAGGATCCGCGCGATGCGCTCCTCAGTCGAAACGGCGCGCCGCTCGGTGAGCTCCCGCGCGGCGCGCGTGTCGGCACCAGCAGCTTGAGACGCCGCGCCTTTCTCGCGCGGGCGCGCCCGGATGCCGTGCCGCTCGAGTTGCGCGGCAACGTGCCGACGCGCATCGAGCGGCTGCGTGCGGGCGACTACGACGCCATCATTCTCGCCGCCGCGGGCTTGAAGCGCCTCGGGCTTGACCACCATGTCGCGGAGTATCTGCCGCCCGAGGCCTTCCCACCCGCGGTGTCGCAGGGGGTGATCGGCGTGTGCGCCCGCACGGGAGATGAGCCGACGCTGCGCTGGCTGGCGGCTCTCGATGACGGCAAGGCTCGGCTCGCCGCGAGCGCCGAGCGGGCACTCCTTCGCAGGCTCGAGGGCGGCTGTCAGGTGCCACTCGGCGCCTTGGCGTCGGGCGATCAGCGATCACTCGAGCTCATCGCCTGCGTGTGTGCGCTCGATGGCTCGAAGGCGCTCAGCGCGAGTGCCGTGGCCTCCGCCTCCTCGGGAGGGGGGCTCTCCAGCGCGGACGCGGCGGCGCTCGGTGAGCGCGTCGCGGCGGAGCTGCTCTCGCGCGGCGCCGCGGGGCTCATCGCGCGCGAGCGGGCGTCGCTCGCGGTGGAGGCGCCGTGAGCCGGGTCCCGGAGCTCAAACCCGTCGTGGTCACGCGCGCCGAGACGAGCGACGGCCCCTTGACGCGCGAGCTGAAGAGCCTCGGACTCCCGACGCTGCTGTGGCCGGCGGTGAGTGTCACGCCCGCAGACCCGGGTCCCCTTACCGCGGCCCTCGCGGCGATGCGCTCTTTCGGTTGGATCGTGTTCGCGAGCCGCAACGCGGTTGCGGCGGTGCTCGAGCGGCTGCCGGCCGCGCCCGCGGGCGTGCGCATCGCGGCGCTCGGCACGGCGAGCGCGCAAGTGCTGCGTCAGCGAGGCTGGCCCGTGGACCTCGTGCCCCACGAGGCGAATGCGGCCGCGCTGATCGCCACGTTTGCCGCGCAGTGGCAGCCGTCCGATGCCGGGGTGAGGGTTCTCTATCCCGCGAGCTCGCGGGCGCTGCCGACCATTGCCGCCGGACTCACGCAGCTCGGGGCGCAGGTGACGCAGGTCGAGGCGTATCGCACCGAGGGAAGCGCCCTCGACGTCGACGACTGCCGCGCCTGGATCGCGCGCGGGGGAGTGGGCGCGGTGACCTTCGCGAGCCCCTCCGCGGTGACCGAGCTCGCGCGGGCGCTGGGAGTGGAGGATTTCGAGCGGCTGCTCTCGGGAGCCGCGGCGGTCGCGATCGGCCGCACCACGGCGCGCGAGCTCTCGGCCCGCGGCCATACGGCGGTCGTCGCCGAGTCGGCGACGCTCGAGGGACTGGCGCGGACGACGCTGCGCGTGCTGCAGCAGAAACGAGCCTGATTGCGAAGGAGACACTGAAGACCTATGGGATTTCCTCAACACAGACCGCGCCGCACCCGCCAGTCGGACGCCTGGCGCCGTCTGGTGCGCGAGACGCGACTGACGCCCGAAGGGCTCGTTTACCCGCTGTTCGTCGTTCCCGGGCGCGCCGTGCGCCACGCCGTCGAGAGCATGCCCGGGATCTTCCAGCTGTCGGTGGACGAGGCGGTGAAGGATGCGAAGGCGGTGGCCGCGGCGGGCGTGCCGGCCGTGCTGCTCTTCGCCGCTCCCGCGCACAAGGACGGGAAGGCGACGAGCGCGACCGATCCCAAGGGGCTCGCCGCGCAGGCCATCGCGGCCATCAAGGAGGCCTGCCCTGATCTCATCCTGTGGGCGGACGTGTGCCTGTGCGGCGCCACCGACCATGGACACTGCGGTCACGTGCTCGCGGGCGGCGCCATCGACAACGATTCGTCCATCAAGACTCTCGCCGAGGTGGCGCTCAACTACGCCCGCGCGGGGGCGGATGCGGTGGCGCCTTCCGACATGATGGACGGGCGGGTCGCGGTGATCCGTGCGCGGCTCGATGAGGCGGGGCTCACCACGACGCCGATCGTCTCCTACGCGGCGAAATTCGCCTCCTCGTTCTACGGCCCGTTCCGCGAGGCCGCCGAGTCTGCGCCCGCATTCGGCGATCGCCTCTCCTATCAGATGGATCCGGCCAACGCGCGCGAGGCGCTCCGGGAGGTGCTGCTCGATGTCGAGGAGGGCGCGGACCTCGTCATGGTGAAGCCCGCGGGTCCCTACCTCGATGTCATCCGCCAGGTGCGGGATGCGGTGAGCGTGCCGGTGGTCGCGTACCAGGTGTCGGGAGAGTTCAGCCTCATCAAGGCGGCAGCGGCGCGCGGCTGGATCGACGAGCGCGCCGCGGCGCTCGAGACCCTGACCGGCATTCGCCGCGCGGGCGCCGATCTCATCATCAGCTATTTCGCGCCGGAGGTGGCGCGGTGGTTGCGCGCATGAGTGCCGGTGCGCCGAAAGGCGTCGCGGGGGCGGAAGTGCCGGCATTTCTCGCCGCCTGCCGCCGTCAGGCGGTCCGGCATCGACCCATCTGGATCATGCGGCAGGCGGGGCGCTACCTGCCCGAATATCGGGCGCTGCGCGCCAAGGTCGACTTCGAGGCGCTGACGCGCACACCCGAGCTCGCCGCAGAAGCGACGCTCCAACCGCTGCGCCGTTACGAGCTCGATGCCGCGATCCTCTTCAGCGACATCATGACGCCGCTCCAGGGGATGGGCATCCAGCTCTCGTTCGAGCCGGGGCCCGTGGTCTCGGAGCCCATCCGCACCGATGCCCAGATCGAGGCTCTCCCTGAGCTGGTCGCGGCCCGGGACGTGCCCTTCGTCCTCGAGACGATCCGCCTCGTGCGCGCGGCCGCTCCGCGCGGCACGCCCCTCATCGGCTTTGCCGGCGCGCCGTTCACGCTCCTGTGCTACCTCGTGTGCGGCCGGCCCTCGAAGGAGTTTGCCGCGGCGCGCACCTTCCTCTACGCGCAGCCCGAGTCCGCGCAGCGTCTCCTCGAGCGCCTCGCGGACGCCATGGCCGAATATCTCGCGGCGCAGGCCGCGGCGGGCGCCCAGGCGCTGATGCTCTTCGAGTCCTGGGCCGGGCTCCTCGGTGTGCGTGAGTTCACCGGGTTCGCACTCGCCGCCGTGCAGCGCACGGCGGCGGCGCTGCGGCGCCTGTCGGTGCCACTCATTTATTACGTGAACCAGGGCTCGCACCTGATGAGCGCGGTGGCGCCGCTCGATGTGGACGTGATCGGGGTCGACTGGCGCACGGGACTCGCCGAGGTGCGGCGCGTGCTCGGGCCCGGCAAGGCGGTGCAGGGTAATCTCGATCCGGCGGCGCTCTTTGCCCCGCCGGAGGCGCTGCGCCGCCGGGTCGATGCCGTGCTCGAGCAGGCGGGCCCCGACCCCGGGCACATCTTCAACCTGGGTCACGGCATCTGGCCCGACACCGACCCGGATGCCGTCGCGCGCCTCGTCGATTACGTGCATGAGCGGGGCTAGATCGTTGAGCGCGCACGAGGATTTCGCGGCGAGCGCGACCGCGTATTTCCGCGACCTGCAGGCGCGGCTCTGCGGCGCCTTCGAGGCGTTCGAGCCGGTGAGCCGGTTCGAATCGCGCAGCTGGACCAAGCCCGCGGGGCACCGCCTTCAGGGAGGTGGCGAGGCGCGCCTCATGCGAGGCGCGGTGTTCGAGAAGGTGGGCGTCAATGTCAGCCACGTCTGGGGGGTGCTCGCGCCCGAGGCGCGTGCCCAGGTCGCGGGGGCGAAGGAGTCCGACGGCCGCTTCGTCGCCTGCGGGATCTCGCTCGTCGCCCACATGATGAATCCCTACGTGCCGGCGGTGCACATGAACCTGCGCTACCTGTCCACCAGAGGCGCCTGGTTCGGCGGCGGCTCGGACTTGACTCCAACCTTCCCGTTCGCGGAGGACACGGACGCGTTCCACGCGGCGCTCAAGGCGGCGTGCGATCGGTACCGGCCGGATGCGTATCAGGAATTCAAGGCGTGGTGCGACCGGTACTTCTACCTCCCGCACCGGCAGGAGCCGCGCGGAGTTGGGGGCCTCTTTTTCGACGATCTCGCGGGGCCCGATCCAGCGGCCGATTTCGCGTTCGTGCGCTCGGTGGGGGAGGCGCTGCTCGGCGTCTATCCGATGATCGTCGCGCGGCGCAAGGACACTCCGTACGATGAGGCGGCGCGCGAGCGGCTGCTCGTGAAGCGGGGACGGTACGTGGAGTTCAACCTGGTCTACGATCGCGGCACGAAGTTCGGCTTCAGCACCGATGCGGACCCGGACGCTTACTTGATGAGCTTGCCGCCGCTCGTGAAGTGGTGATGCACGGGGGCGTGCCGCGCGTGGACGCGAACCGCGCGAATCGTCACCCAACTGACGGGCGTCGCCCAGAAAAGCTGCTCCGGGTGCGCTGCTGCGGCGCGCCAATGCTCGCCGAGGACTGCCGCGATCGCTTCCAGGGTGTCCGCCGGCGGCTGCCACAGCCGCCGCAAGCCCTCGTACTTACCCACTCTCCGCTCCTTAGCTTCCACGCGTGTCCATAGGAGAAGAGTGTCCGGATGCGGCTCGAGTTCCACCAAAAACTGTTGCCGATCAGCGACTTCTGGGTTCCCGAGTGCGATTCAAACGCGTTCCGGCTGAACGCTCTCTAAATGAACGGATGATCGAGGCGCAGGCCGAGGAGACGCGGATCGATTGGGAGGCGGCGCTCGTCCAGCGGGCCTGCTCGGGGGACACACGCGCCTTTGAGAGACTGTATCGCGAGCACGTGGGCCGGGTGTACGGCTTGTGCCTGAGGATGACCCGGGATCAACACTTGGCGGAGGACTGTACGCAGGAGACTTTCATCAACGCGTGGCGGGCGCTGTCGAAGTTCGAGACGCGCAGCGCGCTCTCGACCTGGCTGCACCGGATCGCGGTGAACGTGACCCTCGCGAGACGCCGCAAGGCCTCGCCCGTCGAGCCGGGCGTCGAGGACGAGGAGGACGCAGGAGGCGCAATCGAGTGGACGCTCGAGACACCGGTCGAGGTGCGCGAGATCGAGGCCGCGATCGGGGCGCTCCCGGAGGGCGCGCGCGATGCGCTCATTCTGCATGCGTTGTATGGTTACTCGCACGGCGAGGCGGCCGGGATGCTCGGGATCGCCGAGGGCACGTGCAAGGCTCAGTTGCACCGGGCGCGCAAGCTCCTGCGCGAGAGACTCGAAGTGGAGGTGGGCTGACATGAGCGACGAGAGTCACGCCCCGGAGGAACGCAAGGTGAGCTCGCTCGCCGAGCTCGCGCGCTCGATCGAGCCCGGGCGCGAGCTCTGGCCGCAGATCGAGGCACGGATCAATGCCGAGCACGCTCCCAGGGCGGCCGCCGCCCGCGAGCACGCCGGGCCGCGGCGCCCCATGCTCTGGCCCGCGCTCGCCGCCGCCGCAATGGTGGCGAGCGTTGCGGTGGGCGTATGGATCGGCCGGAGCGTCCTGCCCACGCCCGGCTCGGCGGCGACGACGTCGCCGCCCGCCAGCGCTGCGCGCGGCTCGGCGGGGCTCCTCGGTGGGCCGACGGCGTTCGATGCGGCGTATGTGTCCGATCCGCGCTACCTGCGCGAGCGCACCGCGCTCATCCGGGACCTCGGGGCGCGGCTCGCCTCGCTCCCGCCCGCAGCGCGCGAGAAGGTCGTGAAGAGTCTCACGGCCATTCGCCGGGCCAAGGAGGATCTCGAGAGCGCCCTCGGCAGGGATCCGAGCAATGCGCTGCTGCAGGAGCTGCTGGTCAACACTTACCAGGACGAAATGCGCGTTCTCACGGACCTGCACCAGGCGAGTGAGGCGGACACGGGGATCTGAGTATGCGTGGAGTTTCGAGAGTGGCAATGGTGGTGCTCGGGGTCTGGGCGGGCGCTGCGCAGGCCGACAGCAAGAGCTTCGAGCGGGCGGTCCCGGCCGAGCCGCGGGGCGTCGTCGATATCTCCAACGTCAGCGGCCGCATCGAGGTGATCGGCTGGGATCGCCCCGAGGTCAACGTGCGCGGCGAGCTGGACGAGGGTGTCGAGCGCGTGGACGTGACCTCCGAGCACGGCCGCACCGTCGTCAAGGTCGTGCTGCCGCACGCGGGACACCACGGGGATGCGGAGCTGCGCGTCAAGGTCCCGAAGGAGAGCGAGGTCGACGTCTCGGCGGTGAGCGCCGAGGTGACGACTTCCGGAGTGCTGGGCGAGCAGCGCCTGAGTGCGGTGAGCGGTGACATCACGGCGGAGTTCGCCGGGGACCTCGAGGTCAAGACCGTCAGCGGCGAGGTCAAGCTCAAGGGCCATGGCCAGCCGGCGCGGTTGCACGTGAGCTCGGTGAGCGGCGACGTGCGCCTCGAGCACGGGGCGGGCGACCTGGAAGCGGGGACCACGAGCGGCTCGCTGGTGGTGTCGCTCGACAGCGCGCGCTCGGTGCGCGCGCGCACGACCTCAGGCGACCTGCACTTCGAGGGCAAGCTCACCCGCGGCGCCGATCTCGATGCGACCTCGGTGAGCGGCGACCTCAAGGTGCGGGCGAGCGCGGAGGCGGGCTACAGTTACGAGGCCCGGAGCGTCAGCGGCGACATCACCAACTGCTTCGCTGCGCAGCCGGTCGAGCGCCATCATGGAAGCGGCCACACGCTGGAGGGGACGCGCGGCGAGGGTGCGGGGCACGTGCGCCTGAAGACCCTGAGCGGCGAGATCCAGCTGTGCGATCGCAAGTGAGCGATCGGAAGTGAGCCGCCGGGGCAGTCCGCCGAGTTAGAATGGGCGGGTGCCCGGCAGCGCCTCTCCGATCGCCCCCGCACTCCTCGAGTGGCACGCCCGCGAAGGACGACACGATCTTCCCTGGCAGGAGAACCGCACCCCTTATCGCGTCTGGGTGTCGGAAATCATGCTGCAGCAGACCCAAGTCGCGACCGTCGTGCCCTATTACCGGCGCTTCATGGAGCGCTTCCCGGATGTGCGCGCGCTCGCCGCGGCCCCGGTGGATGAGGTGCTGCACCTCTGGTCCGGGCTCGGCTACTACGCGCGCGCCCGCAACCTCCATCGCGCGGCGCTGCACATCCTTGACGAGCACGGCGGGGAGCTCCCCGAGAGCTTCGACGCGCTCGCCTCGCTCCCCGGTATCGGCCGCTCGACCGCCGGGGCGATTCTCGCGCTCGCGCGCGGACAGCGTTTTCCGATCCTCGATGGCAACGCGCGGCGGGTGCTCTCGCGCTACTTCGGCGTGCCGGGCCACTCGTCGGAGAGCTCCGTGGCGCGGCGGCTTTGGGAGCTCTCGGAGCGCTTCACCCCGCACGACCGGGTCGATGAGTACACCCAGGCGATCATGGATCTCGGCGCGACGGTGTGCGTGCGGAGGAAGCCCCTCTGCAGCCGCTGCCCGCTCGCGGAGAAGTGCATCGCGCGGCGCACCGGGCGGCAGCACGAGCTGCCGGCTCCGCGCCTCGCGCGCGCGCGCCGCAGGCGCCGCGTGTTCATGGTGGTGGCGCTGCGCGATGACGGGAGCGTGCTCCTCGAGCGGCGGCCCGAGAGCGGCGTGTGGGGCGGCCTCTGGTGCCTGCCGGAGTTCTCGAGCGCGACCGCGGCCGGCGCCTTCGTGCGCGGGAGCCTCGGCGAGGCGGCGGTCGAGCCGCGAACGCTCGGCGAGCTCGAGCACGCCTTCACCCACTTCGATCTTTCGATCACGCCGCTCCTGGTGCGCTGCCGCGGCGCGGCTCGCGCCGTGGAGGAGGGCGTGAGCCTCTGGTATAACGTCCGCGCTCCGAGCCGCATCGGCCTGCCCGCTCCGATCACGGCGCTCCTGTCGCGCCTGGCGGAGGAGTCGCTGTTCGATGCCGCGAGGGCGTAGGCTTTAGTCCGCACGTCAGCGGACTGCGGAGGTAGCGCGTGCCACGCATGGTGCAGTGTGTGCTCCTCAAGCGCGAGGCCCCAGGCCTCGATCGCGCCCCCTATCCCGGTGAGCTCGGCCGCCGGATCTACGAGAGCGTGTCGAAGGAAGCCTGGGCGCGCTGGCTGCACCATCAGACGATGCTCATCAACGAATATCGCCTGACGCCGATCGAGCCCAAGGCGCGCAAGTTCCTCGAGGGGGAGATGGAGAAGTTCTTTTTCGGCGCCGGCTCGCAGGCGCCGGAGGGCTATCAGCCGCCCAAGGGGAGCTGAGAGGCGCGCTACAGGTGGATCAGACCGCGCTTGTGCGCCACCGCCACCGCCTCGGTGCGGCTGATGGCATCGAGCTTGGTGAGAATGGCCTTCACGTGAGTCTTCGCGGTGCCCTCGGTGATCGATAGCCGCCGCGCGATGTCCTTGTTGCTGCGCCCCTCCGCGACAAGCTGCAGCACGTCGAGCTCGCGCTGCGTCAGGCTCGGCTTCCCCATGCGCTGCAGCGCCTTGGCGGCGACGGTGGAGGAAGTGTAGGGCCGGTCTTCACTCACCGCGCGGATCGCGGTGAGGATTTCCTGCCGCGGCGCGTCCTTGAGGAGATATCCCTTGGCGCCCTGCGACAGGCACTGGAAGATGTCCTCATCGCCGTCGTAGGTGGTCATGATGAGGATGCACGCCTTGGGATTGGCCTCGAGCACGCGCTGCACCACCGCGACGCCGTCGCGTTTGGGCATGCGCAGATCGAGCACCATGACGTCGGGGCGGTGCTGCTCGTAGAGCGCGATCGCCTCATCCCCGTCGCCGGCTTCCGCGACCACTTCCATGTCGGCCTGCTGATTGACGATCGCGGCCAGGCCGTCGCGCACCACCGGATGATCATCGGCGAGGATCACGCGGATCTTGTGGCTCTTCATGACCGCAGCCACTTAGGACGCTCGCTTCAGCATGCGCACGCTCACCCGCGTGCCCGCGCCCGGTGTGCTCTCGATCCGCCATTCCCCGCCGATCGCGCCGGCGCGCTGGCGCATGCTGGAGAGCCCGAAGCCCTCGCGCGCATAGACAGCCGGCCCCTGCTCCATTCCCACTCCGTCGTCCGCGACCGCGAGCTCCCAGTTGGCTTCCTCGTCGGTCATGGTGATGTGCACGTGGTGCGGACGTGCGTGCCGTACGGCGTTGCTGACCGCCTCCTGAGCGATGCGCAGCAGCTCGTGCTCGTGCTCGGGGCGCAGCCCCGTGCTGATGCCGCCGCCTTCGAAGGTGCAGGTGATCCCACCGGCCACG
>Ga0209472_1000394_pt1 | contig 26688 bp, 22 predicted proteins | sample GraSoiAngelo_130_FD_185887 | JGI IMG/M metagenome (GOLD analysis project Ga0209472, IMG submission 185887) | Grasslands soil microbial communities from the Angelo Coastal Reserve, California, USA - 14_0929_02_20cm (SPAdes) (version 2) | ecosystem: Environmental > Terrestrial > Soil > Grasslands ...
CCTCCCAGCCGTGCTCCTGATCGGCCTCACGCGCTGTGCGGGCGCGTCGGACCCGACCCGCTTCTATGTGCTGGGTCCGGTGGACGCGCCCGCGGCGGCCAGCCCGTCGGCGGCGCCTCGCGACCTGCGGGTGGGCGTCCGCGCCGTGGAGCTGCCGCGCTATCTCGAGCGCTCACAGATCGTCACCCGGGCCAGCGCCAACCGGCTCGAGATGGCCGAGTTCCACCAGTGGGGCGCGCCGCTCCGGCTCGCGGTGCCGACGGTCCTGGGCGAGGACCTCGCCCGGCTGCTGCCGAGCGAGCAGGTGCAGGTCTTCCCGTGGGGTCGCTCGTTCACTCCCGACGCGCAGGTGCTGGTCGAGATCTCGCGCCTGGAGGGCGCGCTCAACGCGGAGAGCGTGCTGGCGGCTCGCTGGCGCATCCTGGATCGCTCCGGCGCCGAGGTGCGGTCGGGCAGCTCGCGGCTCACCGAGCCCTCGGGACCGAGCTACGAGAGCCTGGTGAACGCACAGAGCCGGCTGCTCGGCGCGCTGAGCCGTGACATCGCCGAGGGGCTGCGGGCCGAGGCGTTGCGCGCGGTCCGATAGTCCCGCATTGGACGAAGGTCGCATTGCCGCCCGCCGGACGCGCCCGTACGGTCGGACGCACATGGAGGGTACCGTGACGACGTGCATGACTCTGACGAGGGCGATGGCCGTGATCCTCGGCGTGCTGGCCAGCGCCGGCGCACCCCGCGCCCAGACGGCGGCGGCGCCGCCCGCGCCAGCCGCTGCAAGCGACGGCGAGCGTGGCGACATGCTGAGCGACGTGGAGCTGACGCGCGCCGCCATCCAGGTGCGGCGGCAGGCGCTGGTGACGTCCGTGATGGACCTCGACGCCAAGGAGGCGGAGGCGTTCTGGCCGCTCTACCGCGAGTACCGGGCTGCCATGGCGACGGTCAACGACCGCTACGTGAAGCTCGTGGTGGCGTACCTGGACACCTACAAGGCGCTCAGCGACGACGCGGCAACCGGGATGCTCAAGGAGTACCTGAGCATCGAGCGGGCCCGGACGGACGTGAAGAGCGAGTACGTGCCCCGGTTCGGGAAGGTCATCACGGCGAAAAAGGTGGCGCGCTTCTTCCAGGTCGACAACAAGCTCGACGCGGTGATCAACGCCGACATGGCGCGCCTGATCCCGCTGGCCCGGTGACCATGATGACACATCGCCCATCCATCGCGACCGCGCTCGTGGTGATCCTGCTTCTGCTGGCGACGGGCGCCGGTGCGGAGGTCGTGGTGTACCCGAAGGCCGGCCAGAGCCAGGACCAGTTCCAGCAGGACCAGATCCAGTGCCACCAGCTGGCGCAACAGCAGACCGGCTTCAACCCCGCGCAGCCGGTGGCGGCGGCCCCGCCGCCGGAGCGAGGCGGCGCCGTCCGGGGCGCCGCCGGCGGTGCCGCGCTGGGCGCGGTCGGTGGCGCCATCGGCGGTGACGCCGGCAGGGGCGCTGCGATCGGCGCCGGGGTGGGCGCGGCCGCCGGCCTCCTGCGCCAGGGGGCGAGGAACCGCCAGAACGCCCAGGCCGCCCAGCAGGTGCAGGCGCAACAGCAGGTGAGCATGCAGGGTTATGACCCGGCCTACGCCGGGTGCATGGCCAGCAAGGGCTACCAGCCGCGATAGCGGGCCGCGCGGCTATTGCCGTCCGCGTGGAGGCGCCAAGTACGTCATCCGCGGCCAGGTCCAGGTCCAGTTCCCGCGATCGCGCTCAGGGGCCACGGTTGGGACCTTGGACCAAGGTCCAATCGACGCGTTCGCCGCGCAGTGCGACACAAATATGAGGCGATTACACGGGTTTTGGAGCCGGCCACGGTCACGAGCACTGAACAGGAAGGGAGCAGGTTATGAACAAGAGCAGCATGGCCATCGGCGCAACCGCAGTGCTTCTGGCCGCGTGTGGCACCACGCAGCAGGCGACGGTGTCGCCGGCGGACCTCAAATGCGGCTTCCTCGGGCCCGCGTGCACTCAGCTCAGTCCCGGCTCCGAGGGGCAGATCGCCCTGCGCTACGTCAACCCGGCGGCGAAGTGGACCCAGTACCGCAAGATCATGATCCAGCCGGTGACGTTCTGGGGCGACGAGCAATCCAAGGTCTCCACCGAGGATCAGCAGCGGCTCGTGAACTTTCTCTACACCGCCCTCGACCAGGAGCTGGCCAAGCAGTTCCAGATCGTCGACCAGGACGGCCCGGACGTCATGAAGCTCCAGGTGGCGCTGACCGACGTCGCCGCGGCCACGCCTGGTCTGCGGACCATGACCATGGTGCTTCCGCAGGCGCGGCTGTTGAGCACGGTCAAGCGTGGCGCGACCGGGTCCTATCCGTTCGTGGGCGGCGCACAGGCGGAGTTCAAGCTCACCGACTCGACCAGTGGCGAGCTCCTGGCGGCGGGCGTGGACCAGCGCATCGGCGGCGGCTCCATCGAGACGGCGGCGCAGTGGCAGTGGGGCGACGCCGAGAACGTGATGAAGGAATGGGCCAAGATGGCGACCGAGCGCCTCTCCGCCTGGACGAAGGGCACCGCGAAGGCGTCCTGAACAGGGAGTGACCGGGCACCAGGGGCTCGTGCAGGGCGTCGAGATGGCGGTCGGGGTGCCCGCGCGGCGCCAGGCGCTCGTGCCGCGCCGCGGCCCCCGCGTCGGCGTAGACTTCCAGCTTCACGTGACTGGCGCCCGGCAGCGCGTCACGTGCGCGGTCGGATCCTCGGCAGCCATAACGAAAACGTGGCGCCTTGGCCAGGCCGGCTGGTGCACGCGATCTCGCCGCCGAGCTGGTCCGCGAAGCGCTTGGCGATGGCGAGCCCATAACCGCTGGAAGGCTCACCGCCCGACGGAACTGTCCCCAGGCGCACACCCGGCAGGAACAGGCGCTCCTGCTCGGCAGGGCTCAGGCCGGGACCTTCGTCCCGCACACGGCACGCGACCCCGTCGCGCTCGGGCTCGACGTCGACCCAGATGCGCTTGTCGCGGGGCGAATACTTCACGGCATTCGACAGGAGATTGTCGAGGACCGCCGCCACCAGGACCCGATCCGTCTCGACGGTCGGTACGTCGGCAGCGGCGTGGAACTTCACGTCGATCCCCTTGACATCGGCGGCGCGTCGGTAATAGGCGCACGCGCGCTCGACCAGGCGAGGCAGGTCGACGTCTTCGAGACGCAGGCTCGTCTCGACGCCCACCGAAGTGTTCATGAGTTGGCTGACAGTGTGGATCATCAGATCCGTGGCGTGCGAGAGGCCTTCCAGCCACACCGCCACCTGCCGATCCGGATGGCCCCGCAGTATCGGGATCAGGAGGTTCACGACACCGCCGGAGACGGTCAGGAAGTTGTTCAGCGCGTGAGCCGCGAGGGCGATGGAGTGGAGGTCGAGCGCAGGAAGCCGGTCGAGCTCCTCGACGGCCCGCTCCAGATTGGCCTGTGCCTCGGCGATCGCGGTCGCGACCCCCCGCTTGGGGTCGAGCGACCGTCCCTGCATGCCCACGCTCATCCGCTTGCCTTCTACCGCGCCGAACAGGGCAGGCCCATTGGACCTTCGTCCGATGTGCGTGGGAGAGGGCTGCTGAGACGACGGGCGCTGAGACTAAGGTCCCATAGAGGCGTCCGCGCGTTGCCACTAGCATCGACCCATGCTGATTGCCCCCGCGGCCGAGACGCAGTGCTGGCTGGTCGACATCGTCGACGCGACGGACGTGCCATTGTGCGGAGGTAAGGCAGCTGGTCTGGCGAGGCTGGAGCAGGCCGGCTGGGCCGTTCCCGCCGCGATCTGTGTGACCACGGATTTCTACCGCCGCTGGCTGGCCGCCTCTGGCCTTGCCGCGCGCATGCCCGCAATGCTCGCCGGTGCTCGCGACGCCGCCTCCCGGCGCCGCATCCTCGAGGAGATCCGCGTGCGGATGGAGGCGGCCCCCCTCCCGGACGATCTCGAGGTGCTCCTGGAGGACGGCATTGGCCGTCTGCAAGAGCGCCCGAACGGTCCGCTCTCGGTGCGCTCCTCCGGCGTGGACGAGGACGACCACAACGCGTCCCATGCGGGGATCCATTCGAGCCTGGTCGTGGCCGGCCACGACCTGCCGGCGATCATCGCGGCGATCAAGACGTGCTGGGCCTCGCCGTGGACCGAGGCGGCGTGGACGTATCGCGAGCGCCTCGACATCCCTCACAGCTCGGTGGCGATGGCGGTCGTGATCCAGCGCTTCGTGCCCGCGGAGTGCTCGGGCGTCGCGTTCTCGGCCGACCCGCTGACGAACGAGCGGATGATGGTGGTGATCGAAGCCGGCTGGGGATCGGGCGCCGCGCTCGTCGGCGGCAGGATGACACCCGACGAGTACCGCGTCTCGACGAACGGTGCGGCTTCGCTCGTCGTTCACCGGCGCACGGAACGCCAGACGACGATGACCGTCTGGCGCGACGGACGGGAGACCGCCGTGCCGCTCGACGAGACGCGACGCGAGCGCCCGGTGCTCGATGAGGGGCAGGTGCTCCAGCTCGCGCGGGCCGTGAAGCTCGTCGAGCGCGCCCTCGGACAACCGGTGGATGTCGAGTGGGTCTTCGACGGCAGGATGTTCTGGGCCGTGCAGGCGCGGCCGATCACCGCGCTGGCGGCCGCCTCGCGCGCGACTCCTCGCCGTCCGAGGCTCTGGACGCGGGCGAACCTGAAAGAGGTATTCCCCGAGCTGCCCAGCCCGCTGGCGCTTTCCTATCTCGCGATCTCGCTGAACCGCATGTTCCGGTCGTACCACGCCGCCAACGGGTACTCGCTGCCGGATGGCGCCAACTTGGTCTCGGTGATCCACGGCCGGCCGTATCTGAATCTCTCGCTCATGCAGGATCTGGCGATCGAGCGGGGCGGCAACCCGGCGATCGTCGGTCGGCTCCTCGGAGGCGGGAGCCCGGCACCACCAACGTCGCCGGTCCCGGCCCCGCCTCCCAGGCTCTCGCTCCGCGGTCACGCGCGGCTCGCACGCGAGATGCTGGCGACCTTCTTCCGGACGCCCGCACGGGGCCGCCGATTGTTTCGGATCATGCGAGCCGAGGCGGCCCTGCTCGCGTCGGTGTCACTCGAAGCGCTCGACGACTCGACGCTGACCGCCCACTTCGAGCGTCTCGGTGCGTCGCTGCTGGACGAGACGCCTCTGCGGCGCCTGCACGAGGTCGTCTCGGGGCAGTCGCGGGCCTACATGGTGCTGGAGGCGCTGCTGACGGCCTGGATCCCGACCGATGCCGACACCGTCATGAAGCGCCTGATGACCGGCCTCGGGACCCTGCCCAACGTCCAGATGACCTACCGTCTCATGGAGCTTGGCGCGCTGGCGGCGCAGGATCGCCGGGCGTGCGCCTATTTCACGGCTGAGCTCGGCCAGGACTCGCTACGAGGGTACGCGGACGCCCTGGCCGGTACTGCCGTCCTTCGGGGCCTCGAGGCATTCCTGCAGGAGTTCGGGCATCGCGGGCCCTACGAGTCCGATGTCATGTCGCCCCGGTTCGCCGAGGACCCGGCGCCGGTGCTACTCCTGATCCAGCTCCACGTGCGGGCGGGCGCGAGGGAGACCGCCGCGCGTCACGTCGCCGATCGCCGCCGCGTCCGCCGAGCCGCGATGGCGGAGGTCCGGCGGGCGCTCCACCAGGGCCGTGGGCGTCTCGCATTCGCCGCACAGTGGACGGTGTTCTCCATCGTCTGCAACGCGCTCCAGCGCTTGCTGGCCCTGCGCGATGAGTGCCGGCACGTCACGACGATGCTGGTGGCTCACATCCGGCGCGTGGTGCTGGAGATCGGTCGGCGCGCGAGCCGAGCGGGGACGCTGGCCGATCCTAACGACGTCTTCTTCCTGACGTGGGAAGAGATACCGCGGATCCTCGCTGAGCGCGACGGCGCCTGGCGCGCCGTGACGGCCGACCGAAGGCGGCAGCGCGATCGCGATATGCAGGCGGAGGCCCCGGACGTCGTCAGTGACGACGGCCCTGCCGGCGGCGACATCGTGATGGACGCCCAGGAAAGTGACGAGCTGGTGGGTTACGGCGTGAGCCCGGGGATCGTCACCGGCCGCATCCGCGTGCTGCACTCGATCGAGGGCATCGGACGCCTGTCCGGAGAGATCGTCGTGTTCCCGGCCATCGAACCGACCCTTTCGCTGATCTTTCCGCTCGTCGGCGGCTTCATTGCCGAGATGGGAGGTCTTCTCTCCCATGCGGCGATCCTCGCCCGCGAGTACGGCTTGCCGGCGATCGTGAGCGTTCGCGACGCCACGCGCCGCCTGCGAGACGGGGATCGGGTCGAGCTGGACGGTACCTCCGGACGCATCCGCGTGCTGGAGCGCGCCGGCTGACCTCCGGATCAGGCGGAACGGTCGACCGCTCGCTCCAGGATCATCCTGCCGGGCACGATCAGCCGGTAGCGATAGAGGCGCACGGCGACCGTCAATCCGAGAGCTGCCCCGGCGATGATGTCGGACAGATAGTGACGCTCGAGGTAGACGCGGCCAAGCGCGATGGCGGCGGCGAGGCCATAGAGCGGCCAGCGCAGGCGGGGGTAGTACGTGGCGAAGACGGCGGCGACCGCGAACACCGAGGTGGCATGCCCGGACGGAAAGGAATCGATGTCGGCCGCGAAGGACGGGCCGAGCAGGCCGGCGGTGGCCATCGCGGCGTCCGGTCTCGGGCGGCCCACCAGGTGCTTGAGCGTGAATTCCACGGCGCCAGCGGAGACGAAGGCGAGCGCCGCCAGCCAGGCCGCGTCCTGCAGCCACAAGCGTCGAAGGCGACGGGCCAGGACGGCGAGGGCCGCGCACGCGATGAGCAGCGTGATGCCGCTGCCGATCGGATTGAGGATGCCGACGACGAGGTCCAGGACCTGAACCCGGCAGCGCAGGGCCCAGGCGGCCACGACGTGGTCGGTCACGAGCGCGGCGCCGAACAGGAGGAGAAAGATGCCGAGCGCCGCTCGCTGCCGGTTCCCCGACAGTGTCATGTTGTCTAGTATATCGAAGATCGGGTGCGACGAGAAAATGTTGCGATGAAGGTGGGCCGCCATCTCCTCCTCGCGGCCGGCGTGGCCTCCGTCGCGTATCTGGTGGCGACGACGGGCGTCGAGAGGTTGCTGGGGCCAGTGCGGACGCTGTCGTGGCGCATCGCTGTCTTCATCGCCCTGCCGTACGCCCTGGTCGCGTTCCTGCACACGGTCGCCTGGCGTCTGATCTTCGTGCGCCGGCCGTTCTCCCTGCGCCAGTTGTTTTCTGTCCGGCTTGCCGGCGAGGCCGTCAACCTGGGTACCGCGTCGGTGGGCGGGGAGCCGGTGAAGGTCTACCTCCTGAGACCCTGGGTGCCAATGGCCGAAGCCTCGGCGGCCCTGGTGGTGGACAAGACTGCCATCACGATCGGACAGGTCCTCTTTCTCGCCGCGGGGCTCGTGGTCGCAGTCGGGAGTTTCCCGCTGCGCCCCGACTTCTTGCGCGCGATGGCGGCCCTGCTCGGTCTTCAGATCGTCGTCGTCGCCGCCTTCGTGCTCGTGCAGTATGCCGGGCTCGGTGGCTGGACGTTGCGCGCGCTCGACCGGCTCGGGTTCGGGAGCGCCCGCGCACGCATGAGCGGCCTCGTGCGGTTCGACCGCATGCTCGCCGCATCCTATCGGGAGCGCCCGGGCGCCGTCCTCGCGTGCGTCCTCGTCCACCTCGTCGGCTGGCTGGTGGGGAGTCTCGAGGTCTATCTCGTGCTGCGCTGGCTGAACGTCAGCGCGTCCTTTGGCGTCGCCCTCGCGATCGATGCCTTCGGCACCGGGATCAAGTTCCTGGCGTTCTCGATCCCCGGTGCGCTCGGCGTTCTCGAGGGGGGATACATGCTCGTCTTCAGCGCCTTCGGCCTGGGCGGCGGCCTCGGTCTGTCCTTCACGCTCATCCGGCGGCTGCGGATGTTGGCCTGGAGCGCGGCCGGGTTCGTCGTCCTCGCGCTGCTGAACGCCGCGCCGGAGCCGGTCTCTGTCGGCGCGCCCGAGGCCTAGCCGAGCCTTCGCCGCGCTCCCTGCCCTCGTTGCCACGCGATCGCGAGCACGCCCAGCCCGGTGGCGGCCATGAGCACGACGTTCGGCCACGATGTCAGGACCCAGTGGCCGCTGTAGGACCAGCCACGATCGCTGAGCGGCCAGAGGTACTTGATCGGCAGCCCACCGGTGCCCACGAGGTCGAGCAGCAGGTGGAGGTGAAAGCTGACGGCCGCCAGCGCGCCCGTGCCCGATGGAGAATCACCGCACAGCAACGCAACCGCGACGATGAGCCCAAGGAAGAGCATGCCGTGGCCGGCCGCGCGGTGCGCAGCGGTATAGGCATACTCGCTCCAGAGGATGCCAAGCCCGTCGAGATCCGGCACCGTCCCCGCCAGCACGATGATGAGGCGATCCCTCGGGGAGACTCGCGCCAGGTTGGCGAAGATCCAGCTGAGGCCAACGTGCGTCAGGAAATGCGCCGCCGGAAGCACAGTGGCTACTTGACAGCGGCGCGGAGCCGCTTCACCAGCTCCTCGTACGAGGCCCGGCTGATGATCGCGTCGAACTGGGCCCGGTAGTTGTCGACGAGGCTGATCATTTCGACCCGGACGTCCTGCACGTGCCAGCGCCGGGCGGGGGGGGTCGCTCGCACGAGGTACTCCACGTCGATCGCGCTGCCTCGCTTCGTGAGGACCTTGGTCTTCACCGTGCCGCGCTCACCGACCGTGATATCGCCAAGATACTGAAAGGTCCTGGCGTCGACGAGGTTGATCCGCGACAGGTAAGCGCGGGCGAAGAGGTCCGAGAAGAGCCGGGTGAACTCTGCGCGCTCGCCCGGCGTCCGCTCGGGCCAGTAGCCTCGCAGCGAGGATTCCGCCATCGCGGACCAGTCGAACATTCGATCGACGATCGCCCGGGGCGGGGCTCCGCCCTGGCCGGGTGCCGCGGCGGGGGCGTTGACCGATCGATACAGCTCGTCGATGTCGGACCGGAGCTGCTCGGTCGGTTCACCCGCCCCGACGCCGGGCGTCGGGCCGAGCAGCATGAAGATCAGTCCGGAGAGCGCCAGCGCGCATGGATATCGCATCATGGATCCTTTCCGTCCCGCGCGCGGCGAACGGCGGGAACGCCCGATCGACGAGGCACAAGAGGGTGGGCAACAGAAGGAGGGACGAGGCGAGGGCCGCCGCGCTGCCGATCGTGAGGAACAGCCCCAGGCCGAAGATGCCCTGGTGGCGGGCGACCATCAAGCTCCCGAAGCCCGCCATGTTCGTGAGGCCGTTGAGCACGACGGCGAGGATCCCGCTGCGCGGGAACGGCGCGCCCCCGGCGACGGTCCGCTCACGATACCGGAGCACGACGTTGAGACCGTACTCGGCCGAGGCCCCGATGATCAGCGGCAGCCCCCAGACATTGGCGAGGTTGAACGACAGACCCAGCACGGGCATGAATCCGATCGTCCACAGGGTGCCGAGCGCCATCGGCACCAGCGCGAGGACGGCGTCCAGGGGGCGCCGCAGCATGACCACCGCGAGCACCGCGACGAGCGCAGCGGCGTACAGGGTGCCATGCCAGTACGCCGCCTCCACCAGCCGGCTCGCCTCATAGCTGATGACCGGCGAGCCGGTGACGGCGGCGTCGACGGAGCGCAGCTGCCGGACGAACTCCCGGGCCCCGTCACGGTCCCAGGTGTCAATGGCCGGGTAGATCAGCATGAGCAGGCGCCCGCTGGCGCCGATGAACTTTCGCGTCAGGTCGGGTGGCAGCTCGCGCACCGCCACGTGCCGCGGGGCGAGATTGTCCTGCAGCGTGCCGAGCTTCGCCGCAAAGTCGTCGCGCAGGCTCGCCTGGACCTGTGCGAGGCGGGACGCCAGCTCAGCGTCGCCACGCTGCAGCCGGCCGAGGAGAGCGTCCGCCCGGTCGCGCGCCGAGCGCAACGTTGCCGCTGCCGTCCGTCCCTCGGCCTCCACCGCGGCGATCGTGAGACGGTGGCGCAGCGTGGCCAGCGCGGTCCGGATCGCGGCCACGTCGACGGCCGACTCGTGGCCGAGGTGGACGTCCGCCACCAGCGGGGCCAGGCGCCGCACGGCGGCGATCTTTGCGTCCTGGTCGGCGGGGACGAGCTTGAGCACGCTCACCAGCTCGGACACGGCCGGGAGCGCGGAAAAGGCCGCCTGCTTCGCCTTCAGCTCGGGGAGCGAGTCGGCGGTGGCGAGAGCCGCGAATCCGGAGCGGCGTGACTCCATGATCTTCCGCTCCCAGATCACCGACTCCGTTCCCCGGGCCTGGAGATTCAGGCGGCTGTAGTCGAACCGTACGGCCGGCAGCGCGAGCAGAGCGCCGCTGGTCAGCGCCGCCGCCACGATGAGGATCGATACCCGATGGCGCAGCAGATGGCCCAGGAGCGGGACGTCGGCGGCCCCGCCGGCCCCGGTGGCCGCCGGAGCCGGCACCAGACGCCGGTGCATCGTCACCAGCAGGGCGGGAAAGAGCGTGACCATGGCGATGAAGGCCATCAGGATGGCGATGCCGGCGACGAAGCCGAACTCCTGGATGCCGCGGAACTCGGTGAGCATCAGGACACCGAACGTCCCGGCGGCAGCGAGGGCCCCGAACAGGATCCCGGGACCGGAGCCCGCCGCGGTCGCGTCGAGAGCCTGCTGCGGTGTGCGACCGAGCCCGAGCTCCTCCTCGTAACGGAAGAAGAGATAGACCCCGTAGTCGATGCCGATGCCGATCAGGAGGGATATGAACATCACCGAGAAGACGGTCAGGTGCCCCACGGTGGCCGTGATGATGCCGAGCGACCAGGCGAGACTCGCGAGCAGGACGGCCGTCATGACGAGGGGCACCACGGCACACCGCATCACGAGGAAGAGGGCGCCGACCGTCAGGGTCACGGCGAGCAGCGTCGCCATCGTGCTGTCGCGGAACGCGGTCAGCATCTCGTCGTTCGACAGCGCGGGCGTCCCGGTGGCGCCGGCGGCGACGTCGGGGTACGTCGCCCGCAGCGTCCGGATGGCGCCGCGGATTGCCGCGATGAAGCGCTCGTTGTCGGTGAAGTTGGCGGCCTCCCGTCGTGGCTCGACGAGCAAGAAGAGCAGCCGGTCGTCAGCGGAGAAGAAGTACCCCGAGCGCTCGTGCTCGGCCGCGCTGGTGAAGACGCGGGCCCACGGCGAGGCCCCGACACCGACGCCCTCGACCCCCTCGGCGACCACGCCGAGCAGGGCGTCGACGAACCCGGCATCGACCTTCTCCGTCCCGCCGCCATCGAGACCGAGATCGACGAAGCCGAGGGCCAGGCGGCGCGCGATCTCGTCGCCGATGGCGTCCAGGAGCTCGGCCAGCGTGGGCCGCGCGGCGTACCGCTCGATGAAGGGCCGGTGCAACCGGATCTTGTCGGCGAGATCGTCGAGCTCCGGCGTGGACAGGTAGAGCAGGGCCTGTCCGGCGAACAGGTCGGGGTCGACGCGATACGCAACTCGGCCGGCTCCGGGCAGCCGCTTGATCTCGGTGGCGAGCCGGTCGGCGTAGACCTCCGCCCGTGACGGGCTGGGCGCCTCGATCGCGATCACGATATCGTTGAGCTCGCCGAAATCGCGGAGGTACTCCTTGAAGCGCTGGACGTAGATGTGATGCGGCGGCAGCAGCTCCACCGAGGAGGTCTGGAACGTCAGGTGGCGGGCGGTCACGACCAGCCCTGCCAGCGCCAGCGTGAGACAGACGCCGATCGTGAGGCCGGGACGCTTGATCGACACCCGAACCACGCGGGACAGCGACGCTCCGGTCGGCGGATCGTTCATCCGGCGATCCTGTGCCCCGGAGTCTACCCCGCCTGACCGTCGTGATCGATGGGACCAAGGTCGCATGGCACCCATGACCTTCGGTTACCGCATGGCCGACCGTCGCCGACCCGAGCCAGCAGCGTAACGCTGCAGCCGCCTCAGGCGTCGCCGAGCGCCGTGCGGATCGCCTGGATCAAGGCGTGTTCGTCGAAGGGCTTGCGAAGATACTGGGCGTTGGCGGCCGTGCGGGCTCGGTCGCGAGTGGCCTCGTCGTCGCGCGCCGTGATGAACACGATGGGGAGGGACGGCTGCACGTCGGTAAGGCGCTCTTGCACGTCGAAGCCGCTGAGTCCCGCCAGGTGAACGTCGAGGATCAGGCACTCGATCGTCCCGAGGCCCTCCCACGCGAGGAGTTCCTCGCCGGAGCCAAAGGTATTCACCGTGAAGCCTGCGGCGCCCAACAGCCGCCGCAGGGCGCGGAGGATCGAAGGATCGTCGTCGACAACCGCGATGCGCTGACTCAGGATGAGCATTTCGATGCAGTGGGTGGCCGCGCTTCAGCGCGTCGGAAGAGGGCCCTCGGTTCACCGAGTCGGCTCCTAGTCTACTCCTGGATGCCGACTCAGTGAAAGGGCCCTGTGGCCGCCGGTCGTCGAGGCTGTGGCCGGTCTGGCGATTGGCCGGCAGCCTAAGAAACGTCGAGCTTCTCCACCATCCGAACGAGGTCCGCGACGGAGCTCGCTTGCATCTTCTGCATGACGCGACCCCGGTGAACCTTGATGGTCTTCTCGGCTATGCCCAGATCGCCGGCAATCTGCTTGTTCAGCTTGCCCGTGATGACGTGCATCAGGACTTCGCGTTCGCGAGGCGTGAGGGTATCCAGGCGGCCTTGCAGCTTCGTGCGCTCGGCCCGCTCGACCAGACGCTGCCGGCTCCTGGCCAGAGCCCGCTGGACGCAGTCGATCAATTCCTGATCATTGAAAGGCTTTTGCAGGAAATCGAGGGCCCCGCCCTTCATGGCACGGACCGTGGTCGGCACGGTACCGTGGCCGGTAATGAAAATGATGGGGAGGTCGCGCCCCGCCTGACTCAGCGCCTCCTGCACATCCAGACCACTCGGGCCGGGGAGTCGGATATCGAGGACGAGACATGCCGGACGATCAACAGGGGGGTGGTCGAGAAATGCCTTGGCCGACCGAAAGGTCTCGGCGGTGAGTCCCACCGAGCGAATGAGTCGCGCCAGGGCACGGCAGACAGACTCATCGTCATCCACCACGTACACGATCGCGTCGTTCATCGCTCCGCTTCGCTCAGCGTCGTCACGCGGGCTCGGGCTCGGTAAGCGTACGGCAACGACGCCTTCGATATCCCGCCGTTCGGTCCCGGCTGGAGGGGAGACACGGCGCGCGCGGCCTCCGCTGTCCGTCACCGCGATCAGGGAGACGGGCAGGCGCCACAGACAGGAGAGGTGGGGCCGTCGGCGGACATCTGGCCCGTGACCTCTGCGATGGTCGCCACCCGGCCGCGGCCGTGCTCGTCCACGTACACAATGACACGGCCGTCCAGACGCGCCGCCGACGTCATCTCGGTCTTCCGGCCGCTGTCCTGACCGTCGGTGGTCAGCCACTGGCCGACGTTGAACCGCAGCAACGACGGCAAGTCGGGGCGCCACGAACCCGTGTGGCGCTGCCACAGACCCGTACCGTCACACTGCGTGATCGTGCTGATGGCGCCGCGCCGCGCCGCCGAGCCATCGAAAGCCGCCGACGCGTTGATCGGCGTGGCCAGGGGGGTGGCCGGGATGGTGGCGAGTGCTGCGAGACCGATGGTGAAGGTGCCGAGTGTCCTGATCGACGCCGTCATGGCGGTGTCCTCTGTCCTCGCGTAGTGCCCTCGGATCGAGCCGTCATCGTAGGGTAGTGACGGTGCTGGCACTATACGACCAAAGTCCCATGTGTCGGCGCAGACCCTCGAGTCACGCGTGGCCGACGCCCTGAGTGTTCAGTGGGGGCGCATCGACAGTCGGCCGGGCATCGAGGGCTATGTCCACAACGACTCGTCGCATCGCATCGGCCTCGTGCGGCTGCGCGTGCTCACCCGCGACGAGTCCGACCACACGCCGGCGGAGATGCTGGCGTGGGTCCACGGCAAGGTGCCGGCCCACGGCCGCTCTTACTTCAGCGTACGAACGCCGCAGGCGCGCGAGGTCGTGGGGGTGACGATCGAGTCGTTCAACCTCATCGCACGCGAAGGGCCGTCGGAGTCGCCATGAAAGCGCGAGCGGATCCCAGGCGCGGGAACCCTACGACGCGCGGGCCAGCGCCTGGCGGACCGCGTGGAACAGGGCCTCGACGTCGAAGGGCTTCGTCAGGAAGTCCACGGCGCCGGCCTTCATGGCCCGCACGGCCATCGGAATGTCGCCATGGCCGGTGATGAAGATGACGGGAAGGGGGCGGCCCCGTGCCGCCAGCGCCGCGTGGAGATCGAAGCCGCTCTGCTCGGGCATCCGCACGTCGAGCACGAGACAGCTCGGCCCGTCGGGCGCGACGCGCGCCAAGAATTCCCGCGCCGACGTGAACGTCTCAACGCGGTAGCCCGCCAATCGCAGCAGGCGCTCCAGGCCGCGTCGCACGGAGAGATCGTCGTCCACGACGAAGACGGTTGGCTGGGACTCAGTCACGCTGCCGGCGCGCCAACCAGCGGCAAGATGAAGTGGAAGATCGCTCCGCCGCCCGCATTGTTCGCGGCCAAGATGACACCGCCGTGCGCCTCGATGATCGATCGCGCGATCGCCAGTCCCATCCCCATGCCTTCGCGCTTCGTCGTGAAGAACGGCTCGAAGATCTGCTCCTGGGAACCGTCGCGGAGTCCTGGGCCCGAGTCCTCGACCGCGACGCGGACGCTCTCGGTGTCGGGACAATCAGTCCGGACGACCAGGCGATGCTCGGCGCACTCGCCCTCCCCGATCGCTTCCATGGCATTGAGCATGAGATTCAGGACGACCTGCTGCAACTGTACGGAGTCGCCGGTCACGAGCGGCAGGTTGGGGTCGAGCTCGAGCCTGACCGTCACGTTGCGAATGACCGCGTCGCTGCTCACGAGCTTCGTCACGCCCTGGATCAGCGCATTGAGGTCGAGCGGCATCGCCTTGGGCTCGCCCTTGCCCAGGAAATCTCGCAAGCGTTTGATGACGTCGCCGGCCCGCCTGGCGTCCTGGATGACATCGCACATGATCGAGCGCAGCTCGTCTCGATCCAGGGGCGTGACGTGGAGAAACTGCTGGGCGGCCTCGGCGTTGGTCAGGATTCCGGTCAGGGGCTGGTTCAGCTCGTGGGCCAACGATGCGGCCAGCTCGCCGATCGTCGTCCTCCGCGTGAAGTGCGCGAGGTCCCGGCGACTGCGCTCGGCGTCGATCTCCGCGCGCTTGCGCTCCGTCACGTCGGTGTGCGAAATGACGGCTCCGCCTTGATGATGGTTCAGGGGCACGACGGACATCGCGAACCAACGGTCGGCGACCGGATGGCCGCACGCGTACTCGAGCGAGAAGCTCGCACGCGAGCCATCGAGCACCCTCTCGACACCGGCGAGCGCAACCTGCGCGAACGGTACCGCCGCGCTCGCGAGATGCCGGCAGGTCGCGACGTAATTCGCGCCCACCCCGAGCCGCGCGTCCCATGTCGTCTCCTCGGACGGCCGCCGTATCCAGCTCTCGTTCACGGCGATGATCCGGCCTTCGTGATCCAGGACTGCGACGCGGCTGGGCAGGGACGCCAGGATGGCTGACTTCATCCCCTCGCTGGTGCGCAGGGCATTATCGGCTTTCCGGCGGGCCAGGGCGCTCGCAAAGATCCCCGCGACCAACCGCAATCGTTGAACGAGCTCATTCGACCACGTCCGCTCGGCCGTGAGCTTGCCTAACCACAGGGCCCCCAGGGCCTCGCCGCCGGCCTCGAGCGGGATGGTCGAGCTCGACCGGATGTCGAGCCCGGCGCGCGAGCCCGGATCTCGAACGGGTTCCAGCGGCGGCCCGGCCGGGGGCGAGAAGAGTACCAGCTGGTGCCACGGCTCACCCTGCGTCGGGGCCTCCCCTGAATCCTCGAACCGGTGCCGGACTTCCGGATCAGTCCAGGCAGAGGCGACGACGAGCTCCTTGCCTTCGCCGTCGAACTGGAAGAGCAGGACGTGATCGATCCGGAGAAACTCGCCGAGCCGTCGCAGCCAGATCTCGAACGCGCCGTCCATCGAGTGACCAGGCAGGTTCACGAACGACGCGGAGAGGTTCGAGAGTATCTGTTCGAAGCGTAGCCGCTCGCCCAGTGTGTCTTGCGCTCGCCGGCGCTCCTCGATCAGCGCGGCCAGGCACATGAGGGGGGTCGCGATCGTGATCAGAAAAATCTGGAGCGGCAGGACGCCTTCGGCGATCGGCAGCGTGCCGAGCGGTCCCCGTCCGTGGGTGGCGCCCCAGATCGACAGCAGCGCCGTCGTCAGCAGTGCGCTGCTGGCGCCACCGGGGCCGAAGCGAACCGCGGCCCAGAGCATGAACGGTAGGACGACGGCAAAGGGCGTTCCCATTGGCCCCGAAAGAGTGCCGCTCTCTGCGGATCCCGTGAACACAGCGATCCCCGCAATCAGGAGCAGCGCGCCGAGACACGCCGCTTCGACCGTGCGGGCGAGCGACATGGGCCAGGGCCAGGCGCTCCCACGGGTGGCGGCGATGACGAGCGCTGGCACGACGGTCAGCTCGGTGAGGGCGTTGGAGAAGAGCCGGGTCTGCCAGACGCTCCAGTACGGCTCCCTCTGAACCGCGGCGACCGCTGCGGCATCCAGGAAGGACGAGAGGAAGGGCGCCACGATGACGGCCGCGATGATGAAGACGACTACCCGGCGCAGCGTGTCGAAACGCCTCGGCGCGTCGCTGAGCCACCGGACGCCGCAGGCTGCGAACAATGCCTCGCTGCAGTTGGTGGCGAAAAGGATCAGCACCAGCGACGTCGGCCATCCGGCCCCCAGCTCTGCGGCCAGATGCGCCGGCAAGGCTGCGAACAGATAGATCCACCAGTGCCGTGGCGGCGCGAGCAACAGTGCGGTCGTCAGGATCGCGTTGGGCGGCCACATGACCGAGGGCGTCATGGGCGGGAACCGAAGGAGAAAGCCAAAATGCGCGCCGACGTAGTAGCCGACGCACACGCCGAGCGCGGCCGCCGCCGTGCGGAGTTCCCGGAAACCCGCAGCCTCTCGGGTCATCGGCTCGATACTGCATCCGTGATCGTCGGGCGGTCAAGTTTTGAAGGCCCCCGGCCCCTTCGGACGATCGGACCGGAGCGACCGGAAACGCGACAACGGCCTTCGACCAAGGTCCCATAGCGCGACCGGGCGCGGGCTGGGAGCATGCGGATCATGACGCGACTCGTTCGGATCGCGCTAGCCGGGCTGCTCGTGCTGTGGACGGCCGGCTCCGCCGCGGCGGGACCTGCCGCCGATCACGTTCATGAATCGATCGATGCGGTGCTGAAGATCCTGGCGGATCCCGACTTGAAGACGAGCCCGAAGACGGTCGAGCGCCGGCGCGCGATCCGGACCGTGGCGAATGAGCTCTTCGACTTCGCCGAGCTCTCGCGACGGAGCCTCGCCACCCACTGGGCGGCGCGCACGCCCGCCGAGCGCCAGGAATTCATCGCGCTGTTCACGGACCTGCTGGAGAAGTCTTACATCACCACGATCGAGGAGTACACGGGCGAGCCGATCCTCTATGTCGGCGAGACGACCGACGGCGACCTCACGCTCGTGAAAACCAGGGTCGTCACGCGGCAGGGGACGAAGATCCCAGTCGACTACCGCCTGTTCCAGCAGGTCGAGGGCTGGCGCGCGTTTGACGTGAGGATCGAGGGTATCAGCCTGGTCGCCAACTACCGCGCGCAGTTCAACACGATCATCGCGCGTTCGGGCTACCCGGACCTGGTGTCGAGGTTGAAGGCCAAGCGTGACGTCCGCTCCGGCGGGCGTGAGGACCGCCCAGGCGAACGAGACCGCGCTCGTCCCCGCCGTTCCGCGGATTGAATCGGACGCCGTGGCCATGCCGTGAGACGACGAGCCGTCGCGATCCTTTCCGCGCTGGTGCTCGGGCTTTCCATCGTTGGGACGAGCGGTGCTGCGTCGGGCGGCGGCGGAAGCCATGGGGGTGGTGGCGGTGGTCATGGCGCCGGTGATTGGCACGGTGGTGGCCAGCGCCATGGGGGCGGGCACTGGCACGGGTATTACGGCGGATGCTGCTGGTGGGGCTCGGTCTATGTCGCTCCATATCCTGCCCCGTTTCCGTATTACCCTTCGTGGGGCTACTACGGCGGCGCGCCGTACCCCGGGTACGAGGCCCGAGTCGTCTCGACGCCGACGGCCGGGGCGTACGAACCGCCTGCCATCGCGCGCGAGGTGGTCTTCCCGATGGGCAAGTACGTCCTCTATGGCGACGGCCTGACGCAACCCTGGCAGTGGGTCTGGTTCCCGGCAGCGCCGCCGCCGCCCGCGCCGCACTGAGGCGTCGAGGACAGAGAAACCTGAGCGGCGACCTGGCCGACGTCTGGCGGCGGGGCGTTTCCCGTTTCACAGGGCCTCACGCTCGTCCAGGCTATCTCCCCGCAGAGGTCATCGCCCCTTCGGAACGTCTCCCCCCTCGCCTCTGACGAAGATGGCGGCCTTGCCACCCTCCAGCGCCTGTTTCGCATCGAGCGAGCCAAAGAGCTGGATCAGCTTCGCCACCACTCCCGTCCATCCCGTCTGATGACTGGCGCCCAGGCCCGCGCCGTTGTCCCCGTGGAAGTACTCGTAGAAGAGAACGTAGTCGCGCCAGTGCGGGTCGGACTGGAATGTCTCCGCGCCCCCGTAGACCGGACGCTTGCCGCCGGCATCACGCAGGAAGATGCGGGTCAGGCGCTGCGAGATCTCCCGGGCGACCTCGAAGAGGTTCATCAGCGTGCCTGAACCGGTCGGACATTCGATCTTGAAGCTGTCCCCGTAGAAGAGATAGAAGTTCAGCAGCGCCCGGATGAGCATGACGTTCATCGGCATCCAGACCGGCCCCCGCCAGTTCGAGTTGCCGCCGAACATTCCCGTGTTCGACTCGGCCGGGAGATAGTCCACCCGATACTCCTGGCCGTCGGCGTGGAACACGTACGGATGCTGCGCGTGGAATCTCGAGATCGACCGGATGCCGTAGGGGCTCAAGAACTCGTTCTCGTCGAGCATCTTGGAGAGGATTCGCCGCAGCCGCTCCGGGGTGACGAGGGCCATGATTCCGCGGTCGGCCACCCCGAAGTGACCGGGGCCGGTGGGGTGGATGGTCTCGAGGAGCTCCGGCATCTGGCGCGCGCGTGCCTGGTAGGCGGCCGCTGCGGCCGGAACGCGCTCCCGTTGCCACGCCTCGATCACCGTCGTGGCGCACAAGGGCAGCAGCCCCACCAGTGACCGAACCTTGAGCCGGGTCGCGCGGCCGTCGGGGAGCCGCAGCAGGTCGTAGTAGAAGCCGTCCTCCTCGTCCCACATGCCGTCCTGCCCGGCCTTGTTCATGGCCGCGGCGATGTAGAGGAAGTGCTCGGTGAACTTGAACGCCATGTCCTCGTAGTTGGAGTCGTGGGCAGCGAGCTCCATGGCGATCTCGAGCATGTTCTGCGTGAACAACGCCATCCATGCGGTGCCGTCGGCCTGCTCCAGATGACCCCCGGTCGGCAGCGGCGCGCTGCGGTCGAAGACGCCGATGTTGTCGAGACCAAGGAAGCCGCCCTCGAACACGTTCTTGCCGAAGCGGTCCTTGCGATTCACCCACCACGTGAAGTTCAGCAAGAGCTTGGTGAAGGCGTTACGGAGGAAGTTCACGTCTCCCTGGCCGCGCTGCGCCTGCTCGGTGCGGTAGAGGAACAGGGTGGCGAAGGCGTGCACCGGCGGGTTCACGTCACTGAAGTTCCACTCGTAGGCGGGGACCTGCCCGTTCGGGTGCAGGTAGTGCCCGCGCAGCATCAGCTGCAGCTGCTCCTTGGCGAAGTCGAGGTCCACGATCCCGATCGGCACGGTATGGAAGGCGAGGTCCCAGGCCGCGTACCAGGGATACTCCCACTTGTCGGGCATGGAGATGATGTCGTCGTTGATCATGTGGAACCACTCGCGGTTCCGGAACTCGCGGCTGCCGTGATGAAGCGGGTGAGCGCGGTGCTCTTCCAGCCACGCATCGCCGTCGAAGGAGTAATACTGCTTGGACCACAGCATGCCGGCGATCGCCTGGCGCATCACGTTGGCCTCATCCGGCGAAACGGATGGCGGCGTCACCGACTTGTAGAACTCGTTCGCCTCCTGAAGGCGCGTGGCCAGGATGTCGTCGAAGGCCTGTCCGAAGGGGCGCGCCCCGGCCGTCGCCTGGGCGGTCAAGCGCAGCCGCACCGTCGCCGACTCGCCGGGGCCGACCCTCAGCTGGTAGTGCGCCGCCGCCTTGGTGCCCTGCCGCGCGGCGTTCACCGCCTCCTTCCGCCCGTGGACCACGTAGTCGTTGATGCCGTCCTTGAGGTACGGGCCAGCGTCCACATAGTCGAGGTGGAGCCGGGCGTGGTTGGTCTCGTTCTCGGTCACGAGCAGCGGGACGTCGCCTTCGCAGAACAGATGATACGTCCCCAGGACGGCATGCTTTGCCGCGAGCGTGCTCGCGCCCGCCGGTCCCTTGATTTCCCGCAGGATCGGCTTCGCGGCGGGGTGCGCCAGCCATGACGCCCAGTCGTTGCGGAACCACAAGGTCGGCAGCACCTGCAGCTCGGCTTCCTCCGGGCCACGGTTGCAGACCGTGATCTTGATCAGGATGTCCTCCGGCGCTGCCTTGGCATACTCGACGAACACGTCGAAGTAGCGGTTCTCCTTGAAGACGCCGGTGTCGAGCAGCTCATATTCGAACTCGTTGCGACTGCGCCGCCCGTTGGTGTCCACCAGGTCGGCGTAGGGATACGCCGCCTGCGGGTACTTGTAGAGATACTTCATGTACGAATGGGTCGGCGTCGAGTCGAGATAGAAGTAGTACTCTTTGACGTCCTCGCCGTGGTTGGCTTCGCTGTTCGTCAACCCGAAGAGACGCTCCTTGAGGATCGGGTCCCTGCCGTTCCACAGGGCGAGGGCGAAACAGATCCGTTGCTTGTCGTCGGAGAAGCCCGCCAATCCGTCTTCCCCCCAGCGATAGGCGCGCGAGCGCGCATGATCGTGAGTGAAGAAGTTCCAGGCGTCGCCGTTGTCGCTGTAGTCTTCGCGAACGGTGCCCCACTGGCGCTCGCTCAGATACGGACCCCACTTCTTCCAGGGAATCTTCTGCTCGCGCGCCGCGATGAGACGTTCCGTTTCCGGGGTCGCGTGCTTGGCCTTCTCGGTCTTCGCGTCCATCGCGCAGCTCCTTGTCGCTTGAGATGAAGGACCGACCTCGTCGCACTGGTGCAGTGCTGTTGGCTCGGACTCTATGCACTCGGACGCGGCCCCTCTATTGGACCTTTGTCCTACGCGGGGGCTCGACGCATGTCACAGCACGTCGGCGCCACGCTCAGTCTCGCCGCAGACGCACCTCGCGCTGCGCAGGGTGGCGGCGGCGCACCCGGACGTGCATGAGGCGGCCATGAGCGCGCTGGATCGACGACACAGTGCACCTCCCAGTCGGCTGGAGTACAGCACGTCGCCGCCTGGCGCGGTATTGGACCCAGATCCTATTACCTGACCAAGGGCATCGCGCGCGCGTCGCCCTTGCCGTTGAGGCTGGCACTGGGGGCATGGGGCTCAGCACCGACCCGCCAGCATCGGACGAAGGTCCAATCGATTGCGACTCCCGGGCGTGAGAAAAGTCAGGAGTGCGCCGGGCGAGTGCGTTCGGGGAGCGGCCCAGGGCGATCGAGACCTCCCGGGAAGGAGATGGAACGATGCGGGGGCAAACGAAGTGGACAGTCTGGCTGGGAGCGTGGCTCTGCGCGGCATCCGTCTTGACCGCGGGTTTCTGCGAGGCGCAGGAGGCCGGCCGGTCGCCGTCCGATGCGCGGGCGCTGCTCCTCGGTATGGGCGAGTTCCTTGGCAAGACGCAGCAGTTGAGCGTGACGGTGCGTGCGGCCTATGACACGGTCCAGGCCTCCGGGCAGAAGGTCGAGTGGAACGAGGTCCGGACACTGACCCTCAGCCGTCCCGACCGGCTGCGCGTGGAGTCGGAACGGAGCAATGGGACGCGCAGCGTCGTTGTCTTCGATGGCAAGGAGATCAGCACGTTCGACCAGTCGGGTCGGGTGTATGCCCAGGCGGCTCAGCCCGGCGGAGTGGACGAGACCCTCGTGTACTTCGTCCGCGATCTCGGCATGCGCCTGCCGCTGGCCGTCCTCTTCATGAGCCGCGCGGCGAGTGAGCTCGAGCGCCGGGTCCGGGCAGTGGAGTACGTGGAGAGGACCGGGATCCTGGGAGCCCCAGCCCACCACCTCATCGGACGGACGGATACGGTGAACTTCCAGGTATGGATCAGCGACGGCGAGCAGCCGCTGCCCCAGCGCATCGTGCTGACGTATCCAGCCGCGCCGGGCCAGCCACAGTTCCGGGCTGAGTTCTCCGCCTGGAACCTCGCCCCGCAGCCCGCGGATGCGCTCTTCACGTTCACGCCTCCCGCCGCCGCGAGCAAGATTCCCTTCGCCGCCGCGCTGCCGCAGTACGCGCCTGGTCCGGCCGGCGCTCCGGCGAAGAAGGGAGCGACGCGATGAGATCTCGATCCTGGTTTGCTGCCTGTGCGACGGTGCTCGCTTTCACCCTTCTCGGCACGGTCACGAACGACGCCCGCGCTCAGCGTGGAGGCGCGCGCGGCGGCCGCCCGGGGGGGCAGGGCGGAGGGTTCTCGAGCGAGGGCCCAGCCGCCAGCGGCGGCTTCTCGTCGCGGTCGGGCTCGGCGGCGGCGCAAGGCGCTCAGACTCGCGCGAGCGGAGGTCGAGCGAGCGCGCGGGAGAGCCGGGCCTCGGCCCAGGGGACGGCAGGGCAGAACCAGGCGGCCCGGCAGGAGGCGCGCGCCGGCGCGCAGGCCAGCCGCCAGCAGGCGTACGAGGACGAACACTGGGACGAGGGTAAGGGGCTCGCGATCGCGGCAACCGGCGCGGTCGTCGGCCGAGCCGCCGGTGCCATGACATCCGCGACCGCGACGTCCGCTGCCACCCCCCCACCACCGCCAGCCGCTGCGCCGTGCTCCAATCCGACGCTGGTGCCGGTCGGCGGTGTCACGTACTCGCAGTGCGGATCGACGTGGTACACGCAAGCCTACGGCGCGAGCGGTCCGGTCTACGTCCAGTCCGCTCCGCCACCAGGCTCGTGAGCGGTGCATCCGCCGGTCGCTGTGACCGGAGACGGCATACGCGAGCGGTTGTGCTGATCGGCCTGGCGCTCCTGGTGCTGGTGCCGGCAGCCCGCGAGCCAGCCCTTGCCCAAGGCTCGGGCAGCCAGTCGACCGACTTGCAGCTCGAGCTGAAGCGTAAAGCACTGAGCGCGCCGGGTGCACCCGAATCCTGGCAGGGGCGATAGCCGAACGCAGCGTCGCTCAGGTCGTGTCCGGCTGGTCGGTACCCAACTAGTCGGTCCGCAGGTGGACGCGAAACGTTGCGCCGCCGGCCGGATCGTTTTCGACCAGCAGCCGGCCGCCGTGAGCCTCGACGATGGTGCGGCTGATCGCGAGCCCCATGCCCAAACCGTCCGCCTTCGTGGTGAAGAACGGCTCGAAGACGCGGTCGACGTCGTCCGCGGCGATGCCCTCGCCCGAGTCGTGCACGGCCAGCTCGATGTACGGCGCCGTCGGGACCACCGTCCACACGGTGACCCTTCGGGTCGCCCCACCGGCGGCCGCGGCGATGGCGTTGGTGAGCAGGTTCAGGATCACTTGCTGGATCTGCACGTGATCGCCAAAGGTGACCGGCAGCGCAGGCGCCGGGAGGAACTGGATGGCGACGCTGTGGAGCAAGGCGTCGTTCGCGACGAGGCCGATCGTGTTCGTGACCAGGTCATTGAGAGATACCGGCAGCCTCACGAAGTCGGTCTTCTTGAGCAGCCGCCGCGTACGGCGGATCACCTCGGTCGCCCGCCGGTCGTCGCTGATGATGTCCTCGAGACAGGCCCGGAGCTCGCCCAGGTCAGGCTGCAGCCGGGCCAGCAGCCGGCTCCCTGCCTGGGCGTTGGCGAGGATCGCCGTCAACGGCTGGGTCAGCTCGTGCGCGAGCGACGACGCCAGCTGGCCCATGCCCGCAATCCGGTCGAGATGGGCGAGCTGTGCCACGTGGCGTTGGGCGGCCGCCTCGGCCTGCCGGCGCGCCGTCACGTCGAGCTGCATGACCGCCGCTCCCCCGCGCCGCCGCAGCAGGCGTCGCACCCTGAGCTCGAGCCAGCGGTCCTCGCCACGGCGCGACGACGGATATTCGAGGACGAACTCGTCGTGCTCGCCGGCCAGGATGGCCTGCACGGACGCGTGCGCCTTGCGGGCGAGGTCGCGCGGCATGTCGAGGGCGTCCCGGCAGGCGTCCAGATAGTTGCTGCCCACCGCCAGCGCCTGCTTCACGCGGGGTTCGTTCCGCGCGGCGGCGGCCCACGCCTCGTTGGTCTGCAAGATCGTGCCATCGGCGTCGATGATGGCCGTCTCGCCCGGCAGCGCCGCCAGCACCGCGCTGGTGAGGGCCGCGCTGCTCTCGAGGGCGGCAGCGCTCTGCGCACGGACCAGGGCATGGGAGAAGTGCTCGGCCAGCGTTCGCAGCTGCCCCACGAAATCGTCGGGCCATGCGCGCTCCGCGCCCAGGCTGACGAACGCGAGGAAGCCGAGCCAGCGATCATCGGCGTGGAGCGAGATCGCGGCGAAGGAGCGAATCCCGAGCGTCTCGAGGGCCGCGCGCTCCGCCGCCGCCTCCGGCGGAAGGTCGTCGGGACGCTCGAACGTCATCCAGCCCTGGCCCGCCTCCATGCGGCTGCGGAAGTACAGGAACGCTCGCAGATCGATGGTCGCAGGCGGCGGGACGACTCCGTCCAATCCCCAGAAGTGCGTGACCGAGACGGTGAGATCGGACGATGGCTGCGCCAGCGCCCCGCGATCCACGCCGAGGAACGTCACGACCCGGCGCAAACAGTCGCGGATCCGATCGTCGATATGCTCTGCCGACGCGGTGGCGCACACGGTCGCGATCTCGCTCTCCAGCGCCCCGAAGCGCAGACGCTCGGCCAGTCGGGCCTCGGCGTGATCCGCGAGATCCTGGGCCCGCATGGCGCCGACGACGAGCTGCTCGTTCGCATCTCGAAGGCGATCGAGCCTCGACTGCGGATCGGTCATCGTCACTCTCCAGCACGTGGCGGCGGCGGTCGACGCGACTCGCCCACGGGATCGGCGGTCAGCAGCCCATGATGGTACCCGCGGATCGCGTCCCCGATCGTGAGGCCCGCCGGCGTCACCTCGTAGAACCGCAGGTCCGTGCTGTGATCGCTGCCGCGGACCTTCACGACACTCATCAGTCGCTTGAGCGTTCCGTCCAGCTCGACGTACCGCTGCAAGACGATCGCGTCCGTGAGGAAGGCATTCTCGCGAGGGCCGAGGCGGAACTCCGTGTTGGCATCCTGGATCTCGAGCGTCATCATTACCGTGACGCCGAGGCCCGTCAAGACACCCACCAGCCGGTAGAGTGACTCCCGGAAGTCCTCGCGGAATCCGGGCGAAACCGCCATCTCGAAACCGGAGAGGGAGTCGATGGCAACGCGGCGGGCGTTCGTGCGCGCGATCGTCTGGCGTAGCTCGTACAGCGTTTCATCGACGGAAAGGTCGAGCGGGCGAAGGTAGACCATGGCCACCCGGCCGTGGTGGATCATCTGGCCGAGGTCGCGACCCAGGCTGGTGGTCTGCAGGTAGCGGGAGGGACGCTTCTCGAAGATGGCGATCACACCCGGCTCCCCGCGCCTGACCCCTTCGACGATGAATTGACCGGATAGCACGGTCTTGCCCGAGCCCGACGGGCCAGCAACCATCACCGAGTAGCCCCGGGGAACGCCGCCGCCCAGCATCTCGTCCAGGCGGCGGATGCCGGTCGACAGCCGCTCCTGGTCGGGGGCGATGGACACCTCAGTCGAAGCCGACTCTTCCTCCTCAGGCTTGGGAAGGCGAGGGAAGACCCTGAGCCCATCTCGCGTGATCCGGAACGTGTGCAGACCAGGCAGATCGCTCTGCCCCCGCATCTTGACGACCCTGATCTTCCGCACGACCGAGTTGCGCTCGGTCTGCTGACTCAAGACAACGAGGCCGTCGGCCACCGTGAAGACGGGATGGTTTTCGGCTTCCGTTCCTGGAAACTCCCCGAGGAGGAAGGTCGTCGCCTCCCAGGCCGTGAGGTGAAGCGCCAGCCGCTGGACGAAGTCCTGGACTTCCGGCGCCCCCTCCCGGCCGTTGACTCGCAACACCGAGCGGAACGAGTCGACCACGACCCATCCCGGGCTGACGGCTTCGACCTGACGCACGATACTCTCGAGGACGGCCGGCAGGCCGAGCTGAATCTCTCCGCTCAGCGAGCTGAAGCGGATCATGCCGTTCATCTTGGCTGGATCGAAGAAACGGTACTGCTGCTGGTACCGGAGCATCTTGAGCGGCGGCTCACCGACGATCGTGAAGTAGAGGCCACGACGCTGAGCCGTCACGTTGGCGAACATGATCTGGTGGGCCAGGGTGGTCTTGCCGGATCCTGGCCCGCCGACGACGAGGTTGAAGGACAACTCCGGGAGTCCGCCCCCTAGCACGTCGTCCAGCCCTGGGACGCCGGTGGGCAGTTTTTTGATCGGCACTCCTTCGTGGCCGTCCGTCATTCGTCAGCCTACTGGAATTCGCATCAGCGTACGACGAGCTCGGGCCAGACGTG